>Ga0210057_1005616_pt1 | contig 16037 bp, 17 predicted proteins | sample CryGeyCG2114_010_2_FD_183968 | JGI IMG/M metagenome (GOLD analysis project Ga0210057, IMG submission 183968) | Groundwater microbial communities from aquifer - Crystal Geyser CG10_big_fil_rev_8/21/14_0.10 (SPAdes) (version 2) | ecosystem: Environmental > Aquatic > Deep subsurface > Groundwater ...
CAGTGTCGGAAATACGACCACTGAAGCTGTTCAGCATTACATTGCTTCTTCTCAACCTTGGGTTTGTTAGTTTTAACATTTTTTTAATTCAGATACCTCGCGCTTTAGCGCGGGGTTATTCATTTTTTATTTTTCACTCTTTTTGTATGGGTTGCCATCATTCCTTTTGGATTTATTCTATATGCCACCAAGGGAATTCTTAAATTTTTTAATTTTTTACCACATAAAACAGCTTGTATGAAAAAGAAATGTTCTGCATAGGATGGGTATTTCAAATATTCATTTATAAACATAACACTCGAATGTATGAATGGATTATTAAATCCAATAGTCCACTTGATTACTTTTGGAGGCCAGGGTTTTTTTTTCATTTGCCCTATAATCAATCCCTTATTATTTATTATTTGTGCAGAACTGCCAACCATAAATATTTTTGGATGTTTCTCTAGATAATCTACTTGAACTTCTAATCTTTTTTTAGAACATAAGTCATCTGCATCTAATCTTGCAATATATTTACCAGCACATATTTTTAAACCTAAATTAATAACATTGTGTAAATTTTCATATCCCTTATTTTTTCCAGAATAAATATATTTAATTCTTGGATCATTGAATGATTTTATGATCTTTTTTGTCTTATCTGTGCTTCCATCATCAACTATAATATATTCAAAATCTTTAAAAGTTTGATTTAAAACAGAGGTTATTGTCTCTTTTAAAAATTCTTCCCCATTATACACAGTGGTTAAAACAGAGACAATTGGATTTTTTTCATTTTTCATTTTTCATTTTTAAATTCACTTTATATGCCTCCATTAACATATTTAGTTTTTTAAGTATTTCCATATTATCCTTTTTAAAAATTGATCCAAAATGAATAAGTCCATAATATACCACTTTTATCAAAGAATAATGTTTTAACTCCAATCTTATAGAGTTTCTTTTTTTAATAAACCAAACTTTTTCTAGTGGGATCTTATTAATAGACTTATTTCTATAATGTATTAAAGATATCCCCCCTAAATATTGTATCTTATACCCCCCTTTTTTTGCTCTAAAACAGAGATCTGACTCCTCCCCATAAAAAGGAGAAAATTTTTCATCAAATAGACCCAATTTATTAAAGAGTTCTTTCTTAATAAGCATAAAAGCCCCAATTATTTCATTAGTTTCTGAATCTTTTGAGAATTCATTGTTTTTTTCTAAAATACCTCTTTTTGCGAAAAACTTATTTTTACCATTTTTGGTTCCCCATTGTATTGTTCCATCAGGATAAATTAGTTTACATCCAAAAATACTTGCTTGGGGGTATTTATTTGTAAATCCAATAATCTTTTTTAGCCACCCTTTCTCATTTATTTTGCAATCATCATTTAATATAATAAACCATCCTGGATTATATTCTTTTTTAGCTAACCTTATTCCTTTGTTATATGACTTAGAAAATCCATAATTTTGTTCATTAACTATAATCCTGACAAAAGGGAATTTCTTTTTAATAGTTCTATAAATTTTCCCATTTCCAGAATCATCGACAAAATAAATTTTATAATTTGAAGATATAAGATTATCTTTTATGCTTTTAATATTTTCTTGAACTAACCTTTCTTGATTATAGCTGGAGATAATTATAGCAATACGATTATTCATTTTAGTAATACATCAAAATATTTTTTTGCCCATTTTTGAAGTGAAAATTTCTTAATCTTATCCAAGGAAGATTTTTTTATTTTATTAATTAGTTGTCTGTTCTCTAAAATATTTAGTATTTGTTTTGCAGAGCTCTGATCGTATTTGTTAATAATTAAACAATCTTGTTTGTTTTTAAAAATTTCTGGTAATGAATCTTTGGAACAGACAACAAAACATTTTGATGCAATTGCTTCAGATAATGCAAGAGTTGGTGCTCCCCCCTCATATCTGGATAAAGAAAAGAAAATATTAGCAATTGAATAATATTTTGGAAGTTGATCCATCTTTATTAATCCTCTATAGATAACAAAGGGCTTTGTTAAATATTTTGTACATTTATCTTTATCTGATCCAATCACAATCAATCTATAATTAGGTTTTAGATTGTATATTTCTGAAGAAACTTCAATTGCTCTGTCAAGTCCTTTATTCCAATATCCCCCCCTACCTGAATAAAGACCATAAATAATATCTTTTTTTAAATGAAGTTTTTTCAGTATGTTTTTTTCAGTTAATTTTTTAAAATAATCTAAATCCACTCCTGTTCTGATCACAAAAAAATTGTCTTTTCTAGAATATAAAGATTCTAACTCTAATTTAACTTTTTCAGAAATACAAATTATTTTATCTGCTATTTTTATGGGTGATTTTTCAATTATATAAAAAAAAGGTAAAAGGGGATAAAACAAGTATTTTAAAATGCCAAATTTTGCAAATTGAACCTTCATATAATAGTACGTGACCCCATGGTAAGTGTGGATTATCTTCTGACCCTCCATTTTTTTGTAGTTTTTTAAAAAATACCCCCAATTCGCATGGGTATTAATTATTTCAAATGTTCTTTCACCCAAAAATTTTTTAACTTTTTTGGCAAAATAAAACTCTTTTAAAATAGGATAATTTGGACATTTAATTTCAAAACAATCAATCCCCTCAATAGTATACCTTTTATTCTCTTTCCCAGCATATATCCATGTGAATTTTAAATTAAGTTTTTGTTTTTTTGAATATCTAATTAAATTTCTCTGGTATAAACTCACTCCACCCAAAAATGTTGGGGCAGACCCAGAGATAAAACAAATGGATTTCATCTTCTTTTCCAAATCCCAAATATTTCATAAAAACCAGGTATTTTTATTTTTATTTTAAATTTTTTTCTTGAAGTTTGATTTACTCCATAACTTATTAATTTAAAATCTTTTTTAAATAGGTCCAAAAATTCATTGGGATTCCTATATTCTTTTTCATGTGTTGGGTCTAAAGTGAATTTACCATTATTTCTATATTTATATATCGCCCAAGGTTTTTTTATTACAGATGAACAAAATAAGATCCCCCCCTTTTTTATTAAACGGGACATCTCATTAACCATTTTTTTGTCTGAAGAAACATGTTCAATAACTTGTGAAGAATAGATAAGATCAAATTTTTTATTTATTCTGGTATTACATACATCTCCAAGATACAATTTTAAGTTTGGGAGTCTTTTTTTTAGTTCATTAATCCTTCTTGGAGAAATATCTATACCTTCAATATTTTTTCCAAAGAATTTTTTATTTATTGCCCAGATAAAATTACCTTCTCCACAGCCCATATCAAGAATAAATTTACATTTTTTTTCATCAATAAACTTTATTAATTCTTTTGGAAGACCTGGATCTTCTTTAGGTTGAATAAATTTTTCAGAATAATTGATATTTTTTTCTATTGCTGAGTTCATTTTAATGCGTTTCCATAAATTTTTTTCAATTTTTTGTTTCTTTCTTTAATAGAAAATCTCCCAGATTCTATTTCTTTAATACAATTTTTACTCATTTCTTTTCTAATAGCCTTATTTTCAATTAATTTAGATGTTTCTGAAATTAATTTGTTAATCAAGGCCATTTCATTTTTACCTAATTTTTTATAGTCAAAATTTTTTGGCCTTTCAATAATAATACCCTCTTTTCCATTTTTAATTAATTCTTCTCTAGAATCACCGTTTACAGTGATAATCGGAATACCAAAACTCATAGCTTCCAAATATGCAAATCCAAAACTATCTGTATATCCCGGATAGATTAGAATATCTGATTTTTTATATACCTCAAATAATTTTTCCTGGGGTATCAAGGAATAAAATATTAGTTTTTTATTTTTAGAATATTTATTTATTATCTTTTCTGGCACATTTGAGACAATTATCCCTTTAACATTAGGATACTTTTTTGTTAATTGATCCATAGATTCTAACGCATGAAGTCCCCCTTTCCAATAGAAATATCTTCCCACAAAAAGAAGAGTAATCTCTTTATTATAATCTTTTTTCAAATTTTTTATTGAAGGAACTGCAGGATAAACTAATTCTATCTTGTCGTTTAATTTTGGAAAAGCGTGAATCAATTCTTTCTCCATTTTTTTTGTCCATGGAAGAATTTTTTTACAATTCTCTCTTGCCAAAACATTTTCAGCTTTTTTTAATCCCCTTTTTGTTTCTTTGGTAGAAACCCATAGTTGCCAAAATGCTTCAAAATCCACGACCCATGGCTTATTTTTATTTTTACTCAAACAATGAGCGCAATGAATTAAATCATAATTCCCCTTAGGGCTTAAATGACTATTTAACATTGAGGGATAAAACAATTTGGTATATTTTCGAATATTCTTTTTCAAAAAATTTGAAAGCAAAAAAAATCTTTTATTGGTAATTGTTCCTTTTTGATTTGCAATATTAATGTATTCTATTTCTTTTGGAAGTTTTTTTAATAAATACTTATAATAGGGGGAGTCTGGAAATTTCCAGGGGTATTGTAAATATACTTTTATTCTTTTCATTTTAATATTTTCTCCATTTCTTCAATAAAATTTTTCAACTTTATTTCTTTTTTCTTGAAGGAAAATCTTTTTTTAGTAAATTCATCTAATTTTTTAGAAATTTCTTTTGACATTTCTTTATTTGAATGTTTTTCAGTCAATTCATAGAATAATGGATGCCCTTTAATTAGTCTTACATATCCTCCTTCATTTGGGGCCATTAAGGGTTTTCCTGCTGCAATAATCTCCAGGGGGATAATACCAAAATCTTCTTCATAGCCTAAGAATATTCCACCCTTCGAATTGGCAAGTAAATTTTCCTTTTCTTTGTTTGGTACATTGGTCTTAATTTCAACATTCTTTGTTTGGGCTTGTAATTTTTTCAACTTTTCAAAATAATTTTTGTTTTCAACATTTCCAACAATAATCAACTTATAGGCAGGGTTCATTTTTACAAAATGTGGCCAAGCATTTAGAAGGACATCTTGCCTTTTTGGAAGATTTAACCTGGAATAGTACAAAAAGTATTTCCCATTTTTCCCATTTTTTAGTTTATTAAAAGTTGAAAAATCAATAGGTGGATAGACAATATATTCCCTCTGTTCTTTTATTAGATTGCTATTTCTAGCTCTTGATTGGCTTAATTCAGAGTTAAAGATAACATGATTAATTCTTTTCCAAGAAATCTTCTCAAAAAATCTATAAATTGATACCGCAAATAAGTAAAATAATTTTGAGAAAATGTTTTTATATTTATTTTCTAAATTCCACTTTATAATATTTTGATTTGCTTCTCTTAAAGGAGTATGAACATAGGCATAGGTTTTGCCTTTTTTGTAGTTTCTAAATGTAATAAATTCTCCAACGCCCGAAGTGGAAACCAGAAATAAATCATACTTCTCAAGTGGGATTTTACTAAACAAACTAAAAATTAAGAATAAACCTCTTAAAATTCCTAATCTTGACAATTTTTTAGTAAATTTTGGTGCAACAATATTTATTTTATATTTTTTAAATCCTTCAAATGTTTGATCTGGATCATAAATCCATGTATAAATATCTATTTTGGCGTTTAATTCTCTAGCCAATTTTAAAATTACTTGTTCAGCTCCACCCCTACTTTTTAACCAAGGATGAAATAGGGCAATTTTTAATTTTTTCTTATTTTCAATCATTTTGTAAAGTTCAAATTATCAAATTCAGCATAGCCACCCTCTGTTCTTAGGAATTCTTTATTCTCAAGGATATTTTCTGGATAGTTTATTTGCCAGATTTTTATTGGTCCAAGAACTCCATTTAGATAAACAATATCCTCCAATCCCGATCCTTGATTATTCAAATAAGAAACTATTTGATTTTGTTCAGAATGAACTAGTTTAAATGAAGAATATTTTCCAGAAACATTTCCAATTAAATAAATTTGTGCTAACAAACCATTTTTAACTTTTTTAGATAAATAAAACGTTGCACCGGTCGGATCTATTTTTAACTGGCCATTAACTTGTGAAACAGATGGAATAATATAGACCATTGAATCAAGACCTCCCCCGAAATCAATTGTTCTACCCAAGGAATAGATATATCTTAAAGGAATAGAAATTTGTTTATTATTATAAATAAATACCCCATATGGTTGAGAAATTTGTTTATTCGAATTACCCTTTGATTCTTCAAATAAAATTCCCCCAATATAACCCACATTTTTTGGAATGAAAATTTGCTGATCACTATTATTATATATTATATCCTCATCAACATAAAACCCTCCCTGATAAAAATTTAATGTTCCATTAGCAGTATCTTTTGTTTGAGTATTTGATTTTATAAACTGGGGTATTCCGGAAAATCTATCTTCACCTGTTTCATCAGAACCAATCTTGCTGAAAGCAGAATATTTTCCTATATCTGTTGGATCAATTAGTAAATAGGATACATTATTGGTTTTCATCATGCTTAGAGCAGTGTTAGGATTAGGGGTTGTGAGAATATACCTTCCAACAAGATGATCCCAATACCCTACTGCATGACCCCCATCTGATAAAGCTGGACGTTGCCCAAGATATTCAACCCAATATCCGTAATCCCACCAATGTGTAAAAATACTCCCTTCTGGAGTATTTTCTCTAACCCAAGCCATAGCATTTTGCCATTGTGCTCCTGCAGAAGGTCCAGTTGATTTTGCCTGTTGGGAAGCAGATGAAATAAAACTATTCACGCTTAGTATGCTTAAAACTAGTATCCCAATAAGAATTAGAATAAGGGCTAATTTTCCAAGTTCATCCTTTGTTTTTAAAATAAATTTGTATAATTCAACTATTCCATATGCTCCAATAAAACAAACTAATGGTGTAACAACAAAGAATAATCTTATTGCTCCACGGGCAGAGATTAACATAAAAAATAACCAAGAGAGTATAATCATTAGGTTGGGAATATTTTTTAAATCTTTCTTAAAATATGAATAAATAAAATAAACACAAAAAATCAAAAGGCTTACGGCATAGATAATTTTGCTAATAAAATTTTCTCCATTTAAAAGAGAATTTTGAGATATACGACTGAAAATTATTCCAGAAATTAAAATAATCCATATGAAAGTAAATGTAATCTTTTCCTTTTTAGTGGATAACATTGATGAAAGTCTTGCTCCAAACAACACAATTCCAGTAAAAAAGACCCAAAAAAAGTATTTTCCAATATCTGAAATCCAATCCAAAAGATATGGTTGTTTATTTTCAGCTACAGTTAGGCTTGTTCTAGCAGTTCCAAATGGGTGAATAAGTTTATCAACAAGATTAGAAATAAAACTGATCATATTGTTTCCAGTGAGTTGAATTGCAAAAATAGCTAGGATCACTGCTAAAACAGTACTGAATAAAATATGGTATTTCCTATGATCAATTATCTGTCGTGGAAGATTTTTCCAAAAATTTATAATTAGATACTCTGAGATTAAAAATAAAAATACGAAACCATTTAAAATGCTACCTCCAGAAAAGGAAATTTTCAGAATTGCAGAAGATAATGAACCAGAATAAACTGATGTAATAACAATACTAAAAATAAACCAAATAACATAAAAAATAAAATAATTATTTAATAATTTTTTATTTATATCTTCAATAGATTTAAATTTAATTATCCAAATTAAGAAAAAACTAAGTGGAATAATCATAAATATAAAATTAGATACCCCCCCCCAACTTGCAATTGTAAATAAAGAAAGAAAACCAGTAAGAATAGCAAAAAATAAAACTTTTAGATAAGAATTTTTATCTTTATTTTCTTTTTCTAAATAATTTATACCTAAGGTATAGACTGCCAGAGTTATAAAAAAGGCAAACATTCCTATTGCCTCATGGTCTGCAAATCCCGCCATTGTTCTATAAAGATAAGAAGGAATAAATGCAAGGAAGATGCTACTCAGGGCAGAAGTTAACTTGGATTTTGTTAATAAAAAGACCAAGAAATAGAATGCAATTAATCCCAGAATGTAAAAGATAACCGGATAAATAACACCAATATACTGAATTGTTACCTCTGAAGAAAATGTGTGCGCTATTTTATACATAAATACCAATGTTTCTGGGAGAATCTCACTAATAAAAGGAATATGTGCAGAAGGATACCTCATATTATCATAGGAGGGCAAACCATCTGGTGAAATCATTGTTTGAGCAATTCTTAAAAAATAAAATGGATCAAGTGCAAGGGGGATATATTCCCCTGTTGTTTGGTCCTTTAGAAGGGGCATATTCTGCAATCTTATCCATGAACCTCCGATAAGCAAAGCCAGCATAAGAATAATCAAGAGTATATTTGTAAATTTTTTTGTATCTCCAAATATATTACTAAGACTCTTTTTTATATTTCCAATATTTATTTTTATTTCTTCAACCATGCTTTTTTCAAAGCAAATTTATTTTAAAAACCTGCTTATTAAAAGAAAATTAAAAGAACAATGGCAATAATTAAAATTTGGAATAAATTAATCAATCTAACAACATCTTGCTCATAAACTTTTTTACTTGGTTTTAATGTTTTTAAGATTTTTATTGCGAGATGTTCTAGACCATAAATTTTTTCATATGGTTGATCCAGACTTCTGTCAGAGTTTAATCTTCCAAAACTTTCTTTTTTAAGTTTTCCTCTTAATTTTAATATTGTTTCTAATATATATGGAATAAAGAAAAGGATGGCAATTCTTTCAATATCCCCTAGGATAGCAATTCCAGCAATCATTGCCCCAACAGAATATGTTAAAATGTCTCCTGGAAAAACTTTTGCAGGATATTTATTAAAAATATAAAATGCAAAAAGCGAAGCAGCCATGCAAAGAGCAATTATTGTAAGCCAATTATTTCCTGTTAAGTAGGTGGTTATGGCAAGACCAATCATAATGATAATGCCTTGGCTAGATTCTAAGCCATTATATCCTGCTAAAAAATTATAAGTTGTTGTGGCACCAACAATACCAATTGGAAGTATCAGCAAAGAATAAATTAAACCTAGATTCATAAAACCAAATAAAGGTATTATTGCAGAAGAATTTCCTGCATTTATTACAACCAGGGGTATTGCAGCAAAAAACATAGCTAATATTCTCATTGTTTTTGTTAATCCTTTTTTCCAGCCAAGTAGATCATCAACAATACCAATAAGAGAAGCTAAAAACAAGACAGACAGAAGTGCAAAAATTTGTATTAAAATAGAAGGGTCTCCTCCATTGAAGACAAAAGTATTAATAGCAATATACAGTAAAATTCCGAGGGTTGTTCCACAAAGAACAATTAGACCACCACCTTCAGCTATTGTTTCTCCAGATAGTTTATGAACATCTCTTCCAACAAGTCCATTTCTGTGAGCACCCTTAATCCAATAGGGCATTAAAAGATAAGTACAAAAAAAACTAATAAATATAGTAATTAACAACAAAGGTTCCATAGATTAATTTATTATTTATAGCTTTTAAATTTAGTGAAACAACTATCTATCCAAAAATAGAAGGTGTTAGATATACTTCTAAAAATGCTGCAAAAATTAAAATTAAAATTGCAATAAATAGTAGGATTAGAGTATTCTCAGCAATGTGAATAAATTTTTTACTTCTAAAACCGTTTCTAACCATTCCAACACAGAATATTCCTCCAGCCAGAGCTGTTACAAAATATGCTGCTATTTCTGGGAACCCATGGAGCATATACCTTCCAACTCCAAGGGGTATTTCACTTAACTGATACTGACTAAATATGCCTATTGCTGCTGCTATGACGCTTGCATTCCATATTAAAACAAATATTGCTCCTGCTCCAAATAGTAAAGAGAAAATAAGCGTAAATATCATAACAAATAAATTGTTCTCTAAAATTCCAAAAAATCTAGTTCCTTTTGAAGTTATGGAAAAAGAATCAATTGCCTTACCCTGGATTGTGTATGATTCTATGCATTTCTCAATACTTCCAGGATTGTTTATTTTACAATATGTTTCAACCTGGAAATTTAATAGATTTGGGTCCTGCAGAACAATGTGCCAAAAAGAAAATGCCACTACAAAGCCTAAGAATAGCCACATAAAAGCATAGATTGCATCTCCGTGAACCTGCCAAACATGTTTAATCCCCTCTATGTCCTCATCCATTTTTTCTTCTCTTTTAATTAAATAATACATAAACGGAAGAGAAAACATTACACAAAATGCAACAACAGTCATACCATTTGCAAGAGGATCATTTGGAAATAGGAATTTAACTAACAGTATTGAAACAGAAGCATAAATTAGACCAACAAAAAACATCTTCCACGGCCCCTTTTCTGCCTCCTTTGGATTAATGATACTTTCAAGCATCCAATACTTAAAAAAAGAGAATTTTTAAAGTTTCGTAAATTTTGAATTAAATGAATAAAAGAGGAGTTGAAAAGAAATTTAATGAAATTGTGAAGAAAATAAAAAAAGTAGAAATTCAGGGTGCAGAGGCAGTTGCAAAAAAATCCCTCTATGCCTATTATCTTATCCCCTCAAAAAGATCAAAAAATAAACTTCTATCTCTTCGTCCAACAGAACCATTATTAAAAAAAGTTTTAGATCAAACCGATAAGTACTCATATTCTGAAATAATGAATAAACTAGATTCTTTCCAGGAGATAATAAATAAGTCGGTATACAGAATAATAAAATCAGGAGATATACTCTTTACTCACTGTCATTCTTCATCTGTTGTTAAATCATTTTTATATGCAAAAAAGAAAGGTAAAAAATTTGAAGTCTATAATACAGAAACACGGCCACTCTACCAAGGAAGAAAAACAGCAAAAGAACTAAGAAAAGGTAAAATAAAAGTAACTCAGTTTGTTGATTCAGCAGCAATGATTGCACTAACAAAAAAACAGGGAACAAGAAAAGTAAATAGTGTATTTTTAGGTGCAGATGCAATAACAAAAGAAGGTGTTATAAATAAAGTTGGAAGTGGAATGATTTCAAAAATTGCCTATGACAATAAAATTCCAGTGTATATAATTTCAACATCCTGGAAATATTCTCCCAAAAAACAAGAACTTGAAAAAAGAAGTATTAAGGAAATTTGGAAGGGTCTATCAAGAAAGCTTAGAATACATATAGAAAATCTAGCATTTGAGTTTATTCCAAAAAAATACATTACTGCAATTATTTCAGAAAAAGAAATATTAAGTTACGATAAATTCCTTAGAAAATTGTCCTAATCCTTTTCGTCGATTTTTTTAAGTAATTCTTTCCCTATTTTTTCTAAGTTTTCTTCCAATTCTTCCTGAACATCCTTTAATTTCTTTATCTGGATTAAAATTATTTTTTCTGTATCTGGGATTGTTTTTTCAACAATATTTTTCCCACCAATATCTACCTTCAGTTTTTCAGAAATTATTTTGGCTTTTACAAATATGCCCTTCCCAACAGGAGCAAGAATCTCCTCACCTGTTTTTAATTCCTTTAATTCGCTCATTAGTTTTTCTATTTCAACAGCAACTTTTTTTATTGAATCTATTTGAGCTTGAATTTGTCTATATTGCTGTTCTAGCATTCTTACTTCAAAGAATTTTTGGGAGTCTTCTTCCATTCTATACTACCTTCATAGCTTTTTTAATAATTCCACTAAAAATCATAACAAATACTAGATAAAACCAGAACCAGGTCATAAATCCAAAAAACTTAGGATTTCCAAGGGTAATAAAAACATCATTGAACCATCTGAAAAGTAAAATTAATGGAACTGCAGTATATCCTATTGACCTCATGCTCAGCTTCATTGTCTTTGGAACAAATTCAAAACTCTTCTTTTGAAGTTCCATCATCTTCTGAGGGTGGTCCCGATATTTTTTCATTTCTTCTTGAAGTAATTTTTGTTCTTTTCTTAATTCCTTCAATGTTTTTTGATCAGTAGCATATTTTTGAATAAGTACTGTAAATAGAGCAACCAATATCACAATAATCATCATTCCAATTGTTAGATTCCAATTCATAAGATATCCAAGACTATTATCCAAAACATAATGAACAGAATCTTTTATTGCTGGAACAACATCCCACATACCTGCAATTACTAATGACAAAATCATAATTACAAAAAATGTTCTAAAACTACCTTCTTTTCCCTCGTTATTCATTTTATGATCCTATAAACTTCCTCATGGCTGGATTTAAATCCATTGCATGTTGTTGTGCAATATTTTGGTAAAATTGGAAGAATATCATGATCACAAGAAGAATTGCTGTTCCAGAAACCAATGCTCCCAAAAGATTAGTAATTGAAGCTAGGAAACCAATTGCAATACCACCCATAACTGTCAGAGGCATTATATATCTATCAAGAACACTTTCCAAAACTCTTATGTCCTGCCTAAATCCAGAAATTTGCAGTCCAGAAGAAGCAATTTTTTGTGCCTGGTTCTTTGAGTCCATTCCAGATGTTTTAACCCAGAATACTGCAAATATGGTTGAGAATAATACAAAAAATAAAGTGTGTGTCAATCCCTGTAAAAGATATATTGGAAGGAATCCACCACGAATTATTAATTCTAATAAATTAGTTGAACCCATCCAAAATGCTAAACCTGAAATTGCTTGGCCCTGTGAAAAATGCCCAAGCCAGAGGAAATGTGATGCCAGTTTAGCTCCCCCACTACAAACTTCTGTTAAACATGGTGCAGCAGCATTTTCCACCAATCCACCAAATAGTTGTATATTTGCAATTAAGGCTGCTGTTAAAATAACTGGAATAACCGAAGCATAGAAAAATGATAATGGCCATTTTATCCCATATCCCCTTATTCTTCCATAGGAAAGTGGAACTTCTACCTTAAGTGACTGGGCCCAAACAATTAAGAGGAATGTTAAAACAGTAGCAATAAGAGTAGCTGCTGCAGAAACAAATTCTATTGGATATCTATTTATAATTGATTGTAAAAGAACAAGAATCTTTCCAGAACAGGCTGTGCCAGTGAAATCAAGTAGACAGTTCCTTCCCTGGGCATTAATAAATTGAAATGCTCCTGTGAATAATCTCCAGCTTACTCCTGCTGCAATAAATAAACTTACTCCAGAACCAATTCCCCATTTTTCAGAAAGTTCATTCATATAATAAATTGCCAAACCTCCAAGAACTAATTGTAAAATAACAATTCCTGTAAATCCTGGAGAAGCTTGAAGTCCCTGCATGAGAACATATACCAGAGCTTCAAAGATAATGAAGAAAAATGTTAATAATTTTTGAATGCCTCCAAAGAATTTTTTTCCTTCTTCAGTTGAAGTGTCAATATTTATTATTCCAACCCCTGTTAATAACTGCAATATAATTGAAGCCATTACAATTGGCCCAATACCTAGAGAAATAATACTTCCAAAGTCAGTTCCAAGAATAATTGCCAAATATTCAAATCTAGATAGGGCATTTGCTGATAATCCAAAAAGAGAAATATTTGCAAGAACGAAAAATGCAATAAGAACTACCAGGGTCCACTTTAGCTTTGTTTTAAAATCAAGTTTCTTCTCTGAGGGGGCTTTAACTTCAGGAATAAAGTTAAAGAGTTTTCTAAAATCCATTTTAAGATTATTTATTCTTTTTTCTTATTAGATTTTTTTGCTTTATCAATCTTACCATCAAACCTAATTTCTCCACCTACTTTTTTTATTTTCTCAAGCGCGGATTTTGAAGCTTCCTTGGCAAAAATAATCATTTTATCTTTTATTTCGCCGTTACCTAAAATTTTGTAGTTTGGAAGACTAACTTCATAACCGGTTCCCACTTTTCTAGCAATAGCTTTCTTTAGATAGGTGGCTAAATTCAATTGAATCTGTCCAAGATTAATTCTCTGTCGAGTATCTCTCTGAGTTTTTCTACTGGTTACTCCCTGTTTTCCAAAATAAGTATTTCCAAATAATTTTGTTACCAATGTTTTTTTATGATCTGCTCTTTTTCCAGAACCAGACATTCCCTTTCCACCACGATGTCCACTTTTTTTATGTTTCTTTCTAGCGCCCCATCCATGGGAACCCATTTTCCTTCCCCTCATTTTCATTGCTTTTTTAGTCTTTTTGATTATCATTATAACATTTTCTCCAACAGAACATTTATTCTCTTACCATGATTTCCTAGAGCACCCTTTGGATAGCCCAGTTTTGTCTCCATTCCACCCCTTGCTGGATGTAATCTAAAAAATGGTTTTATATCTTTAAATTCGCCGGTCTTTTCAAAATCTTCTGCAATTTTCTTAGCATCAATTTTCTTACTTTTTTCCAGGCCCTTTCCTCTCTGTTCAATAAGTTTGATTAATAAATCTTTTTCAATTTCTCCATAGGCAACAAAATTCCTAACTCTTTTTAACATGCCCATATTTTCTTTTGTTGGTTTAAGGATTATGCAGGCATATTTTCTTCTAAGTTTAAGTCTGAAAAAAGTTTCAATTATTCCTTTATTTAAACTAACCTGGCCATGAATTCTTATTATACAAATCATTCTAAACTCCTATTTGTTTTTTTAAGTGCAACCATACAAGCTTTTGCAAGGTTAAAAGTTGTTCTCTTTTTACCAAATGTTTTACTATAAATATCTTTTATTCCAGCTAAACTTAATATTTTCTTTAGTTCATCTCCAACAACAAGACCTGTTCCAGGAGGTGCTGGCATTAATATTATTCTTACACTTCCTGCTTTTCCTTCAACAATAAATGGAATACTACTGTTTCCACCACCAATACTGTCAAAACTTCCATCTCCCCGAGTAACTTTAATTAAATCTAATTTAGCTTTTCTTATTGCCTTATCTCTTGCAGGAAGAGTTTCTTTAGATTTACCTGTTCCAATTCCAACATGACCATTTCCATCTCCAACAACAGCAATTGTGGAGAATGTTGGAACATTACCTTCCTTGGTTTTTCTTTGAGTTTGACGCCATGCTCTTCTTTTTCCACCACCAAACTTTCCCTTGGATTGGCCAATGGACAATAAATCAGTTTTACTTTCTGTTAAAAAATCAACAATTTCTGGTTCTAGAATTTTTTGTTGCTTATCTAATATCTCATCAATTGTTTTTACCTTACCACTTTTAACAGCTTCTCCAAGAACTGTTTTTGGATCCCATGTCTCAAGAAGATTCTTTTCTTCTGGAACATATCTTGGTTTTCCATATTTAGGTTTTCTTTCAGCCATTTTATAATTTCTCTATTTTTAATTTAATTGATTCAAATTCTTTGGAAAAATCTTTTTTTAGAGATTTTCCCTTTATCCTATCTTCATTCCTTGGGATTTTCTTTTCAGATAACTTAATTCCGGCATCAATCAATCCAAGTATAAATGCATAGGCACTATTTCCAGGAATCATCCTAGTCATTCCAGTATCTAAAATTGGTTTTTCTAATTTATCCTTTAGAATTAGTTTTCCAGTTAAAAATCCTGTTAAATACGAGGCTGGAATTGATTTCAAACTATTTTCAAATTCCTTTGGCCAACCAAATTCTTTAAGTTTTTTTGAGTTTACTTCAAAAACAATTTTATCCTGGGCTTCCTTTGATATCACATATTGTCCCAATACATATCTGTTTGTTTTTCTAAAAACAATTCTTGGAAGACTACTTTTTAGAAGTTTAATCCTTTTATGATAATCTGTTTTATGTTCTTTTCTTCTTCGTTTTATTGTTCTCATTTTTCTAGACCTCCAATGTAATCTCTAAGATGGGCTTGACTTCTAAATGCTTTGTTTCTTATTTTTTTTCTTATATCCTTTAATTCTTCTTTTGAAATTTTTCCCTGTTTTTGCATTTCAGCTCCATAGGCTCTTAGTTTTCTTGTTAAAATAACATATCTTTCTTTTCGCTTATTAACCTTTTTTCTAATATTTCCAGGACTTCTATTAACTTTTTTTGAAACATTTTTTTTAGTTCCCCTTATTTCCTTTATCTTTATAGCACCCTCTGTTCTTAAATCTCGAATATCTTGTTTGGTTATTGCTTCCTTTATCTCTTCCAATCTTGCATTTACAAAGCTAATTCTTCCCTTTCCAACAGAGAATGTTCTGGCTGCAAGA
>Ga0210057_1005619_pt1 | contig 16035 bp, 16 predicted proteins | sample CryGeyCG2114_010_2_FD_183968 | JGI IMG/M metagenome (GOLD analysis project Ga0210057, IMG submission 183968) | Groundwater microbial communities from aquifer - Crystal Geyser CG10_big_fil_rev_8/21/14_0.10 (SPAdes) (version 2) | ecosystem: Environmental > Aquatic > Deep subsurface > Groundwater ...
CGTCTATACTTTACCGGACATACCAAGTGAAACAGCAACAAGGTCTTATTGTGACGCTTGAGAATATGTTCACTCACGTGAACATTATACCCCGAAGCAGAGCTTCGAGGAAATCTTCTTGATTATATTAAATATTTAATTTTTAATTTTTAATTTTTAATTTTTAATTTTTACTATTTTATATGTTTTTATGGCTTTGTTTTTTTATATTTAATAAAATCCCTATTGAACTTAAGTTTATTACAAGTGCAGTTCCACCGTATGAAATAAACGGAAGCGGAATTCCCGTAAGGGGCACAAGCGCTGTTTGTGCTGACAAATTAATCAAAACCTGAGCTGCAATAAATGTGCTGATACCCCCTGCTAAAAGTTTTCCGAATAAGTCTCTCGCATTTTGTGAAATTACAAACCCCCTCCAGATTAATAAAATAAAAACACTGATAATAAAAACAGATCCTACAAATCCGATTTCCTCTGCAATTATTGCAAATATCGAATCTGTTGCATTTTCAGGAAGATATGCATATTTTTGGAGAGAATTCCCAAGTCCCACTCCTAATAATCCGCCGGACCCAAGTGCTATAAGAATTTGGCGTACATGATAAGAGGTGCTTGCAATATCCTGGTTAAAATTTAGAAAAGTTGCAATTCTTGCAGCCCTGTAAGGCTCGGCTATTGCAAGTATAATTGCTGCGATTAATGCAAGAGGTGTTAAAATAAAAAGATGCAAAAGATTTGCTCCCGAAAGAAAATATATCGCAACGCTTTCAACCAAAATTATTACTGCAGTTCCCATGTCGGGCTGTAAAAATATAAGCCCCAAAACTACAGAAATTAAAAGCAAAAAAGCAATAAATCTTCCCTTTTCCTTGGTCGAAAACCAGGCGGATAAATAAATTGCAAGAGTAAGTTTTACTATTTCGGATGGCTGTATTGTAAAAAATCCCAAATCAACCCATCTTCTTGCTCCTAAAAGCTTAAGGCTAAACGGAGGAATAAAAACCAGTATAAGCAGTAAAATTGATGCGATAAGAAGCGGAACAGACAAATTGTATAATCTGTGGTAGTTAAGGTTTGAAAAAAACACAAGCGATAAAAATCCTATTATCATCCAAAACGAATGCTCTTTTACATAATGATATTTGTCGGAGAAGTCTCTAAAAGCTACAAATGAAGAAGCATCATATATCATAAAAAGCCCGAATATTCCCAAAAAAACTACACTTATGAAAAGCAGTAAGTCTATTTTTTTCATTATTTAATGAAAGCGAGGTATAAACCAAAGATTGCAAAAAATGTGCCAAGAAGCCAGCCTCTCATTACAATTTTAGGCTCGTCCCAGCCTCTTTTTAATAAATACAAATGAAGCGGAGCAACAGGAAATATTTTCTTTTTTAGATATTTCTTTCCTAAAATCTGAATTAATGATGATGCCACTTCCAAGACAAACACTCCTCCTATGATCACAATTGCAAGAATTTTTCCTGTAAGAAGACCAATAATTGCAAGGCATGCTCCAAGAGACATTGACCCTACATCACCAAGCCAAATCCTCGCTTTATATATATTAAAGTACAAAAACGCACCGACACTTCCCATCAGAACTGCAATAAAAACACCAAGTCCCTGATCTACAATAGAAAATGATATTGCTAAAAAAGAAACAAGACTAATAAATAAAAGGCCCGAGGCAAGACCGTCTAGACCGTCGGCAATATTAAAAGCATTGGCAAAAGAAACAATAACAAAAGCGGCAAAAGGAATATACAAAAATCCGATGTCCGTTTGCCCTATTCCTCTTATAAATAAAAAATTATATCCAAGATGATAATAAAGAATAGTTGCCGGAACCAAAGCCAGAATCCACTGAATTATAAATTTATGTCTAAATCTTAAGCCAAAAAATACATTAACTTTACCAATTCCCACTAGCTTTTTTATATCATCATAAAGACCAAGTAATCCAAAACTTATAAAAGTAAACATCAATGCAAAAAGCTCCCAAAAGTTGATTGTTATACCAAATATCCCAAAAGACCATAAAAAGATTGCTGAAACAACAACCATAATAAGCAATCCTCCTCCAAATGGAGTACCAACTTTCCAACCGTTAAATTTATCAAAAAGGGGGGTAGGTTTGTTAAAAATATCAACTGTTGATTGGTTTTGCCGTCTTAATTTTATTTTGTAAACAAAATCAATAAATGGAATTAGTAAAACGAATGTGACAAACATGGAAAGAAGAGTTATGCCCAAAAGCTGTGCCATATATAATTATTATAGTCTCATTACCCTTCTTATTCAACAAATTACGAGAACCAAAAGAGGAATTACTTTATTTTTGTAATGAGTTTTTCTGCTTCTGCGAACTCCTCTTTTGTGTTTACACCTCTCCAGTGAATTTTTCCGCCCCTCACTGTTTGAATTTTTTCATTATTTCGTATTCCTATATCAATTAAACTGGTTAGGTAATATTCTCCCGTAACCGGACTCTTTCGTACTTTTGGCAAATATTTTTTAAGAAAATTAACATTTGCAACATAACAGGCAGGGTTGATCTCGCTTATCGCCTTTTGCTCCTTAGTTGCATCTTTTTCTTCAACAATTCCCTGTAAATTTCCCTTACTGTCTCTCACAATTCTTCCCAAGCCCTGCGGATTATCAACATCAATTGTTAAAAATGTAAATGCAGCCGTCCTTTCTATATGTGCCTCTAAAAGACGTCTAATAGTGTCCTGTCCGTAAAATGCGCTGTCATCACCCTGAAGAATGAGTACGTCCTCAACGTCTTGTGGTAATTCCTTTAAGGCAGTTCCTACTGCGTGGGCTGTTCCCAGCCGTTTTTTTTGTTCGGCAAAAAGTACATCTCCGTTAAAAAGCCCTTTCACGCTATCTTTGGCAAATCCAATTACTATAACTATCGGAGAAACATCAACTTCTCTTAAAAGCTCTGCGGTATGGAGTATCATTGGCTTTCCGCCTAATGGAAGCGCAACTTTATTGACCGTTTTAGACTCCATCCTTTTTCCTTTACCGGCTGCTAAAATTATTGCTCCTAAGTTTCTCTCTTGAGTACTCATTTATTATTCTTGATTAATTCTTTTAATGTCTGCACCTAGTTTCTTAAGTCTTGTCTCAAACTGTTCATATCCTCTGTCTAAATGTTCAAGCCCAAACAAAACACTTTTGCCTTTTGCGGAAAGCGCTGCTAAAACAAGTGTTGCTCCCGCTCTTAAGTCCGAAATATTCAATATTGCGTTATGTAAATTATTCGGGCCGATTATTTTTACTGCATGATAATAATTTTTTTTATCATCTTTAATGTTAAAGTTATAAAAATTCTTAGGATTGCTTATCTTAGGGTTAAATAGTTCTATATTGGCCCCCATTTTTTTAAGCTCTTCGGCATATGTAAATCTGTTTTCATAAACTCTTTCATGAAGAATAGAAGTTCCTTTTGACTTTATCATAATAACAGCCCACGGTCCCTGCCAGTCGGTCATGAAACCGGGATAGTACCCTGTTATTACGTCAATAGATTTTAAGGATGCTTTATAGTAAAACCTTATTCCGTCTTTTTTTTCTTCGTACCCTGCTCCTATTTTTTTAACTGCGTCTAAAAACTCTTCGAGTCCTTTTTTGGTTATATCTTTTACAAAAATGTCTCCCTGTGTGACTATAGCTGCAGCTGCAAATGTTACAACCTCATTTCTGTCGGGAAAAACCCGAAAATTTGCTCCATGCAGTTTCCCCACTCCTTCTATTACTATCCTTCTCGGTTTTTCTCTGACTATTTTTGCGCCAAGTCTTTTTAAAAATGCAATTAGTTCGTCGACCTCAGGTTCCTGGGCAGCATTTTCCAAAACGGTTTTCCCTTTTGCAAGTACTCCTGCAAGAAGCATTGTTTCCGTTCCCGTATGTGTGCTTTTTTCAAATTTATAATATGCTCCATGCAGACCTCTCGGCGCTTCTGCATGGAAATATCCGTCTTTACTGCTATATTTTATTTTTACTCCCATTTTTTTAAGACCGTCGACTACCCTGTCTATTGGTCTTGCTCCAATCCTGCAGCCGCCGGGGTTTGGAATAAATGCTTTTCTTCTTCTTGCCAAAAGAGGTGCGAGAAACATAAATGACGGTCTTATTTCGGCAGCTTTTTCCAGCGAAATTTTTTCACTGGAAAATTCCTTCATCTGAACGGTTAATTTATGATCCTTAAACTTAACTACTCCTCCCAAATGTTCAATTATTGCAGCCATTGTTAAAACATCGGAAATAAGAGGAAGATTTTCTATATAGCATTCTTCATCAGTAAGACACGCTGCAACGAGCACTTTCGAAGCAACGTTCTTAGAGCCGAATATCGATACTGTTCCTTTTAATTTTTTTCCGCCGACAATTTCAAGTCTTTCCATATTAGTCTAATTCGGGAGTGATTTTATATACATCGCCAGCTCCCATAGTAACCAAAATATACTCACTTCCGTAATTTTTTGAGCCGACATATTTTACCACATCAGTCAAGCCCGGAAAGTAAGAAACGTTAGAAAAAAATTTGTATATCCTGTTTTTTAAAAGATTTGAAGATACCGTGTTATCTTTTTCTTCACGCTCAGAAGCATATATATCGGTTAAAATTAGTTCATTTGCATCTGAAAAAGAATATACAAATTGTTCGAACAATTTTTTTGTTCTTGAATAAGTGTGGGGCTGAAAAATGCAGACAATTTTTTTATTTGGAAATGTTTTCTTAAATGCAGACAATGTATTTTTTATTTCTGTCGGGTGATGTGCGTAATCGTCATAAACAGCTGCCCCGCTTTCTAAATTTTTTATAAACTCAAATCTTCTCCTCGAGCCCTTAAATTGCAAAAGTCCTTTCTTTATCTGCTGTAAAGAAAGCCCCAGTTCAAGACAAACTATTGTTGATGCAAGAGCGTTTAGGGCGTTGTGTTCTCCTGTTACATTTAGCATAAACTCGCCTAAAATTGCATTACCGCTGTATACCCAAAAAAACATTTTTTCCTTATCGATATTTACTTTATCTATATAAAACTGTGCATTTTTTGAAAATCCGTATGTTATTTTATTTGCCGGGGTTTCATTTGCCAGCTGCCGGCTATTTGTATCATCTATGCAAACTACCAATTTACCACTTTGTAAGATATTATTAGTAAAAAATAAGAACGCATTTTTAATTTCTTCTTCGTTTGCATATAAATCCGGATGATCCAGTTCTATGTTGGTTATTACGGCAATATAAGGGTGCTGCCATAAAAGCTTTGGGGTTTTGTCATACTTTGGCTCGGTTGCGTATTCATCTGCTTCGGCAACAAAGTATTTGCCCTTTCCGAAATGCCCGCTTGAATTTAAAAAAGGTACATTTCCCGTACCTATTAAAAAAGAAGGGTCGAGTTTATTTTCCTTAAGAATTGTGGCAATCATTGCTGTAGTAGTTGTCTTACCATGGGTTCCCGAAACAGAAATTCCGATAAAACTTTTACCGAAAATTTCCCCTTTCATAAATTCCCCTGCTGCCTGCCCCTGTGTCCACACAATCATTCCTCTTTTTTTAGCCTCAACTACTTCTATATGTTCAAATCCGCCGTGTGCTCCGGTTGTAATAATTAAATCAACGCTCTCCAAATGACTGGTTGAAAACTCTGTTTTCGGTTTTATTCCGGCGTTTTTTAAAGATTCATCTGTAATAAATTCTTCGTCCAGATCGCATCCTGATACCTTCATTCCGGCCTCTTTTGCAATAATTGCAAGAGGAGTCATTCCAACGCCTTTTATTCCGACGAAATGTATAGATTTTATTTTTTTCATAGTTCGATATTACTCACTATGACCCTGAGCTTGTCGAATGGGTCATTTTCTTGTTTTTATTGCACTGGTAATTACGGCGTGCTCACTCCAGGGATAATCCTTATGGCCAAAGGTCATAGATTTTTCGTGTCCTTTCCCTGTAACAACAACCAGATCGCCGTTTTGAGCCATCTCCACTGCCGCTTCTATAGCATCATTTCTATCGACGAGTTTGAAAACTTTTGCATCTTTTATCTTTATACCGGATGCTATTTCTTCAATTATTTTGTTGGGGTCCTCACTTCTTGGATCTTCCGCTGTTAAAAAAATAATATCTGCATACTTTGATGAAATTTCACCCATAAACGGTCGTTTGGCATGATCTCTTTCCCCAGCCGAACCAAAAACATGAATGAGTCTTCCGGTAGTATATTGCCGCAGCGCTCCAAGAAGTTCATTAAAAGCATTGGGTGTGTGAGCAAAATCTATAACTACCGCGAAATCCTCATCATAAACAAAATCCATCCTTCCAAGTGGCATTTTAAATGTTTTAATCGATTTCTTAATTTGCTCTTCGTTTACCCCAAGCTTCCCACAAACCGCTACGGCAGCCAAAGCATTATATTTATTAAAATCTCCGATTAAGGTTTTTGATTCAAAAGGAAAATTTGCAAGATTAACGTCAGCATTTTCGCTTTTTCCGTATGTTATCCAATCAGCGTTACTTTTGACATTTTTTGATTCAAAAAAAAGCGTATAAGAACTGTCATCTCTATTTACAATTGCAATGTCTGAAACTTTTAAAAGTTTTTCTTTCGCCTTTAAATAATTGTCAAAAGTTCTATGATAATCCAAATGTTCACTTGTTACGTTTGTTAAAACGCCTATCTTAAAATGTATCCCCAAAGTTCTGTACTGATCTAATGCATGGGATGTTACTTCTAAAATAAAATACTTCGAACCCGATCTCAATGCTCTCCTGAGAATTTTTTGAAGACTAATAGAACTTGGCGTAGTAACGTGATAGCCTGTCTCAAGCTCTTTTCTTCCGACAAAAGCGCCTATGCTTGTAAGCATTGAGACTGGAAAGTTGTTTTCTTTTAAAATATGGTAAATCAAGTTTACCGTCGTAGTTTTACCGTCAGTTCCGGTTACGCCTACTACAATCAGCTTTTTACCCGGAAAGAAAAAGACGATATTGGCCAAAGTTGCGACAAAAAAATGGTAAATATTTTTAATCCTCTGCCACATTCAGGTATTATACCTCCTTTTTATACCCACATCTAGTTAGGTATAATAAGCTTGTGCTTACAAACGAAAGCGAAAATAAATCCCTTGACATAAATATTTTTTTTGCCAAAAGCCTTTTAGAAAAAACGGCAGGAATGGTTTTTTTCAAAAATCCCAAGGCATTATTTTTAAAAACGCGGTTTGGGCTGCATACATTCTTTCTAAGATTTCCTATAGACGTTGTTATTCTGGACAAAGAAGGAAAAACTGTAAAATTTAAAGAAAATCTTTCCCCTAACAGAATACTTCTGTGGAATCCTGTATTTGAAAATATACTGGAATTGCCTTCCGGGACCGTAAATAAACTGAAAATTAAGTTAGGGCACATTTTAAGGTTTAGTTTATCATAAGGTTTTATGCCTTATTTTATCCCAAAATTCTCCTCTTCTGCATAACTTCTCCGCGTCTTTTTTATTTTGAAGAAGCATTTCAACCGCTCTTTCTAAAAATAACGTGTTTTGGGAACCTTTTATTAAGACTATATCTTTTGGCCTTAATACATCCAGCATTGTCTCTTTGCTCTGGGAAAAATTGAGAAATGAAAAACTTTCGAACTTATTTTTTTTAAGTAAAGGCTCTATATATTTTTGTGTTAAAGGTCCGATAAGTATTGCCAGATCAAGTGTTTTTAATATTTTTTTGGCCACTTCTTCATGCAAAGCCTTGCTCATTGTACCAAGCTCTCTCATATCCCCTATAATACCGACTCTTCTTCTCTGCTTTCCGATTTCGTAAATAAAATCCAAAAGATCTAAAATCGGTGTAAGAGTTGCGTTGTTATAAGACGAATCTATAAGTATGGTGTTTTTTATTCCCTTAAATACCGTCATCCTGCCTGCCGGAAGTGAAAAATTATTTTGCAAAGACCTAATAGCGTTTTCTACCCCGAACTGCTTTGTGATACCCACAGCAATTGCAAGCGCAAATGAATAAGAGAAATGCTTCGGAAGAGGATTTGCTATTTCTACTTTGTATTTTTTTCCAAGAAAAATAAACTGCATTATAAATCTGTCTATGAAATTCTGAACACTGTCTATATAAAAATCTGCGGATTTATTTTTTGAAGAAACGGTTATCTGGTTTGCCCTTATTTTACCCCTAAGTTTTGCAATATTTTCATCGTCTACATTTAAAACTGCATAGTTTTTTGGCTGAAGCCCAGTTAATAAAAGGCTTTCCTGACTTGATGTGAGCTCTAAAATATCTTCTTCTCTTTCTTTGGAGTTGGAATTTTCGACAAGAGGATCAAAATACTGGCTGTGCTCGTATGAAATATTTGTTAAAACACCGACATCAGGCTTTATTATTTTAAGCAGATAGCTCATGTTTTTAGGCTCAAGAGGGCTGTCAATTCCCATTTCTGCAACATAAATATCAAATTTTTTATAATCCAACAAAACTTTATATAAGGCAAAAAACAAAACTTTAATCCAGTCTCTATTATTGTAGTGTTTCATTGTAAGACCAAGGATATCCAGAGGAATTCCGGTTTCGCTGTTTTTCCCTTTCCCCTGTTTTACCTTGTATTTTTCGCTTAGAATAAGATATATAAAGTTGGAAAGAGATGTTTTGCCGCTTGCTCCTCCTACGCCTACAATAAAAGGGTTGATTTTCTTAAGCTGCAGTTTTGCAAGAAGCCTTAAATACCAAAGGGTAAATTTAATAAGAAGATTTCTCATGGTTTGTCAGTATTATATACTTATTCTCCTTCGGGAGAAATACCGTAATAAGATAGAATTGACTTTGCTATATCGAAAAAAACCGGTGCTGCTGTTTCCGAGCCGTAAATAGAGGTTGTCGGCCGGTTTATGATAACCAGCATAACGAATTTAGGATCATTAGCAGGAGCAAAACCCACAAAAGACGCTATAGTCTGGTTTGGGTCGTAATGGCCTGCAATAGGTATAGAAGCCGTCCCTGTTTTTCCCGCTATTCTGTAGCCCTTTACACGGGCCCAGGAGGCCTCTCCTTTGTTAACGGCGTTTATCATTATTTCAGCCATTACTTTGGCTGTTGAAATACTTATAGTTGTATCTAGTACCTTAGGCTCGATTTCAGACAGATTTCCGTCTAAATCCTCAACAGCTTTAACAACGTGAGGCTCCATTCTCTTTCCTCCGTTTGCAATGGTTCCTACTGCGCTTAAAAGCTCTATGGGTGTAATCGAAATACCCTGCCCAAAGCCTGTGGTGGCTAAATCAACTTCGTACCACTGGTTTTGCGGCTTTAGGGGAGAGAAAACTTCCCCCTGAAGGTCTATTTGGGACAGTTTTCCTATTCCGAATTTATTCAAGTATTCGCTCATTTTGGAAACACCAAGTTTTTGAGCCACAAAAACCATTCCCGTATTATCTGAACGCTGAATTGTTTCTATCATATTTATATCTTTAAAATATTTATCATTCCACGTATGGATTATGTACCCGCCCATAGATATTGGACCTGCGCATATATTGCATTTTGTGGTAGGCTTTACTAAATCTGCATCAAGAGCAGCCGACATAACAAGAGGTTTAAAAGTAGAACCCGGCTCGTAAAGGTCGGATATAAAAGGATTTTTATATAAATCATCCGAGTAAATACGGTAATTTTCCGGATCAAAAGTAGGAAAATTTGCCATTGCCAGAATTTCTCCGGTTTTCGGATTCATTACGGCAGCCATGCCCGATACCGCTCCGTATTTTTCTATTCCGTTTCTGAGCTTTCTTTCAACCATAAACTGAATTGCCCTGTCTAAAGACAAAACCAAGCTTTTTCCGTCAATTTTTCCCGATTTACTGTTCATTTTGGCCAGTATAGGTCTTCCGAAAGCGTCTTTAATCTGTACTGCAACGCCGGACTCACCCGAAAGAAGCCTGTCGTAGTAACCTTCCAGACCAAAATATCCCTTATTGTTCCCTTCCTCATCTTTTCCCACAAACCCCAAAAGACTTGCTGCCATAGAAGCCTCCGGATAAAAACGGGTGTATTGTTCGTCAAAACCTATTCCGGCAAACCTAAGAGCTTCCACTCTTTTTTTGGTTTCCGTATCTATATTTGAAACTATTGGTACCCAGACTTTATTTAAAGAAAGATTTGAGCTAACAGATGCTATATCTGTCTTTAAAATTGACGAAAGAATTTCCGCAGTTTCTTTTTTGTTTTTAACCTCTTTGGGGTTGGCAAAAACAAGGTATGAAATTTTATTGGTTGCAAGAGGAAAGTTATCGGAAGTTTTGATTTCGCCCCTCTGCGGAAGAACTTTTACGGCTGTTCCGTACTGAAGCTGGCCTAAATTAGAAAGCTCTTTGGCTTTAACTACCTGCCAGTAAAACAGCCTGCCTATCACAAGCAGAAATCCAAAAAGAAAAATAAAAAGGCAAAATCGATATCTCCATGTCATTTTTTAACTGCTATAGGAATTTGTGAATTTAAAACGTACTGAGCGGCTTTTTTAACATAGCCGATTTTTTCGGCCTTTTCCCAAACCGATGTTAAAGATGACTCTTTATAAAGTTTTTCGGAAAGCAGTGCATTTTCGGTTTTAAGCTTGTTTATTTCCTGTTCTGCCTCTGCAAGCTTTACGCCCGACGTTGCCACATTATTAGAAATATAAGTTTTAACTAAAGACAAAGCTATTATTGTAAATACTAAAGCAACAATTAAAAAGGCAGGTTTTTTCATATTTCAGTTTTTTTCAAATACGCGAAGCTTTGCACTCTTAGACCTTGAGTTTTGCTCTGCTTCCCCGTATTTTGCCGTAATTGGTTTTTTTGTAATTATTTTTCCCATATTTTCTTTTTCAAATTTTATAAATGCTTTTTTTACTATTCTGTCTTCAAGTGAATGAAAGCTTATTACCGCCAGCTTTCCTCCTTTTTCCAAAAGCCCTAAGGCTTTGGGAAGAGCTTTTTCAACTGCCTCCAACTCGTTATTTACAGCAATTCTAAGCGCCTGGAAAGCTTTCTGACTTATCTTATTTTTAGTAAAGGGGGAAAGCTCCCCTCTAATCCCGTAGGCTTTTGCAATTACGCCTACAAGCTCTTTTGTTGTCCGTATTGCTTTTACCTTACGGGTGCTAACAATAGCACGAGATAAGGCGTTCGCATGAGTCTCCTCACCGTAATTATTAAATATTTCATAAAGTTCTCCTTTCCCTAAAAGATTTACCAAGTATTCTGCTGTTATAGAAGAATTTTTGTCCATTCTCATATCCAGCGGTCCCTCTTTTAGAAAACTGAATCCCCTGTTTTGATCATCTATCTGATGGGATGAAACACCCAAGTCGAAAAGAATTCCCGAAACTTTTTTAAACCCCTTTTCATTTGCTATCTTGTCAACGTTCTCAAAATTCCCCTTTACTAAAATTAATTTGAAATTTGAAATTTGAAATTTGAAATTTTTTTTAACGTATTCTAAAGCTTCTTTGTCCTGATCAATTCCAAGAACAATTCCGCCTCTTTTAATAATTTCCCCTGCGTGCCCTCCTCCGCCTACTGTTGCGTCTATATACTTTTTTCCGGCACTAATATCTAATGCACTTATAACTTCTTCTAAAAGGACAGATGTATGAAATTTATTCATTCTTATCCCCTTCTTTTTTTATTAGTTTCTGGGAAATTCTGTCTATATTTTTTTCAAGGAACTTTTGATACTCGCTCCACCTGTCTTTGTCCCAGATTTCTACATACCGGGAAAGACCTATGAATACGATGCTTTCTTTAATTTGTCCAAATTCTCTAAGATAGTTTGGTAATATAAGCCTTCCCTTAGCGTCAAGTTCGACACCGGACGCCCCCCCAAGTAAAAACCTTTGAGTTTCTCTTGTCGGGGATTCGATAAAAGGCCGCCCTTCTGTCCCCTCAAGGAGTGCTTTCCAGTTTTCTTCCGATACGACAATAAGCGAGTTTTCATAACCAAAAGTTACAATCAGCTTATCTCCTAAAAATTCTCTGAATTTTTTTGGAAATGCTGTACGACCTTTTTTATCAATTTTGCCTTCATATTGACCTATTAACATATCCTGCCTTGCCCCTCCTAGCTTTTTGCGAGGTGGGGCCTCCTATCCCACCTTTTCCCTTATTTTCCCACTTTTATATCATTCTGAGCCAGTTTTCACAATGTGTCAATAGGTAAAAGCAGTACTTTAGTGTTTTAAACAAAAAAAATCACTACATTTAGTGATTTTGGTGAAAACCTGTGTGAAAAATTAGAGTTCTATTCCGATGTTTCCAGAAATGCCGTGGAAGAATATATGTTTCCGTCTTCTTTTGTTACTTTAAGAAGAATTTTTACGTCTTTTACATCCTCATCGTAATGACAAACATCAGAGCATGTTCCTAAAGTTATTTCTTTGGTTGCCGGTTTTTTCTTTAAATCAAGGCTTCCTATTGCACCCCGGGGAATATCATCTTTTGCTGTGTATGAAAGCTCGTAATCAATTGCACTAATTCCTTGAGTATTTCTTACAGTTAGTATTACTGTTTTTCCGGGTTTTCCTTCAGTAAGACTTAAGCCAAGTTCTTCGGGGATAATTGTTGGGATTGGAATTTCAGTCGGAAATGCGTCTAAGTTTCCAGCATTTTGGCCTTGCGAGCCTCTGAAAAATATTAATCCTCCAAATAAAACAACAATAAGCAGAATTCCGCCCCCGAGAAGAACAAATTTATTCTTAAAAATGTCAGCTTTCACCATCTAAACTAGCATATCCAAAACTTTTTTGCGTGTCAATAGTTGATGGATGCGGGAATGTCTCAGACAGGACTTGTTTCTAGCTTCAATTCTTATTTATCCTGCTTGTCCTGAAAATTCTGAAGGGAGCAAGGCCGAACGACTAAAAACACCTAAAGGAAATATAGACTTTTTGAGTTAACAGGTCAAGAGGTTTAATTAAAATGATCACAGAAATCAGCGTGTATTATTTTCAGAAAGCGTTGCTAGAGTTGCTTTAATTGAAGCATTATCGGTATTAACTAAATTTACTTTCGTGAAACGATTACGAAGCGGAGTCAAAAATTCATCTGCCCAAGATGGTGTTAAAACTACAATATCGGCAAAATCCACAATTATCTCCTCATCATCGGAAATATTGTTAAGTGATGGTTGAAACGCCAACCATGCTTCTTTGCCAGAGGGACGTGAAACTAAAGTTGTTCCAAACTTTTTTAATTCTATAACCATATTTAATCCTCAAAACCTATTATAGCAAAACATCCTCGAATAAATACATCTGCTTTTTTTACAATTACATCTTTGTCATTTTGCTTCAAAAATAAGCACGCATCCCCTGTCTGAAAATTAAGGGTGAAGTTATTTTGGACAACAACTGACCTAACAAATTTTAATCCATTACCACGTGCTTCAGGCATTCGACCAGAAATTATTTCAGTAAATGCTACACTAAGAGCTTTATCAAAACTGTTTAATTCTGGTATAACCCTTTTAAGAGTTGCTAGTATTCCTTGGCCACGATCAGCTAGGACTATTATGTTTTCCTTCATATCATATGAGAAAAAGACACCTGGAACATCTGGCCAATTACCTAAATTATGATCAAAAGAATTATTACCTATCTCACCAGCAATAGCACTTAGTAATGAAACCGTTGATAGTGATACCTTATTCCCAAGCACTGATTGAAGTTTTTCAAGCCTTGCTTGAAACTCATCTCTTGTTTGGCAATAAACATCACTCTCTGGCACAGATCCCACTTTTGAACTAGCCCATTGTTCCACCAAGGCTCTTAAATCCCTCACAAAAAGATTGATATCGTTCTGTTTATAGAATCTATGTCCCCGTGGGCCTATACGAAATGCTCTTAGACGATTATTTTTATCCCATCTCCTAAGAGTGTCTATGGAAACATTTAGTTGTCTGGCTGCTTCTCCTATGGATATTAGATTATTCATATTATTAAACCTATGCATATTTTAGCATATCTATGCATATCTATGCAAGTATCTACCAGTTATAGGATTACGTCGCACAACTTCTTATGTACAAAGATTATTGGAGAGATTTTTGAAGATAAGCTTGAAGTTCTGAAATTTTGTGACGGGTTTGGGTAATAATATCCTTATCAATCATTAATTTATTTTACAACTTCAATACTGCTTTTTTATGTCCTAAATTAAATACTTAATTATATAACCTTCTACATCATATATTAATATATGATGTAATAATTAAATTATTTCTGGTTTAACGTAACCACCGGCCGCTCGAATTGAGTAGCTTGCAAGTTTAAGTAAATATTTTTTAAATTCTGCTAGAATCTTCTCGGAGATTAACTTTTTAAATGCAATATTATATCCCTGACCTCTTACCTCTAAAAATAACTGCATTCTGGAAACAGTGGCTTGTGTTACATTAAGAGCTGAAGAAATACGATTCTGAGAAATACCTTCTTTCAAAAGTATCGCGATTGCTAGTCTCTTTGCTAACATTACTCTTTCAGTGATAGTAAGAAGAGATCCGAGGAAATCCTGCATTTCTTTTTCATTGGAAATTTTAGCTAGAACCAAATTAAAACTATGTACTAATTCTTCTTCTTTGAGCTTATCAAGTTTTCTTTTGGAAACGTGCGGCATATACTCTTTATATCATATATTAATATATAATATAAAGATACTATTGCATTTTTTGAAATAAAATATTAGGTTTAAGCATATATGCCTTCTGCCCGGTATAAAATGTCCTCCTTAAAAATCTCTTTTTGTTTACTTGTCTTTGGCATATTTTTTATTTTTTTTCCAAACACATCCTTTGCGGAAACTACGGCTTACCGAAGTGCTTCAACTGTGTCGACAGACAACATAGCTGGTTCAAATTATCCATATACCAATCTATCTAATTGCTCAGCTACAGATGGATTAACTTGTGATAGGCCACTTGCATCAGGTTATGGAAATCTTTATTTTAGGAACTTTGGAGATTTTGGTATACCCGATGGGTCAATAATTACAAGTTTGCGAATTCGAGTAACCGGCAAAACACACGTGCCGGTTTTGGCACTTTTTACCGGATTATCAAGGATCGGGTCTTCCCCTTACCCCCTCTTCTACGAAAGCTGCCAAAGCCTCTCAGATCGTTGGAGAATGTATGCTTTGAATAGCACAACAATTAAAGTTTATAATGTTACTACTCCTACAACAAACGGTTACCTTGCTATATGTTTATCCCCATCAAATATCAAGACAAGTAATTTTATTTTCAATATTCACTTTTCACACTCGAGCGCTTGGTCGTCAAACATTGATAACTTTGAAATCGCGTTTGATTATACTCCTCCTGCCGCACCTTACTCTCCACAACCATTTCTGGACTTGCCGTGGGATTATGAGGCAAAAGGGCAGACTTTTGCCGATGCAGCGCTAGCGATAAGTTCGTATTTTGATCATGAGTATCCACTATTGAGTAGTGGATTGAGTGAACCTAATGAGTCTTCCTCAACAATAGTAAAATACAAAGAAAATAAAAGAATTGATGATTTTTATTCTTCACACGATGGTTATGATTGGGCAAAGGGAGCAAAAGTTAACCTGGGTGATCCTGTTCTTGCAGCCGCTGCAGGCACTGCCGAATACGTAAACTCCTGCGCTCCCTGCGGCAATATGATCCTTATTGATCATGAAAACGGTTATCAAACAAGATATCTGCATTTGCAAAAAGATGGACTTATTGTTTCAACTCCCGGCATTAAAATGCATGTAAACTCGCGGCAACAAATTGGTAAAGTTGGCGCAACCGGAAACGTTCTGCCTCCGGGAAACGCCGGTGCTCATATACATTTTGGAGTTTTTGAAGATAAAAACAACGACGGAAACTTTAACGATAATGTTCCGGATGGAGTAACCGATCCTTTTGGCTGGCAGGCATCTGAACCAGATCCATGGGAAAGTTATTCATTTTTCTTTAATGGTTTGTCAAAAACAGGCAATAAAAGTTATTATCTTTGGA
>Ga0210057_1005620_pt1 | contig 16035 bp, 12 predicted proteins | sample CryGeyCG2114_010_2_FD_183968 | JGI IMG/M metagenome (GOLD analysis project Ga0210057, IMG submission 183968) | Groundwater microbial communities from aquifer - Crystal Geyser CG10_big_fil_rev_8/21/14_0.10 (SPAdes) (version 2) | ecosystem: Environmental > Aquatic > Deep subsurface > Groundwater ...
ATGGGTTATAGCATAGTTGATGGTCCGGAAATTGAAACAGATGAGTATAATTTTAGAAGAATGAATGTGCCGTTTGATCATCCGGCTAGAGATGTGCAAGATACTCTTTATATCAAAGAACCTGAAATATTATTAAGAACTCAAACTTCTTCGGTTGAAGCAAGAATTTTGGCCGGTTTTAAGCCTCCCCTGAAGGTTGTTTGTCCTGGTAGAGTTTATCGCAATGAAAAAATTAACAAATCTAATCATTTTATTTTTCATCAATATCAGGGATTAGTTGTTTTGCCGAAGGTATCTTTAAAAGATCTTTTTGGTACCTTTAATCTTCTTTTCAAGAAACTATACGGACCAAAAACTATTGTTAGGTATCGCAATAAGTATTATCCGGAAGTAGAACCAGGGGTTGGCGCTGATATTCAATGTTTCAATTGTCGAGGTAAGGGCTGTTCTCTTTGCAAGGGAGTGGGTTGGATTGAAGTAGGGGGAGCGGGCATTACTCATCCTAATGTTTTGAAAATGGCAGGCATCGATAATAAGAAATGGATGAGTTTCGCTTTCGCTTTGGGTTTGGATCGTTGTGTTATGGCCAAATACAATATTACCGACATTAGAACGCTTTTAGGAGGAAATTTAGCTTACAAATACTATGAGAATGAAAATTTATTTTAAATTTAATGAAAATTCATTTTGAATTTGCGTCCATATTTTATAATTAAGGAATAAGATGAAAATACTTTATAGCCAATTAAAACAGTTTGTGCCTGGACTGAAAGCAACGCCAAAACAGATTGGAGAGAAGTTCACCATGGCTGGCTTAATGACAGCAAGTTTGAAAAAAGTGATCTATCTAGGGCGGTCGGATTTTTTATTTGATCTAGAAGTGAGACAGAATCGGGTTGATTGTTTGAGTGTTTGGGGATTAGCTAGGGAAGTAGCCGCCTATTACGGATTGAAGGTAAAATTACCAACAGTCAAGATTAAGGTGTTTGCCAAATCTGATTCTGGCATTAAAGTTCGAATTCCGAAAAAAGTAATCAGGGCTTTAGCGATAAATATTAATAATGTTAGGAACGAGAAGTCGCCGACGTGGTTAAAAGAACTAATGGGTTTTTACGACATCAATCCGATAAATCTATTAGTGGATCTTTCTAATTACGTTATGATTTTGACCGGATTTTCTTCTCATATTCTAGACCGAGATAAAATGTCTGGTTCTTTGGCGTGGAAGATGAATGATGGGTTCAAGACGATTACGACGCTGGACGGAACATTGATAAATCTACGAGGAGACGAAATTATTTTAGCTGACGACAAAAATATTCTTGGTTTGGCCGGTATGGTGGGCGGGCAGATCGCTGCTATTCAGGAAGAAACGAAAAATATTACCATTGAAATGGCAATTTATGATAGGGTTTTGGTTAGACGCAACTCTCGTAGCCTTAAGGTCTTTACCGAGGCTTCGAATCGCTTGGAAAAAGACCAAGATTCCAACGGTCTTGATTTCGCTATGAACCTTTTGCTTTCTTTAATCCTTGAAAAAACTGGAGGGCGGATTAGTTCCAAACTTTTTTCTTATTATCCCAAAAAGATTGTCCGTCCGAAAATCGATTTTAACCCGGTTTCTCCTAGTGTTTTTGCAGGAGTAAAAATCAGTGGAACTCAGGCTTTAAACATTTTAAAACGGTTAGATTTTCAAGTTGTCAAAAAATCAGTCAGTCTATGGCATGTACGGCCTCCAGTTTCCAGAATGGACGTGACCATACCAGAGGATGTGATAGAAGAAGTAATCAGAATATTTGGTTTTGAAAAAATTCCAACCAATGATGCGCCAGTTTTTGCAATAGCAAAACAAATGACCTCAAATATAGTTAAATTATCAGAAAAAAGCAGAGATATTTTGTCTATTATTGGTTTTGATGAAATTTTATCTTGGCCGTTAACTAAAAAAGAAATCAATTCAGAAACTAATTATCTTGATTGGGAGAATATTTCTACCCAAAATTCAGTTAATGAGGAATTTCCCGATTTAAGACAATCAATTGCCCCGAGTCTATTGTTTCAATTAAAGGAATACAAAAAAAGAAATATCGGAAAAATAAAACTTTTTGAAATTGGTAAAGTTTTTGGCAAAAAAGGATCAAATTATTTTGAACAAGAGAGTCTTGGAATTTTGATTGAATCTGGCGTGTCAGGCATATCAAAAAAAGTTATTTCAGAGTTAAAAAATACGGCAGATACTTTACTTTTATCATTAGGATTTAACGAAATTTCTTATTTATCTTCAGTTATAAAACCAAAAATATCCAATCCTTTTTCCTGTTGGGATATTAAAATCAGAGAAAAAACAGTTGGTATAATTTATAAAATTGATAAAAGCGTTGGTTTTGCAGAAATTAATATTTCTAAAATAAGCGAACTTATTAATAGTTTTAATCTTAATCCTGTAGTTGAATTGGTTCACAAACTTGTTGTCCTAGACGCTAATATTGAGTTAGATAATTCTAAAGACATTAATTTTCTTTTAAAAAATTTACAAAAAGAGATTGGCAAAAATCTTTGGAGTTTTGAGTTAATAGACGCATTTTCTTTAAAAGAAAAGAATTCTACTCGCTATACCATTAAAGTTTCTTATATTGGTTTATCTGATAAAGAAGCAAAAGCAATACATTCAAAAATTTTTAATTTAAGTTAATATATGATAAAAAAGAAACTAGAGCCAGTAAAGACTAAAGCCGAGAATAAAGGAAGTTACACCGCAGCCGACATTTACGTTTTAGAGGGTCTGGATCCGGTTAGAAAGCGTCCTGGTATGTATATTGGCACAACCGGGCCAGATGGGCTTCATCACCTTATTTGGGAGTGTGTTGATAATTCGCTTGATGAGGCTATGGCTGGCCATGCCAAAAATATTGAAGTTACCCTTATGAAGGGTGATATTGTTAAAACTGCTGACGATGGCAGAGGCATACCGGTGGAAATTCATCCTCAAACCAAAAAATCTGCTTTAGAAACAGTAATGACTACTTTACATGCTGGCGCTAAGTTTGGCAGTAAAGCATATCAAGTGTCTGGCGGTCTTCATGGCGTTGGTGTTTCAGTTGTTTGCGCTTTGTCTAATTGGATGAAAGCAGAGGTTTGCCGTGATGGATTTAAATATGCTCAAGAATATCAGAAAGGCAAAGTTAAAACCAAAGTTCAAAAACTCGGATCATGTCGAGGCAGTGGCACAACCGTCACTTTTGAGCCTGATTCAACTATTTTTAAAGAAGTAAAATTTGATTTAAAAAGAATTTTAAATCATCTTCGCCAACAAGCCTATTTGACAAGAGGTGTTAAGATAAAAGTTTCTGATGAAAGGACAGATCAGAAAATGACTTATGATTTTTATTTTGAAGGAGGAATAAGCTCTTATGTAAAATATTTGGTTAGAGGATCTAATCCACGCCATGAAAATGTTTTTTATTGTTCTGGAGAAAAAGACAACGTAGCGGTTGAAATTGCTTTACAATATATTGACGAGGTTGAATGTTATGAAGAATCTTTTGCCAATAATATTTTTACTCCGGAAGGAGGAACTCATCTTACTGGTTTAAGAGGAGCTTTGACCAGAGGTTTAAACGATTATGCTAGAAAAAATAATATTCTAAAGGAAAAGGACGAAAATCTAACAGGTGAAGATACTCGGGAAGGTTTGGTTGGCGTTGTTTCTGTTAAAATAAGAGAGCCTCAATTTGAAGGTCAAACCAAGGCAAAGCTTGGAAACGTTGAAGCTAAATCTGCGGTTGAAACAATTGCCTGCGAAGGTTTAAGCGATTTTCTTGAAAGAAATCCGAATGATGCTTCAGCTATGATTGAAAAATGTCTTCTTTCAGCCAAAGCCAGAAGAGCGGCTAAAGCAGCCAAAGAAACTGTTTTAAGAAAAGGGGTTCTTGACGGATTATCCTTACCTGGTAAATTGGCTGATTGTATTTCCAGAGACCCGGCCAAGTCAGAGTTGTATATTGTTGAGGGACCTTCGGCCGGAGGATCTGCCAAAGGCGGTCGCGATAGAAGGTTCCAGGCAATTTTGCCATTAAGAGGAAAAATTCTTAATGTTGAAAGGGTTAGGCTGGATAAAATGCTTGATTCAAAAGAAATTAGAGCTTTGATTATCGCTTTTGGCACTGCCATTGCTCAAGATTTTAATATTGAAAAATTAAGGTATCATAAAATCGTGATTATGTGCGACGCTGATTCTGATGGTAATCATATCAGAACATTGCTCTTAACTTTTTTTTATCGGCATTTTAAGCCATTAATCGAAAAAGGATATATTTACATTGCTCAACCGCCATTGTATAAAATTCAGGCAGGCAAAGAAGTAAGATATGTTTATACCGAAGATAAAAAAGATAAAATCATTGAAGAATTGACCGCCAAGAATTCAAAGATAGTTAACGTAGTTAACGAAGAAACAGATTTAAGCGAAGTAATAGATGAAGGAATAAAAAAGACTAAAAGCGGTATTACTGTTCAGAGATATAAAGGTCTTGGCGAAATGAATCCAGAACAACTTTGGGAAACTACTATGGATCCGGCTCATCGGGTTTTCAGACAAGTAACTATTGATGATGTCAGAAGCGCGGATAAGATCTTTGATGTTTTGATGGGAGATGAGGTTTTACCAAGGAAAAAATTCATTCTTGCTTACGCTCAAGAGGCTAAAAATATAGATATTTAAACAAAAAATATGAATATTCTTAACATTTTAAAAGGAGTTTTGGCTGAATCAAAAAAAATAAATTGGCCAACCAGAAAAGAAGTTTTAAGATATACCTTACTGGTTATCGGCTTATCAGTAATCTTGGCTATGTTTTTGGGTGGAGTTGATATACTGTTTACTAGATTCTTGAATAGAGTTATACTGCAACAATAATAATTTTTAGTTAACTTAACCAAGCTGTGGCAAAACAAAGACTATCACAAGAAAAAAAATGGTATGTCATTCATACTTATTCTGGTTATGAAGATGCTGTTGCCCGCAATTTAAAGCAAAGAATTGAGTCTTTGGGCATGGAAGACAAGATTTTTAATGTGGTTGTGCCAAAAGAGAAAAAAATTAAGATTAAAAACGGTAAGAGAAAAATAACTGAAGAAAAGATTTATCCTGGCTATGTAATAGTAGAAATGATTGTGAGCGATGATTCTTGGTATGTAGTCAGAAATACGCCAAATGTAACCGGTTTTGTTGGAGCCGGCACTACTCCAATTCCGGTATCGTTGCAGGAAATAGATAATTTGAAAAAAAGAATGGGCGTTGAAGAACCGAAGTTTAAAATTGATGTTAAAATTAATGAAGCAATTAAGATAACAGATGGACCCTTTAAAGATCTTGATGGCAAGATTTCAGAGGTTGATGAGGAAAGGGGAAAGGTTAAAGTGCTGATTAATATGTTCGGTCGGGATACACCAGTTGAGTTAGACTCTTTACAAATAAAGAAGATTTGACAATCTTCCTTGAGATTAAAAAATCTTAAAGAAAATATAAAAGACTAATTAACATATATGGCTAAAAAGATAAAAGCAGTTATTAAACTTCAAATTTCAGCTGGTCAAGCAACTCCAGCGCCTCCGGTTGGACCGGCTTTAGCTCAACATGGGGTAAATATTGCCGAGTTTTGTCAGAAATTTAATGATAAAACTAAAGCTCAGATTGGCTCTAAACTACCGGTTGAAGTTATTGTTTACGAAGACAGAACTTATGTTTTTAATGCTAAAACAGCTTTAGTAACGGAATTATTGAAAAAAGCGGCTGCCATTGAAAAAGGCTCGGGTAAGCCAAACACGGTTATAGTCGGTAAAATCACTAAAGCCCAGCTCAGAGAAATCGCCACTAAAAAACTTCCTGATCTTAATGCCGATACTGTTGAAACGGCTGAAAAAATAATCGCCGGAACAACCAAAGGCATGGGCATTGTCATTGAATAATATGTTTTTATCCGACAAACAGATCAAAGAATACGCTAAGAAAAGCAAGATGATCACCCCTTTTAAGGACTCTCAGGTCAAGAAAGGGGTGATTTCATATGGGCTTTCTTCTTATGGTTATGATTTAAGAATTACCAATGAATTTAAGATATTCACTAATGTAAATAATGCCATTGTTGATCCTAAAAACTTTGATTCTAAATCATTTATAGATTTTAGGGGGGATATATGTATTATTCCGCCAAATTCATTTTGTTTGGCCAGAACCGTTGAATATTTAAAGATTCCTAGAAATATTATTTGTATTTGTCTTGGTAAGTCCACTTATGCCAGGTGCGGTATTATTGTTAATGTTACACCTTTAGAACCTGAGTGGGAGGGTTATGTTACTATTGAGATAAGTAATACCACGCCCTTGCCGGTCAAAGTTTATGCCAATGAGGGTATCTGCCAAGTTTTATTCGCTAAAGGGGATGAAGAATGCAAGGTTTCTTACGCGGATAAAAAAGGAAAATATCAAAAACAGAAAAAACTGACTTTGCCGAAGATTTAAGTTTTATGAAAACTCATTCTGGAAAATTAATCGCTTTTGAGGGTATTGATGGTTCAGGCAAATCAACCCAGTTGAAGCTTTTGTCCAAGCGCTTGGCAGAGGAGGGTTACGAAGCAATCTCTTTTGATTTCCCGCAACACGGCGAAAGATCAGCTACTTTGGTAGATGACTATCTTGTTGGCAAATACGGCAGCATAAACGAGGTTGGACCTTATCAGGCAGCAATCTTTTACGCTTGCGATCGTTTTGATGCCAGTTTTAAAATTAAAGCTTTTTTAAACGCGGGTAAAATAGTCTTATGCGATCGTTATGCCGGTTCACAAGCCCATCAAGCCGCAAAAATCAAAGATCCGCAAAAGAAACTAAAAAGAACTAAATTTTATCAATGGGCTTTTGACATTGAATATAACATCTTTAAAATTCCACGACCAGATATTAATCTTATTTTAAAAACATCTCCGGAAATATCATTTAAATTGGCAGATTCGGGCAGTATTTCTGACGTTGAAAAACTGGCCAGGCGTAAAGCGTATTTAGGCGATAGACCTAAAGATATCGCTGAAATAGATATTAACCATCAAAAAAATTCTCTTGATTCATATCTACAATTAGTCAAAAAATTTCCTAAAGATTTCATCTTGATTGAATGTATGGAACGCGAAAAATTATTTTCCCCGCAAATTATTCATGAAAAAATCTGGGAGCAAGTTAAAAAAGTAATTTAGTCTTTTATGTTTGAAATCAATAAAGAATTAAAAATTATTAATTTAAAACCTTAATTATATGTTAACTGAAAAAGAAATAACTAAAATAATTGATCATACTAATATTAAAAGAGAGGCAGATTTAGCCAGTATTGTGAATTCTTGCCAAGAGGCCAAAGAATTTGGCTTTAGGGGACTTTGTGTTAATTCTCAATGGGTAAAAACAGTTAAAAAAGAATTAAAGGGGACAGATATTAAGGTTATTTGTTTAATTGATCCACCAATGGGCATTAGCCCGCACGAGTTAAGAATCCAACAATGCCAAAAAGCAAAAATTGACGGCGCAGATGAAATAGATGTGGTCATCAATGTTATTGATATGAAGTATGAAAGATATATAAATATTCTTAATGATTTGAAAGAAATTTGTTTAATCTTGCCCACTAAAGTGATTATTGGTTCCGGTTATCTGACTAATAATGAAGTTGAAAAAGCTTCTCAATTAGTTAAAGAAGCTGGCGCTATTTGCGTTAAAACTGCGACTGAAAGAGATCCGTTAGGCCATTCAGAATTGATTGAGAAAGCAAAACACTTGGTAATAATGAAAGAGGCCGCGCCCGGACTTCTTATTAAGGCAGCTGGTGGCATTAAGGGCATTGAGGATCTAGAGATGATGGTTAATGCTGGAGCAGATATTATTGGCACTAGCTATGGAGTCAAAATAGTTAAAGAGGCCAAAGCTAGAGAATGAACTGATTAATCAATTTAGAGGCCTTTTTAAAACAATTTTGTTTAGATAGCCATATTATTCTTGAGTCTTTTTTAAACCATACTAATTGACGTTTAGCATATTGCCTAGTATGGTTTTTTGTTTCTTCAATAATTTGTTTTTTGATTTTAAGATTAATTTTATTTTTCAAATACGGAAGCCACTCTTTATAACCGATAGTTTGAGAAATAATAGGCAAATTGCCATATTTTTTAACGAGAATCTTAACTTCTTTTTCTAATCCTAATTTTATCATCCTATTTGTTCTAATTGAAATATTTTTATTAAGAATTGATTTGGGCAGTTTGATGCCTAGTTGTAAAACTTTAAATAATGGTTTTTTTTGTTTTCGTTGTTGCCAAAAAGGCAGTTTGCTTAAATAACAGACTTCAAGCGCTCTAATTAATCTTCGTTTATTATTTTTATCAATTATTTTCGCGCCCTTAAGATCTAGTTTTTTATAGATTCTGAAAAGCTCTTTTAAGGATTTTTTCTCTAATTTCTGCCTCAAATCTTTATCTGGAACAATCTTAGGAAAATCCAGATTATCAACGACAGCTTTGATATAAAGGCCGGTGCCGCCAACTAAAAAAGCTAATTTGCCTTTTTTTTGGATGCTTTTAATGGCTTTGATGGCCAGTTTTTTATAGACAGTCACGCTTAAATCTTTGTTTAAAGGGAAGCTATCAATTAAATAATGGGGGACACCCTTAAAACAGCCGTTCTTGATTTGGGGCTTGGCAGTGGCAATATCCATATTTCTAAAGATCTGCCTTGAATCAGCGGAAACTATCTCACCATTAAATTTTTTGGCTAATTTAACGGCTAAATCGGTTTTACCGGTTGCCGTTGGCCCCAAGATAACAATGATTTTTTTCATATTCCTATTCTAAAATAGAAAAACGGCCTTGGATAGACCGTTTTATCTATTAATATGCCTTATTGGGATTGAGTACAGACGTTATTAACGCATCTCATTATCAATTTTCCGGTTATGCCGTTGCAGAAATCAGGGCATTGGCTATTTGCATCTACATAGCTTATATTCCCGTAAAAGCATTTCTGGGTATCTTTTTTCCTTCCGCAAGCGCAATCTGAATCTGTTCCGCATGAAATTTCTTCGTTTGATTGAATAGAAATAGCGTGGTTATCTATATCTTCAGTATTCCTTTTGATGTTTTTCTCAATTTCTTCGGTAACTACACACCTTGCCGGCAATCTGCAACCGGTTTGAGAATCTTTGTTAATAACAATTCTTCCTTCTTTACAAAAGCCGGGGGCTGGAGCTGTCCAAACCTGGCATTTCTCATTCTGAGGAGCTTGTTCAATCTTTCCGATTATTTTATCTTTCGCCCGTTCTAGCCTATTCTGTATTGCCCCAGATTTAATCTCCCGTCTTAAAGTCTCAAGGATTTCCAATTGTTTTTCTTTATTTCCGCCCATTTTCTGTAAATAATCACCAATCTTTTCTTGTTTTTCTACGGATATTTTCTCTAGATTTTTTAGAAATACGTTAAGACTTTTTTCCTGCAATTGTCTGATTGAATCTTGAACTTCAGACGGAAGCTTTTCTTCTAATTCTTTCAGGATCTGAAGATCTTTTAATTGTTTAAAATCGCTTTTTGTTTGATTTTCCAAAATATTATTGATTCTGGCCGCAATCTTGTCTTTATCTTCAAGCTTTGACATGACTTCGCCAAACTTTTCCAGATGTCTTTCTCTGACAGCTTCGATTTTTAACATTACTTGAGGCGGAACTTTGGTTTCTAATTCTTCCAAAACCTTTTGTTGTAAAAGCCCTTGCTGGATAAATTTATCCAAGAATTTATTGATTTTAGGGCTGGTTTGGGCATTATCTTGAAACTTTTCTATTTGCGCTTTTAATTTTTCAATGTGTTTTTGAGAATTGGCAGCTGCTTTTTCAAGTATTTTTGGATCTTGAGTCTTTGCCGCCAAAGCTTTCAATTCAATCAACTTTTCATTTACTATTTCCTGCCTGACTTCAGCTTTTTTAATCTGATTAAAAGTGAAAGCAAGTTTTAAGCTTCTTTGCCAATCTTTTAAAAAGTAAAATCTATTGTCTGGCAAAACCGTAGGGGCAGTCACTCCCAAGTCTTGAGCAGTAATTTCATTCTCAATATTCTCAACAGTTACGGTAGAAGTCGGCGTTTCTTCAGCTAAGGCTAAACTGAATATAGCCATTGTTGCTGCCAATAGAGAACAAAAGATAAGTTTTCTAGAAAATGAGTTCATTTTTTTCATTTGTTTTTAAACTTAAATTAGTTATTTATATATCTAATCTTATTTAATTATAACTTAAAACCCTTTCTTATTCAAGCTCTTCTTTTTTTGCCTTGATAAAGTTTCTCCAGCTTTCAATGAATTCAAAGAATATCTGCAAAGGCGCTTCAAAAAAAAGATTTAAAATTAAAATGATGAGGTTATACTTTTGCAGCTGGCCAGACAGCCATTTGCCTGCATTTCTAAAAGGTAAAAAGAAAATATCGGCAATAAAATCAAGGATACCCTCCTCTTTCTCCCTATTTGTCGCTTTTAATTGTTTACTAGAAGCTTCAATCCTCATACCTGAAAAAGCAATTAAAGAGAAAAATGCCAAGAAAATTGTAATACTTACCCAGCTAAAATTTATTTTTAAAAGAAGATATATGACGCCGCCAAAAACTATGACTGAACTGATTAAAAATATAATCCTTAAAACAAGATTTTTAAATATTTTTTTCTCTAAAGGTTTTTTGACTATAATTGTTTCCAATTCTTTTTTAGGATAAATAATATTCATTATTTGCTCGCAAACCAATTTTTTATTCTTTTCTTTTGGAACTCTGATTGAGGAAATAATTAAGAACATTAATAAGGGCGGAACAAGAAGGTTGACGCCGAGAGAAACAAAAGAAAACTTATTGGCAAAGCGATCGTAAGGGATTTCGATCAAAAAAGCTAAAAACATTTTTGATAAAAGTATTGAAATAACCCATCTCATGCCCCAAGTTCTATTCTTTTTCTTTATTGATTTATATCTTTTCTCGTAAAAAAATTTTAAACGTGCTTCAAGCGTATCCGGTTTTTCAAAAATTTGATTAGTTTCATTTAAATCTTCAGAAATAATGTCTTTAATAACTAAAAACCCAGGCACAAAACGATAAGCAATAAGTTGAATGTTTTTTATTAAAGGATCGTTGATACTTTGCTCAACTCCTTTTTTAATAACTAGTAAATTTTCTGAAAATTTGACCAATGAGTCTAAATTAGGAGAATTGGTAAATTCTGGAAGCTTAAATCTTAAAAGTCTCCAATTCAAAAGCGACTGATCTGCCTTTAAAAGAGATTTCTGACAGGCAATAAAGATTAACTCTTTTTTCTTATTTTGATCAATATCAATGTTTTGGAAAACAAGTCTTTTTAATAATTCTTCGGCCATATATTCCAAAAGAACTGAATCTGTTTCTGAAGGCGCTAATTTTTCTTCAATCTCTGTTGCTGCCAGATCTTTTAACCATTCTATTAGTTCATTCTTTTCAAAATCAACTGGAGAATTTTCCATTAAAAAAATGTATTTTGCCAGAATATTTTCTATTTTTTTTATCTTTGTTTCAGGAATTTTATCATTTAGAAAATAACCGCCCCTAATTAGCTCAGAAATAAGCGGATTTGCTATTTCTTCAGGATCAGAAGAAAGCAATAAACGTCTTTTTAAGATTCTTTGAATTGTATTCTTTCTTAATAAATGTTCTTCCTGATAATCAATCACTTGGCGGAGTTTTTCATAAAGAGTGGCAATTTTCGAAGCAACATAGTCAACGTGAATATTCGAAACAACTGTCGGTTCTTCATGTTTTGATAAAGACCTAATGGATTTAAGATATTTATCGGTTGAGTCGGATATCATATAGTTTTCTCTTCAATTTCTTGTTTAATTTTGACAACAAAACTATCGAGTTTCATAACTCCCACATTTCCTTTTTTCCTTTGCCTAATTGAAACTGTTTTTGCTTTTAATTCGCGGTCGCCGACTATTAAAAGATAGGGGATTTTCTGAAGTTCGCCGGCTCTTATCTTCTTTGACAATGTTTCATCTTCATTTTTCGCCTCAACCCTTAAATTAGAATCTAATAATATTTTAGCGATCTTATTTGAATAGGCAAAATGCTTTTGACTAACAGGAATTATCCAAACCTGTGTTGGACTAAGCCAAACCGGAAAAGCTCCTTCATAATTTTCGATTAAAATAGCTAGCCATCTTTCCAAGGATCCCAAAGGAGCTCGATGGACCATGACCGGAGTTTTTTCTTTGCCGTCTTTATCAATATATTTTAAATCAAATCGTTCGGGAAGCATAAAATCAACCTGAACCGTACCGCATTGCCATTCTCTGCCTAAAGCATCTTTAACAAGAAAATCAGCTTTCGGCCCGTAAAAAGCGGCATCGCCTTCAGAAATGAAATATGGGGTTTTACTTTTTTTCAAGGCCTCAAGCGCTTTTTCTTCAGCCTTTTGCCACATTTTACTATTACCAAGGTATTTTTCTTTTTTGGAGCGAACGCCTAACCTAACCCTGTAATTTTTCATTCCAAAAACACTGTAAAGCTTTTTAATAAAGTTAAAAACGTTTAAAAATTCATCTACGGCCTGATCTGGTGTGCAGAAAATATGGGCATCATCTTGGGTAAAAGCCCTAACCCTTAAAAGCCCGCTTAGCTCTCCAGATTGTTCATAACGGTATACTGAAGCAATCTCAGCAATTCTAAATGGTAAGTCTCTATAAGATTTAGGCTTGAATTTATAGCTTTGAATGTGCATTGGACAGGTCATTGGCTTGACCAAATATTCTTTTCCTTCAATATCCATCGGTGAATACATCTTCTCTCTATAAAGATCCCAATGACCGCTCTTTACCCATAAAGATTTTTCGCCAATATGGGGACTATAAACGTGTTTATATCCTAACCTTATTTGTTCATTGACCATAAAGTTTTCAATTTCTCTTCTGATAGTAGAGCCATTTGGAAGCCAAATAGTTAAGCCTGGTCCAACTTCTTCGCTAATTGTGAAAAGTTCTAACTCCCGGCCCAATTTACGATGATCTCTTTTTTTTGCCTCTTCAATGTTAGAGAGATAATCATCCAACTCTTTTTGAGTTGGAAAACAAGTTCCATATATTCGCGTAAGCATTTTATTCTTTTCTGAACCGTGCCAATAAGCGCCGGCAACAGAGAGAAGCTTAAAGGCACCAATCTGACCAGTTGACTTCACGTGCGGACCGGAACAAATATCAACAAAAGTTTCGGGCATATCTTTACCTTTCTTTCCCATCCAATAAATACTGATTTTTTCGCCACGGGTTTTTATCAAATTAAGCCATTCGTGTTTATATTCATTACCCTTGTAGATATTGGTATTAAAGAATTTTTTAGCTTCTTTTGCCGTCATTTCGCCTTTTAAGATGGATAAATCCTCTTTAATGATTTTTGTCATTTCTGCCTCTATTTTAGGAAAATCCGCTTCGGAAACCTTTATGCCGACGGAATCGAAGTCAAAATAAAACCCTTCTTCGGTAGCCGGCCCCATAGCAGCTTTTATCTTATTTCCCCACAAACGAAGCATAGCCATGGTTAAAACATGCTCGCAACTATGACGCATTTTTTCAAGTTCTTTTAGACTAGAATTTGCTTCTTTTTTAAGTTTTTTCATATTTTTAAGTTAATAGTATATAATAGCACTTTTTAAGTTATAAAAAAGCTTCTTTATCGGAGAGGCAGAGATTGATTTTAAATCTAATTTTCTATTATTATTTTCTGAATATAAAACTGCCCGAGGTCAGACCTCGGGCAGTTTTTTTAATTAGGTTCGATTATTTCTTGAATATCGTCGCAAATAATCTTTGGGGAATTATCCTTATAGCTGACCCTGCCGGTAATGAAAACAATCTTATTCTCTTGAAAACGCAAAGGATTTCTTTCTAAAATTGATGGAAAGACAACTACTTCGATCTTGTCGGTCAGATCCTCCAATTTAATAAAAAGCATTGGCTTGCCATTTTTGGTAATAATTTTCTTTAAATTGGAAAGAATGCCTGCTACTTTGATCTTTTTGCCTTCAATTTCCCTGGTAATCTTTTCTATTGGCGAAGCTTTTTTGTCAAAAATGGATTTAAAGCCATCTAAAGGATGAGAGGTGACAAAAAGGCCCAAAAGCTCCTTTTCCCATTCAAGCTTTTCTTTTTTGGAGGCAGGCGTGGCTGAAGCCAGACGAATATCAGCGCCAAGATTGATTTTACCCTCAAAAAGGTTTTTTTGGCCTGAATTCTTTTTCTTTTGGTGTTCTTTATTAAACTCAAGAATATCCTCAATATTTGAAAGAATCTGGTTTCTTTCAATAATTGAATCAAAAACTCCGGCCCTAGCCATACTTTCAAGTGATTTTTTATTCAAATCTTTTGAATTGACTCTTAAAAGAAAATTAGCCAAATTCTTAAAAGGCCCGTTTGCCTTTCTTTCTTCGGTAATGGCTTTGACAATATTACTGCCAACATTTTTAATAGCTGATAGTCCAAAACGAATCTGATTTTGATTTGGGACTACCGTAAAGTTAGTTAAACTTTCGTTAATATCAGGAGCCAAAACATTAATTTTCATTCTTTTACATTCTTCAATTAGAAAAGCGATTTTTTCAACATCATGTTTTTCTGAAGTCAGCAATGAAGCCATAAATTCTGTTGGATAATAAGTCTTTAGATAAGCTGTTTGATAGGCAATCATGGCATAAGAGACAGAATGGCTTTTATTAAATCCATATTGGGCAAATGGCAAAATCCATTCCCAAATTTCCTTGGCTACCTTGTCAGAAACATCGTTATTTTTCATACCAAGGATTAATTTGTCTTTTTGCTCATTAAGCAAAGACTTAATTTTTTTGCCAATAGCTTTTCTTAAAATATCTGCCTGGCCATAAGAAAAACCGGCTAAATCTCTGGCAATTTGCAATAACTGTTCCTGATAAATACAAATTCCGTATGTTCTTTCCAGAATCGGTTTTAATTTTGGATGTATATATTCAACTTTTTCTTTGCCATGCTTTCTTTTAATGTAAGAGGGGATAAATTCCATTGGTCCTGGCCTAAACAAAGTAATCATAGCAACAATATCTTCAAATTCAGTTGGTTTTAATTCAGTTAAATATCTGGTCATACCAGATCCCTCCAGTTGGAAAATTCCGGCTGTCCGGCCATTTCTTAAAGCCTTATAAACCTCTTTGCTATCTAAAGGAATCTTTTCTATATCAATGCTTTTATTATGAATGACATAGATTCTTGAAAGCGTATCTTCAATAACGGTTAAATTTTTTAATCCCAAAAAATCCATTTTTAAAAGCCCAAGATCTTCAATAGCATGCATTTCATACTGGGTGACGATATTTTGATCGTTCTGGGTCGGATGCTGCAAGGGAACGATATTCTCTAGAGGTTCGGCGCTGATAACCACGCCACAAGCATGAGTTGAAGCGTGACGGGCAACGCCCTCAAGTTTTTTAGCCAAATCAATTAATTTTTTTGCTTTAATATCTTCTTTATAAAAATCATTAAATTCTTTAATTTTCTTTAAAGAATCGTCTAAAGTAAAACCAAGAGGAATCATTTTAGCTAATCTGTCGCAATATGAATATTCGTATTGCAAAGCCCGGCCAACATCTCTGATCGCGGCTCTGGCCGCCATTGTGCCGAATGTAATAATCTGGGCAACTTTATCCCGACCATATTTTTCCGAAACATAATTCAAAACCTCATCCCTTCTTCTGTCGGTAAAATCAAGATCAATATCTGGAAACGAAATTCTCTCCGGATTTAAAAATCTTTCAAATAAAAGATCATATTTTAAAGGATCAATACCGGTAATTCCCAAAATATAAGAAATAATAGAACCGGCGGCCGATCCTCGGCCCGGACCAACAATAATTCTGTTTTGCTTGGCCCAATTCACAAAATCTTGAACAATTAAAAAATATGAAGCAAAACCGGTCTTAATAAT
>Ga0210057_1005622_pt1 | contig 16034 bp, 15 predicted proteins | sample CryGeyCG2114_010_2_FD_183968 | JGI IMG/M metagenome (GOLD analysis project Ga0210057, IMG submission 183968) | Groundwater microbial communities from aquifer - Crystal Geyser CG10_big_fil_rev_8/21/14_0.10 (SPAdes) (version 2) | ecosystem: Environmental > Aquatic > Deep subsurface > Groundwater ...
ATAACCGTTTTAAACGCATATAGAGAATCGGGAATTAAAAACGTTTTTTGGTATAAAGATTCGCGTTATTTACTCGTTGAAACCATAGGGAATACTGTCAATTTTATTGAAATCGACGACCGCCAACCAATAAATGAATATACATTATCGGAAAATTCTTCCAATTTGCATTACGAGCAAAATTCAAACCGCCTTTATTTCATCAAAGAAAACAAAATCTACTTTGTGGAGATTTAGTAACTTTTACCCAGAATCCACTAAAAATAAAAAGCGGGTATAAAATACTACCGCTATCATATGTGATAGCGGTAGTATTTTTTATTCTCAGATCTAATAAGCTTTATTCCTCGTCCTCTTCTTGCGGTTTATCCAAGACTATAGGTTCTATCCCAGCAGCTTTATCGGTAATATGCATCACATCCTTATCTATCTTACCCAACTCTTTATGAGCAATATTATAACTAGTAACTGTAGTTCTCAAATTATTTCCGAGTTTTTTCATATATTCTTCATAACTGCCAATATGCTTTCGGAGATCTTCTACCCACTTTATAATTTTTTGAGCGGATTCTTCAATTCTGAAAGCCCTAAATCCATAAAGAACTGACTGTAAATAAGCAGCAAACGTCGTTGGCGATACTACAATCACATTTTTATCTTTATAGGCATAATCGATCAGACTTCGGGTGTTTGATTTTACCGCCCCTATTTCGTTTATCAGAAGATCGTAGTAAATTGCTTCTGCGGGAATAAACATAAACGCAAAGGGTAATGTCCCCTCTTTTGTCTTTATATATTTCGACGTTTCGTCAATCCGCTTTTTAAGATCGTCCTTAAATTCCTTTTCCAAATCAACTTTTCTCTGCTCATCTGTTTCGTTAATCAATCGACTATAATTGTCGAGAGAAAATTTTGCGTCAATAGGAATCATACCATCTTTTGTTATAATAACGGCGTCAACGCGATCTCCGTTTTTAAACTCGTACTGAAGCTTAAATGCAGTCGGCGGAAGTATGTTCGTCAAAACAAGTTCTAAACTTGCCTCCCCCACATTCCCACGCTGCTTTTGATTTTTAAAAACTTTCTCAAGATTTTGTAGTTGGTCCGCAATATTAAACACTTGCTTATTTGATTCTTGAACTTGCGCGACTTGCGCAGTTATGTCTTTAATTAATTTTTGCGATTCGGTAAATTGATATTTAACCGCTGAATTTAATTCATTTCGCGACTCAGATAACTTTTCATCTAATGTTCTCTTAATATCGGCCATCTGATTTTGAAGTAAAACTAACCCTTGATCATCTCTTCGGACGTCATTCTTGGGCTGCTTTAAGCGATACCCAAGATAAATGACTACCACAGCCAAAATCGCAATAATAAATAAAAGTAAATTCGAATCCATAAATTTTTAATTTATTAATTAAATAGATGTTTCGACAAAAAAACGCCCCACTACCAAAAAGAGCAATTAATCCAATAAGAGTCCCCCGAATTAGTACTACGCCGTTACCATTGTAAAACAGCATTGGCTCTTAGATGACCTTCAGGATTTTTAAGATTCTTTTGATGGATATGTCATAATTAATTTATGTCATAATTTTAAAACGTCTTTAATTTATTCAACCCTTGGTTCAAATAATATTACTAAAAAATAGAAAGTCAAAGGTTGGTATCTATTTCTTCTATTTACCCTTTTTCTTTCTTAGCAAGAAAAATCCCCAAACCAAAACAATCAAAGAATAATTGATTATCATAAACCATTTATTGCTCCAGTTAAGGCCACTAAATTTAAAGCCGGAAACCGGCCATAAAAACGGCGTGGGAAAAAATTCGTAAGAATGAGTGGGAATATCTATCAGAATATGCATAAACCAACCACCCATTTCCCAAAACGGCTTGTGAAAAATCAAATAAAGAATGCCAAAAACCGCGGCGAAAATTATAAAACTGTGGCTTAAATTATAAAGCGATTTCGAAAACTCAAGAATGCCGTTGAGCTTCGGAGAAACTAGCGGTTCCAAAGTTTCCGGACCGGGCAAATCGGAAAATTTAAATTTACCCAAAGCCAAACCCCCGAATATCCAAACAAAAGGAATGGCAAAAGAGAAAAGGTCCGGGAATATTCCCCAAAAAGCCGCCAGCCAAACTTTCAGCGATTTTTTTGATTTCGGCTTTAAAACAAAATCGTTTGTTCCTTTATAAGCCACGATAGCCCAAAGACCATGAGAAAAAATGTCCATCGTTATAATGATACTATTTTTTCATCTTTTTCTCCACTTTCGCCATCGCCAACTTCATTGCCGCTTCGCGCAGATTGATTTTTTGCTTCACGCTTTCGCTAAGAACAAGTTTTGTCGTTTTAACTATCTTCCTTTCTACCATTTCAAACATTCTTTTCGGATTATACCCCCTGTACTCGGCATAAGAAGAAATAACTCCGCCAGCGTTGGCGACAAAATCGGGGAAAACTAAAATTCCTTTTTTCTCCAAATATTTTTCGGTTTCTTCCGACATCGGAATATTCGCTCCTTCAACAATAATTTTTGCTTTTATGAAACTCCTATTTTTCTCGTTTATGACATCCGTTACCGAAGCGGGAACTAAAATATCAACGGGCAAGCCAAAAATGGCTTCTCTGCTCATTTTTTTGCCTTTAACGCAATCGCCTACTGGCTTTCCGCCCACTTTTAAGGCATCCAGTTTATCGGCGTCCAAACCATCTTTGCAATAAGTCGTTCCGTACATATCGGAAACCGCCACGATTTTCGCGCCCATTTCTTTTAAGAATTTAAAAACGAAGCTGCCCACATTTCCGTAACCGTCTATCGCCACTTCAAGATTTTTCATATTAAGGCCTAAAAACTCCACAACCGCTTTAGTCGCCTTTGCCACGCCGAAACCGGTGCTGCCGTATTCATGAGGAAGCCCGCATTTTTCTCCACCTTTTTTACCGATTGATTTAAAACATAAATTCGCAGGCTTGCCCGTGGCAGTCCGCGGATTACCAACGGCTTCCACAAACCATTTCATTTCCGTTTCGCCGGTATTAACATCCGGTCCGGCAACGTATTTTTTTATAAGCAACGGCTTTATCGCTCTGGCAAAACTCTGAATTAATTCTTTTTTACGCTCTTTATCAGTTCCTACGGGAAATTTTATCCCTGCTTTTGCTCCGCCAAAAGGAATATCCGCCAAAGCGTTTTTCCAAGTCATTGTTCTTGCCAAACGAAAAATTTCTCCTTCGCTTACATCGGGAGTCATTCTGATTCCACCCTTGCCCAAGCCTAAAGCGGTATTATCCACTATTAAAACACCCTCCAGATCGATTTTAGAGTCATAAACTTTAACAATCAATTCAGGCCCAAATTTATCTTTAAAATTAATCATTTTTACAATTCTAACGCGCAACCACTCTCTTCCGAAAGAACTTTTAATTCGCGATAGCCTGCTATTCTTTTGTTATTATCATTTGGGAAAATCCAAGTCGGAGTTTCTCCAATTTTTTCCGCCACGCACCTGTTCGGGTCTTTAAAACAATCTACGTAATTTATATATCGCCAAGCGTTTTTAAATTCCTCTTTTTGTTTTAAACACCACGAACAAGATTCCGTTCCATACATTGTGATGCCCTTACCAGCCAAACATTTGGCGAAAGCGTCCAATTCAGGGCTTGCCCGGCTTACACTAAACTGTCCCCAAACTAAAAAACCGATTACTCCAACTATTACTACCAATACGATTATTAAGTAAAATTTATTACTCATATCTTTTTATAACCTTCCTAACCTTTCAAAGAAAAAGGCGAGCGAAGCGGGTTGAGGGAAAATAAATTTTTCCGACTCTTACTCATCACAGCAATCAACCAATTTATTCACGACATCTTCAAGCGTCCAAGGCTTGTCTTGAGCCGACATATTTTTAATTTCGGGTAAGCTGACAATTTTCAAACGCAAGGCCCAAAACAAAGAATAAAGCTTGAAAGCGTAATCAAAAAACTTTTTCGCCTCGTCCCCCTTGCCGTCGGATTGAAGTTTCGTTCCAACCTCTATGAGACGCATTGAGGTTGCCAATAAATGCTTGGAGACACACCATAATTCGCCTTCTTTTTTGTCTATCATTTTCGCCAGCAAACTTTTGCGCATTTCGCGCGTTTCGTTTAATAAGTTAAAATAATCTTCTTTGCCTGTTTTTTCGCCCGTAAAATAAAAATGCTCTTCCAGGCTTATCAAATTCATTATCGCAATGCTCAAATCTTCCTCCGTGGACAAATCTAAAGCGCCGGATTTTTTCGCATCCTCAATTTTCTTTAATAATTCATCGAATTTTTCCCTGTTGATATCCATAAACTAATACATTTCTACATTAAAAATATTACCATTCCCAATAAAATCATCGCCAGTCCGGAAACAAGCCGCATATCGCTTCCCTCTTTTTTCCGCCATGTTCTGACTTTCTCAAGCAAATCTTTATTGCTGGCAACTAATAATATAATAGCCAGCGGCAAAACGAAAAGCAAATTATAATAAACCAGATAAATAAATCCTTGCAAATAGGTCGCGTTATCGTGCAAAAGGCCCAAAACCATCAAATACGGCCCGCCCGTACAAGGAAACTCGCAAATTCCGACTAACATACCCAAGAGAAAAGCGCTCAACAATGATGCCTTAACCATTAATTGCGCAATTTCTTTGTGGGCGAAATCGGGGATTTTCAATTTTATCGGGAAGGCTGGAAAAAAATTATTTATTAATTCTATCAATCCAAAAGCTATCAAAACAACCGCCGCAACTTTCGCCATAAAATGGGGCGTGTTAAAAATGTGCAAAGTGCCCAAAATTCCCAAACCGATTAAAACATACACCAGCGCCAAACCGAAAATATACGCGCCTCCAATTTTCAAAACCGATGAACGATTTTGTCCCAAACTGAATAAAAGCCCGATAGTCAAAAGCAAAACCGAAAATGCGCAAGGATTTATAGAATCAACCAGCGCGCCGGCAGTCACAAGCGGAAAAAGCCACTTTCCGCCATTGGACAAATTCCACAAAATTTGGGCGCCTGAAGAATCCATTGATTTAAAAATAAAAATCCCGCCGATAAAAACGACCGCAGCTAAAATCAAAATCATTGTTTTTTTACTCATAGAAGTAGTGTTACTGGGCATAGTTTTTTAATAATATCACTCCCTTTGGTAAAAGCAAACGGGCGATTTATTTTAATAATTTATTCTCAATACGTTTCAATAAAACCGCGTTTGTAGCAACAATAATCGATGAGGCCGACATTAAAAGAGCGGAAATTTCCGGCCGCAAAGACCAGCCGAAAGGAATATAAAAAGCGCCAGCCGCTACCGGAACCGCCAATACGTTATATATAGCGGCCCAAAATAAATTCTGTTTCATTTTAATCACCGTTGCCTTGCTTAAACGGATAGCCGCGACAATATCATACGGGTCGGACTTCATAAGCACGATATTTCCCGTTTCAATCGCCACGTCAGTGCCAGCGCCAATAGCTATGCCAATATCGGCCTGCGCCAAAGCCGGAGCGTCATTAATGCCATCGCCCACCATTGCCACAAATTTCCCTTCATCTTGAAGTTGCTTAACGTATTGAGCTTTATGTTGGGGTAAAACTTCAGAAAAAATTCTATCAATGCCAATTTCTTTACCAACCGATTCGGCAACTTTTTTATTATCGCCAGTGATCATCACCGTTTCAATGCCCATCTGCTTCAAAGCGGCAATTGTTTTTTTGGCGGTCGGTTTTATGGCGTCAGCGGCCGCTATAACACCCGCAAGCTTGCCATCTATTGAAATTAAACTTAATGTTTTTCCTTGAGCTGCTAGGCCGTCAAAAATAGTTTTCGCTTCACCAATTTCAATACCTTCATCAACAATAAATTTTTCCTTGCCGGCAATAATCCTTTTTCCTTCAACGACCGCTCTGATGCCATAACCCGCGACTGATTCAAATTTCTGAATAGATTCAAAAGGCAGTATGTTCCTTTTCGCCGCTTCTTCCATTATCGCTTTTGCTAAAGGATGGTTTGAACCGAATTCAACGCTCGCCTCATAACGAAGAATTTCAAAATCGCTAAATCCGTTAAACGCTTTGATGTCTGTAACCCGAGGCTTTCCTTCGGTAAGCGTACCTGTTTTATCGAGCACCATCGCGCTGATTTTTGAAGCATTTTCAAGAGTAATCGCGTCTTTGATAAGAATATTGTGTTTCGCTCCAATGCCCGTTCCAACCGCCACCGCGGTCGGAGTGGCAAGTCCCAAAGCATCCGGGCAAGCGATTACCACCGCTGAAACCGCGAAAGTAAGCGAAATTAAAAGAGTTTCTCCGGCGACGAAATACCATCCAAAAAAAGCCGCTATCCCGGAGCCGATTGCCAAAACCACCAGCCATGAAGCCGCCTTATCGGCAATGCGCTGGCCCGGCGCTTTGGAATTTTGGGCTGTTTCCACCATTTTAATAATTTGCGCCAATACGGTTTCCGAGCCGACTTGCATCGCTTTAAATTTAATTATTCCGGTTTGATTCACCGAACCGCCGATAATTTTACCACCAATGCTCTTGGCGACCGGAATTGATTCGCCTGTTACTAAAGATTCATCTACAGAACTTTCACCTTCAATAATTTCGCCGTCAACCGGCGCTTTATCTCCCGGCCGTAAAATAACAATATCGCCATGAATTATTTCGGCACTCGGAACGGAAATTTCTTTCCCGTCGCGGATGATTTTCGCCTGCGGAGGAACTAAGTCAAAAAGCGCCCTAAGGGCGTCTGAGGTGCCTCTGCGAGAACGCATTTCCATCCAATGGCCGAATAAAACAAAAGTCACCAGTAACGCCGCTGCTTCGTAAAAAGTTTCCCCTCCAACCGTTAAAGTAAGAAAAACACTGAAAAGATAAGCCGCCAAAACGCCGGTGGCGATAAGAACCGCCATATTTAATTTTTTCGCCCTTAAAGAATAATATGTGCCGGTAATAAAAATTGAGCCGGTCCAAAAAACAATCGGCGTCGTTAAAATAAATAAAATCCAATTTACCGGAATCGGAGCCGGCAAATTAACATTGAAAAAAATTATTCCAACCGGGGAATAAAGGATTATCGGCAAAGAAAGCAAAAGCGAAATTAAAAACCGGCGGCGCATATCAGCCTCCATCTCTTTGGCAATTTGCGGATTAGTCATGGCGGCTTTATGGTCGGCATGGCTCCCGCCGTCGCCATGCCTGCCTGTCCGGTAGGCAGGGCTTTGGCGGGCAGGCATTTTCTGCATATCATGCTCCGCGCCACCATCTTTTTTCTTTTCAAGAATAAGTTCCATTCCGCAGGCCGGACAACGTCCCGGTTCGCTCTTTCTAACTTGAGGATGCATTGGGCAAACATAAATAGCCCCGGCGGATTCACCGGCGGCTATTTTTTCTAAACTTTCCACAACGCCATGTTCGCAGCAATCTTTATGCCCCTTATGCTCCATTTAGGTCTTATTATACTCCGCAGCTTCCGCCGGAACCACTGCTTTTTGGCCGGACTTGGGCTAAAATTTTTTGGTATCCCGAAACGCTTGAAAAATTCAAACCTAAAACTTCTTTAACGCCCACTTCATTCCAATTAAGGCCTCCGTCTTTGAAATATTGGGCTATTGTTAAATAATTATCGGAGAACCAATACGAATTCAGCACCAACGCCATTTGATAAAGCGCATCTTCGCCAAATCCCTGGGAGGCCGCTAATCCCAAAAAGCCAAGCATCGCCATCCCGTGATTACAGTCAGGGAAATAGGTTGAGTTCCCACAACAAGGCCTATAAACATTTTTTGCTACTCCCTCTACAAGTCTTTGTTGCTCGTCTGTTAAAACAATAAATTGATGCCCGCTATAATGGTTCATCGTATCGCCTTTTGCCAGCGTCCAACCGCCAGTTGAAGCGAATCCTTCCGCGCCTCCGTATTTAGGGTCTTTCATTGGCCCTGTTTCCAAAACTTTATTTTCGTTCCCTAGGCCAAGCGCCCACAATAGGTTAAGAATCAATCCGGAATTTTGGGAATTAATCACTATATTGCCGTTGCCTTCCGCCTCAATCATTTTCTTGCCCGCCTCGCTAAGCCCGTCTCTTTGTAGATACAATTCTTCAAATTTACTCTTATCAATTACACCCGCGTCCGTCATTTTCTTTCCTAAGTCGCCCCATTTAACTGGCAGTTCTATGCCTTGAGACGGAACTACTTGTTCCTGTAGATTCGCCGAATCAGAGCTATCTAAATTATTAATAGCATTATTCTCCGAACCGACGGTTCCATTCTGCTTGACAAGCAAACCCTGAAATCCCATTCTATAAACAAAAATCACGGCAACAACCAACAAAAGAACCAAAATAATTGAAACAATTATACTATTAAATTTTTTTAATTTTTCTTTCATATTTAAAAACGAAATTAATAGAATTACGGAGTGACGTTTGCGTCAAAGTAAAATTCCAATTTCCCGCCCGAATTTTCAACGAAAACCGCCCTGCTTATTTTTCCTACTCCAGCTGGACCATGCGCTGCCGGGTCGAAAACAACCAAAATTTCCGCTTCTTGGCCTTGCTCTAATTTCTCTTTTATATTTGGGGTAACTCCCATGCCCTGCATTCCGAAAGGCCCGATTTCATCACCATCTTTCATTAAAGAAGCCACTGTGCACATACAAGAAGTATAAATTTTATTTATCGTCATTGGTCCCGTACCCGTATTTTTTATTTTAAAAGAATGCGAAACTTTCCCTTTAGCCATTGAAATTGAACCGAAATTAAACGACTGCTCTTGAGCTGAAAGGATTCCCCCGCCAGCTGAAACCGCTTCGGGATTATTCCCGTTGTCATCTGACGATTTGGAAAGCCATATTAAGCCGAAAACTGCAGCAACGGCTATCAAGATTAAAATTATGTTTTGATATTTTTTCATGTTTTATTTACGTAAAATTTTTAATTTTTAATATTTCTTCAATCATTTTTTTCTTTTGATTTTCGTTTGTCCCCTCCATCACGCGCTTAAAACAAGTATTTAAGTGCCGTTTTAACAGTTTTCCGTTGGCCGACTTTAAAAGCCCGCCGACCGCCAAATTCTGTTGAAGGATATCTATACAATATTTTTTCCCTTCAACCATTTTAATGACGTTACCCAAATGACTCTGCGCTTTTTTCAAAGCGATAAGTATTTCCTTGTTTTCTTTTTCGTGTTTCATATTATAATACCTCCCCCCTAGGTATTATAACTCTACCGCAAAAAAATGGCGCCTGTCAAGCGCCAAGTTATCCCCCAAAAAATAAGCGCCAAGAAATAAGCCGTAAGTATTAGGGCTGAAGAATGTCTTCTGTCCTGCCGTTTATGGAAATAACAACATCTTTAACTGTTGAAAATTGCTTTAACGTCTCGATTATCTGCCACCTTATGGCGGCAACCCTGCATGAACCGCCAACTTGAAATTTTAGCTGTTCGTCAAATTCAACTTTCGCCACGCCATTTTCAATTGTGAGTTTTTCAATTTTCACGCCCGGATTGATATTCGTAAAAAAACCTCCTGCTTTTTCTTGTTTGGTCGGGCCTTTTAATAATTCTTCCAGCGCGGCGCGGGCTACGGCTGAAGTTTTAAAAATAATTCTATCAACCGAAAAGACCTTATTGCAAGAAGCCTCGGGGTCCATCTTGAGATTATTAAAATATACTTTTACGACGATTGACTTGGCGAAAGCTTCAAATTCTACCGGAACTCGCAATTGGTCGTCATATTCCGGCAAATCCGAAGGATTATCTTTTTGCAAAATTAAAACTCCCGAACTTGTCTCCGGGCTCGCAAATGCCAAAGTCGCTTTAAAAGGCACAAAATCCGTTGTCATCCAGTCTCCGCCAGCCGGCGGATTAGCCTGAGCTATTGCCATCGCTATTTGATTGCCATTAGCATCAAGCAATTTTATTGGAAAGCTCGCTTCAAAAAACCAATTCCCTCTCGCCTGCCCTTCTATAATAATCGGACTTCTAATTACTTGATTTGGGTGAGGATTGCTTATTTTTATTAAATCCGTTTTTTCCAATTCATTGCCGATATCTTCAATAAACTTATCGCCATTCGGCGCCACGCACTGGCTTGGATAAGTTTCCATTATCGGATAACCGGCCGCGGCGCATTCATCAAAATTGCTTACTATTTTATCGCATCCTTCGGTTGGCGCCGAACTTGAAGGATTGCCATGCTTAATCCATTCGCCATTTTGACAAAGCCAAGTATCTTCATCGCCACTCGAAAACCTTAAACCGATAATAACCAGCCCAACGACTATTATTAAAATTCCAGTTATCAAAATTAATTTTCCCATATACTTCTTATTACACCAAGTTTTTATATTTTTATCTTTCTTTGCCAATCATTTTTTAAAGACCAAGGCGATTAAAAAGAAAAACGAACATACTAAAATAATAATCGGCCCCGCTGAAAAATTAATCGCTTGCGCCAATAAAATCCCAAAAATACAGCTTAAAACCCCGAAACCCGCCGAAAACGCCGCATATTGGCGGAGATTGGCGCTAACTAATCTTGCCGCCGCGGCCGGAACAATCACCAAAGCGCCCGCTAAAAGCGAACCGACTATTCTCACTCCCAAGGCCACGACAACCGCCACCATTAAAAGATAAATGAAGTTGTATTTTTTTATATTTATTTTATTCGCCGCCGCGATGTCTTCGGAAATGGACCCCAACGTGATTTTGGGATAAATTTTCCAAACCGTTAAACCGATTAAAACGCTCGCCACGGCCGAAATAGCGGTTCCCCAAAAAGAAACTTTTGAAATATCGCCGAAAAGCGCTTCAAGCAATTCCGGCTCGGGAGTTATCAAAAACCCGACGGCCAAGCTCAAAACAAAAATTATTCCAACTAAAGTTTCCGCAGGTAGTTGCGTTTTCGGCTCTAAAAACCAAACCGCCAAAACGCCCAAAAAAAGAAAAGCAAAAGCGCCCAAAGAAACGTTTAGACCAAAAAGCAAGGCCAGACCCATTCCTGGCAAAGCCACGTGGCCGAAAGCGTCGCCGACAAGCGCCATTCTTTTGGTAAGCATCAAAGAACCGACATATCCTGCAGCCCCACCTACAAAAATCGCGGTTATTAAGCTGTATAAATTAATGATGCTCATGCTTATAAAATTTTATTTCTTCGCCGTACAATTTGCGGAAGTTTTCTGAATTTAAAACATCTTGCGGCGCGCCGTAGCAAAAAAACCTTCTATTTAAACATAGCGCCGAATCGGCGATTTTATAAACAACGCTCAAATCGTGAGTGACCATGATAATTGTCAAATTACGCTCCTTTTCTATTTCAGCTAAAAGCTTATAAATTGTTTCTTCGCCCTCAATGTCTATGCCCGCTGTAGGCTCGTCAAAAATCAAAACTTCGGGATTATCCACCAAAGCCCAAGCAATAAGAACCCTCTGGAGCTGACCCGATGAAATCTCACCTATTTTCTTTTTCAAAATAGACCCATTTTTTATGCCGACGGAGTTTATCGCTTTAACTATTTCTTCGCCGGAAATTTTTTCGTTCGCCGGCCGGCGGGGCCTAAATTTAAAAAATTCTTCAACCGTCAAAGGTACAGTTTTTTCAAGAAAAAATTTTTGCGGCACATAGCCAATTTTCACGTTTTCTTTCCATTTTATCTCTCCACTAAATGGATATATTCCGAGCAGAGTTTTTAAAAGCGCCGTCTTCCCTGCGCCGTTCGGCCCCAAAACAACCAGATTTTCTCCGGTTTTCAGGCTAAAACTCAAATTTTCAATTATTTTTTCTTTATCAAAAGAAACGTTTAAATTTTTTACTTCCAATATATTATTCATTTTTATACACTGATCTATACGGATTTTAGCGGATTTATACGGATATACCTTTAAATCACGCCTTCCTTTTTTAATAGACTTACTGAACGGATTACCCTGTGGCATGGGACTTTAGAATTATAATTCCTATTTAAGATATTGCCTACCGCGCGACAGGTCTTGGGCCTGCCCGCCATTTCCACTATTTTTTATACGTTAAAATCTTGCCTTTTGGAATTTTAGAAACTATTTGTTATTTATTATATCAAATTATTTTTACAAATCCCCCGCAAAATATTTTATCGGACGGTAATCTATTATAAGAGAACGGCATCGCATACTATCACGCGTGATAGTATTAATTTTTAATAAACATATTGGTCTACAAACAAACCGTCATTGTCAAATAATTTTACCGCATCGTGCTGAGTGTCTAAAATATTTTTATTTATCCAAACGCGCCAATCGTTTAAATAAAAATCAAGGTCGTTGCGATGCTCTTTTATGCAAGAATAATAATTAATATTGCTTAAAAACACGCGGCAGGCGTTTCCATCGTCGTTTCCGGGTAAAGAATTATAAAAAGAAACATCGGGCAACTGGCAATTGCCCAAAGAATAAACATAAGACTGGCACTGGCCGGAGAGATATTGCGTTTCGGAACGCGAAGGCATTGGGCAATTTCTCGGTAATTGCGGAATAAAATCATAATCATTTTCAAGATAGCCGATGCATTTATTTAAACGCAAATTCCTGTTTATGACGCTCATGTTGCCATAGATGCTCACATAACCGTTTGAAGAAAGAATTATATTTGAATCAAACAAAAAACCGGAAAGGTCATAAAGATTTACGGCTTGAGGAATGATTATTTCTCTGCCATTATTGCTTTTTATTTTCCAGCCCGTAATATTCACGTTCGCGTCTTTGGGTAAACTGGAATAAAGTTGAATTTGCGAAGGATACCCCGAGAAAGACGAATAATAAGCGGATGAAATTCTTATTTTTTGGAAATAGGGCGAAAGCTGGGCGCGGGTATAGCCGACGGGGATTGAACCGTCGGATATTTCTTGGCTTTGCGCGGGTTGGCCTGAATTCGCCGCGGAATTGGAGTTAGAATTGGAATTGGAATTGGAACTTGCCGCCGGCGCGGAATTGCTTTGCGTTTTTACGGGCTGAGAAACGGAAATTTTTTCCGCCGGAGTAGAATTAAAAAGCGCGGAACCGCTTGATAAAAACCAAATTGCTCCGCCCACGACTATCAATAAGAAAAAAGTTATTTTAAAAAAATTTCCCATTGCCCCTTTTAATTTATCACGACATTAATTAATTTATTCGGCACGAAAATCACTTTCCCGACCTTCCCCTTTTTTAACCACATTTTAACCTTTTCGCTAGTGAAAGCAATATTTTCCGCTTCTTTTTGCGATATTCCAGTTGAAACTGAAATCTTATCGCGGACTTTGCCGTTAATTTGAATTATTAATTCAAAATTTTCCTCTTTTATCAGTTCGGAGTCGTATTTGGGCCATTTTTCCAAATGAATTGATTTGAATTTGCTCCGACCCTTGTCGGAGTCCGACTTAAGGTCGGACCAAAGTTCTTCGCTGACATGCGGGGCGAAGGGCGCGAGAATAATTAAAAACTTTTTCCAAATTTCCAAGGGAATTTCTTTTTCACCATTCGCCTCATTCACAAAAATCATCAAGCTTGCGACGGCGGTATTAAAATTCATTTTTTCAATATCTTCTCCGACTTTTTTCACGGTCTGAGAAATTAAGCGCGCCAATTTCGGATTTTTAGCACCGCGTCTAAAATTTCTATTTTCACTTATCCCAAAAATGCGAGAGATAAAACGCGTAGTCCCCATAATGCCATTATGGTCCCAGGCAATCGCTTGATCAAACGGCCCCATAAACATCTCATAAAGCCGAACGCTGTCGGCGCCGAATTGTTTTACTAAAGAATCCGGTTCCACCACATTGCCTCTTGACTTAGACATTTTCTCTCCACCCTTGCCAAGAATCATCCCGTGCGAAGTTCTTTTTTTATACGGTTCGCTTACAGGCACTGCGCCAATATCAAATAAAAACTTATTCCAAAAACGGGAATATAAAAGGTGAAGCGTGGTATGCTCCATTCCGCCATTGTACCAATCAACCGGCGTCCAATATTTCAATCGTTTTTTATCCCAAACGTATTTTTGATTTTTGTCCGCCAGCCGGCGGATTGATTTTTGATTTCCGAGCATCGCATATGCGAGGTAATACCAGCTTGAACCTGCCCAATTGGGCATCGTATCAGTTTCACGCTTTGCCGAACCTCCGCACTTCGGACATTTAACATTTACCCAATTTTTAATGGCCGCTAAAGGCGATTCTCCGGTACCCGTGGGCTTGTATTTTTTTACTTCGGGAAGCTTTACCGGCAAATCTTTTTCCGGCACCGGAACCCAGCCCGGATTTAAACGTTCACCAATGTTTAAATCCGGGAATTTCGAATTTCGAATTTCGAATTTCGAATTTTCCGTTAGCTTTTTGCAATTTTCACAAAAAACTAACGGGATAGGTTCTCCCCAATAATGCTGGCGCGAAAAAATCCAGTCACGAAGATGGTATTGCGTTTCTTTTTTCCCGCCGGCGAATTTCATTATTTCCCATTTGGCTTTTTCGGAATTCATTCCATTGAACTTGCCGGAATTTATCAACGTTCCCTCACCCTCATAACACTCAATAATATTTTTTTGTCTACTTTCACGCGTGAAAGTAGATGGCGACGAAATAACCTCCGTAATCGGCAATTTGAATTTTTTGGCAAAATCAAAATCTCTTTGGTCGTGCGCCGGCACTGCCATAATGGCACCCGTGCCATAAGACCCCAAAACATAATCCGCCACGAATATCGGAATTTCTTTTTTGTTAACAGAGTTTATAGCTTTTATTCCTTTTATTTCAACTCCTGTTTTCTCCTTTGCTTCTGTTAATCTTTCTTCTTCTGATTTGTTTTTTGCCTTTTTTATATAATTTTCAACCTCATTTAAATTTGAGATTTGAGATTTGAGATTTGAGATTAATTCATGCTCCGGCGCCAAAACCAAATAAGTCGCGCCGAAAAGCGTATCCGGCCGAGTCGTAAATACTTCAATTGAAAATTGAGAATTGTCCGCCAGAGGCGGATCCGCCATAGGCGGAAAAATTGAAAATTTTATTGATGCTCCTTCCGATTTCCCTATCCAATTCGCCTGTTGGACTTTTATCCGTTCCGAATAATCCACTTTTTTTAAATCTTCAAGTAATCTATCGGCATATTTCGTGATTCTTAAAATCCATTGCTCTTTTTCTTTTTCAGTTGTTTGCGTTCCACAACGCTCGCACGCGCCGCCAATTACCTCTTCATTCGCCAAACCGATTTTACACGAAGGGCACCAATTTATCGACATTTTCTTTTTATAAGCCAAGCCATGCTTATAAAGCTGAAGAAAAATCCATTGCGTCCATTTATAATACTTAGGGTCGGTAGTGTTAATTTCCCTGCTCCAATCAAAAGAAAACCCGAAGGATTTAAGCTGTTTCCGGAAAGTATCGGTGTTTTGTTTGGTTACTATTTTTGGATGAATGCCCGCTTTTATGGCGTAATTTTCCGTTGGCAGGCCGAAAGCGTCCCAGCCTATGGGATACAAAACATTATAACCTTCCATTCTGCGCTTGCGGCAAATAATGTCCATTGCGGTATTGCTCCGCAAATGACCCATATGCATTCCTTTCCCCGACGGATAAGGAAATTCTATTAAGCCGTAAAATTTGGGTTTTTTGGAAAAATCTTTGGCGTTATATATTTTTTCCTTCTCCCAAATTTTTTGCCACTTTTTTTCGATTTTTTGATGGTTAAACATCTTAAAAAGCCATTATTTTATTTTGAAAGTAATACTGAAAGAAGATTTGCCGTCGGAATCCATGATAACGCTCGACAAAGGCATGTCGATTTCTTGGAATTGAGAGTCACTTTTCAATTTTTCTTTAAAATCTATTACCGACTGGTAGTCGTTCGCCCGACCATTAAACAATATTTGCGAGTTTTTTGAAGGAATAAATATTCTGTCTACGGAAACGCTTTTTTCTTCCGCGAAACCCGTTAATTTTTCAAACACGGGAGAAAAATTATAAATTTCTTGTTTAGCTT
>Ga0210057_1005623_pt1 | contig 16034 bp, 19 predicted proteins | sample CryGeyCG2114_010_2_FD_183968 | JGI IMG/M metagenome (GOLD analysis project Ga0210057, IMG submission 183968) | Groundwater microbial communities from aquifer - Crystal Geyser CG10_big_fil_rev_8/21/14_0.10 (SPAdes) (version 2) | ecosystem: Environmental > Aquatic > Deep subsurface > Groundwater ...
AAAAAACAGGCAAAGGAAATAGCCGAAAAACTTGGCAAAGAAAAAATTGATGCTATCTGCTCCAGCGACCTTCCAAGAGCCTTGGAAACGGCAAGAGAAATTAACTTGTTTCACAATCTTGAAATACAGGAAAGCGGGTTGTTGAGGGAAATTGATTTGGGAAAATGCAATGGCATGACTTCAAAAGAAATGCGTGAAAAGTTTCCTGAATGGGGAAAACTGAAGGATGCAGAACCAGAAACAACACCTTACCCAAATGGAGAATCCCATAAAGACGTTCAGAAAAGAGTGCAAAAATTCTTGAAAAAAATTACCCTAGGGAATAATCAAATTATTTTGGCTGTTGCCCATCAGGGATTTAACCGTGATTTAATCCAGCTTCTTACAGGAAAACCTTATGCTGAACTAAAGAAAATGAATTTCCATCACGGCATTATTTACAAATTTGACACAAAAACTAACAAGCTTAACCAAATTGGTTAATGGGTAATATCCTGATACAAATGTTAAGCCGCCAGTTTCTAAAGTCCAACCAATGTTGTTTTTTTAGTAGCTTTCAATTTTAATGTCCTTTATTTTTGAAAAGTGTTTTGTATTTTTTGTTATGATTGTTTTGTTTTGGGTTATTGCTATTCCTGCTATCATTATGTCTTCAGAATCTATTATTTCGCCTTTTTTTCTCAGTTCTTTTTGTATTTCTCCTGCCGTGTATGCGGCTTCGCTGTTAAAAGGCAGTATTTCTAATTTTGAAAACAATTTTTTTGCAATTTCATGTTCTTTTTTATTTTTTATTCCCTGCATAATTTCATACACGTTTATTGAAGTGGTCATTATCGGGTTTCTATATTTTTCAAGTTCAATTAGCTTAATTACTGTTTTTTGGTTGCCTCTTGAAAAATCTATTAAAAAAGTGGTGTCAAGAATCATGAAAGTTCACTTTCTATTTTTTCAAGTCTTGAGTTTGAACGTTTTCTGAGATTTTTTATTGATTTTTCCAGATTATCCGCTGATTTTTTTGATAAAAAACCGGCATGTGATGCAATTGATTCTTTTCCGGTTATCCTGTTTATTACCTCAGTAAAGCTCTCATTTGCTTTTTTCCTTATTTTAAGTCTTTCATAGGCTTCGGTGGTAATTGATATTGTTTTAGTGCTCATACTGTGTATGTGTATGTATGTGTATTTAAGTTTTTCTTCAGCAAAAATCACGTATTCCAAATATCCTGCCGGATGCTTTAAAGAAGAAATAATAATCGCTCTTTGTTTTTATAGCAGACCAACAAAGTAATTCGACGACATTTCTTGGTCTGCTATTCTAGCAAACCTTGCAAAAAGCCGAAAAACTTTCAATGTTTGCTATAAAAAGGAAAATTTGGGGGTGTTGAGCCCCTGTCCTGTGTGATGTTATATTTGGCTGTTTAGGTAGAAGATGTCTTTTTTGTAGTTTACTATGTTTTTGCTTGCCAGGTCAAGGAGATGCGGGAGCATTTCTCTTATCTCTATTTCTGTTCCTTTTGCTATTTCCTGTGTTGTGCTTACCGGTTTTTTGGTTAGTGTTTCTATTATTTTATGCTGTTCTTCTGATAGTTCGTGCTTGTGTTTCTCTATTATGGCTTTGTGTATTGGAATCACCTCGAAAATTGAATCAAACCTTTTAGAGTAATTGAGTTGATTTTAAAAATGTAACTGGGTGTTTACACATTTTTTCATCTGCTCCAGTTTTTTTATAAATTATTATTTTTTTTGGATTTATTGTGTGATTATTCTCGCATCAACTGCAATGATTTCTTTTTCTGTTGCAATTACCGGATTCAAATCAAGTTCTTCTATGTTTTTTTCTTTTTGCATCATTCTGCTTACTTTTATTATTGTTTCTTCAAGCGCTTTGATGTTGATTCCTTTTTTTCCGCGTATTCCTTTAAGGATTGGGTATGCTTTGAGTTCTTTTATCATGTTGTGTGCGTCTCTTTTTTTGATTGGGCAGATGCCTATTTGAAAGTCCTTGAATACTTCAACATAAATTCCGCCTAATCCTACAAGGACTGTTGGTCCGAACTGTACATCTCTTTTTCCGCCTATTATTATTTCTGTTCCGCGTATCATTTCCTGAATTAGGATTCCTTCGAATCCTTTGAGTTTTTTCATTTCCGAAAAAACGGTTTTTGCGGTTTTTGCGCTTTTGATGTTTATTTTCACTCCGCCTGCATCACTTTTGTGTGTGATTTTTTTGGAAACTATTTTCATTGCGATTGGAAATTCAAAATGCGAAAGGGCTTTTTCAAGTTCTTCGTGTGTTGTAATTGTGTGGCTTTTTGCGAACTTTAGGCCATATTTTTCAGCTATTTTTTGCGATTCGGAAACGGAGAGTGTTTTCATCAGTATGATTAATGATTGTGTTTAATTTAAATTTGAGTTTTTTTTTACTCTATTAATTTTTGGACTTCTTTTGAGGCTACGCTTCCTCTTTGGTTAGTTTTTTTTAATCCTGTAAGGCAACTGTCGGCTTCTTGCATCATTTCTTTGTAGACTCTTATTTGTCCTATGGGTGCTTGTGCATAGCCTGCGGTGAATGTTGGCATTGAGGTTATTTTTTTATCACGGTCAAGGGTTGAATTGTAAATGTCCTTTCCGGTTTCAAATCTCCTGTTGACCTCCGCCTTTATCTGTGAAACGAATTGTTCAGGGTTGTGCTCTCCTACAAGCATTATTGCCATTTCTTCACCGCCGTGTCTTCCAGCTATGCCTATGCCTTTTGCTTCAGTTAGGTCATGTAGGACTTCAGAGTAAATTTTAAGTGCAACATCTCCTCCTGGGTGACCGTGGTTTTCGTTGAAGTTGTGGAAAAAATCAAGGTCGATGATAAATATAGCGATTTTTTCTCCTTTGTTTGGCATTTGCAATCTTTGTTTGAGTTTTCTTCCTGCAATTTCTCCAAAATAAGAATCATTCATTAGCGCAGGGAATTTTGGGTCTCTTTTAAGAAGTTCGTCCATTTTGGCTTTTCTTGGGTTAATCATTTTTTTTGTTTTCTCGTTTATTTTTTCAACCCTTTTTGCATAGTCTCCTCTTGAAATTTCTCGGTTCATTAGCCTTTGGGTTTCCCTCGCAACCATGTTTTCTCTTGCTTTTTCAATTCTGGCGGTGTGCCTTGTGAGTTTTCCCCTTTCATGCAGGGGAATAATGTTTACTGGGTATTTGCTTATGGATGGTTGTATTTTCTTTTTCCCAATCATTCTTTCAAGCTTTAATCTGACCCTGTGAAATAGTCCTGGCATTGTTATATTAGGCTTCCAAGGATATTTAACCTTTTTTGGGATAGGTTTTTAACCTTGAACTGGCTTAATTCTTCCTGATTTGAATGGTTAGGATTACTTTTAAGGGTGCGTCTCAGGAAGTCGGAAGATCTGCTTTTCTTGTTGATGATGGCGATAAGATTTTGCTTGATTATGGTGTAAAATTAACCCCTGGCGGAATGGAGTTTCCTCTTCCTGTGAAAACGAATTTGAACGCTGCAATTATTTCGCATGCACATCTTGATCATACTGGTAATGTTCCGCATTTGTTTCAGGAAACTAATTGTTTGGCGTATATGACTCCGCCTACTCTTGATATTGCAAAGATTTTGTGGTTTGATACTTTGAAGATTGCGGGTCTTGAGGGTATGGATGCAAAATTTTCAAAGGAAGAAATAGCAAAAACCGAGAAGTTCACTTTTCCTATTGGCTATGAGAAGCCGATGGATATTACTGATAATTCTTCTTTGATTTTTCATGATGCCGGGCATATTGTTGGTTCTGCTTTAACCGAATTGAGATTAAGAAACAAGACGCTTGTTTATAGTGGTGATTATAGGTATGTTGAAACAAGGTTGCATAATCCTGCGAATTTTGAGGCGATAAAAGAGTGTGATTATTTTATAACTGAAAGCACTTATGGTGACAGGGATCATCCTGATAGAAAGGAAACAGAAAAAAGGTTTGCGGAATCTGTTCAGGATACAATTGATAGGGGTGGTCATGCTTTGTTGCCTGCTTTTGCTGTTGGCAGGAGTCAGGAAATAATTGATGTTTTGAATGAGTACAAGATTGAGGCGCCGATTTATTATGATGGGATGGGGCAGAAGGTTGCGAGGATTTATTTGCAGAATCCAAGGTATGTGAAGGATCCGAAATTTTTGTCCAAGGCTCTTGAGAGGGTTAATTGGGTGAAGAATTTCAAAATGAGAAAAACTGCTTTGAAACAGCCTTCGATTATTGTTTGTACTTCCGGAATGCTGCAGGGCGGTTCTGCCTATGCTTATTTGCCTGAGGTTTACAATAATCCTAATTCAAAGATTATGCTTACTGGCTTTCAGGTTGATGAAACTCCTGGAAAAATTCTGCTTGAGACCGGCAAACTGAACCTTGAGGGTTTGAAGGTTAATGTAAAGGCGGGTGTTGAGCATTATGATTTTTCCGCTCATGCGGGCAAGGAAGAATTGTTCAGGGCAATTAAGAAGATGAATCCTGAGAAAGTTATTTGTGTGCACGGCGATAAAGAGGTAACAAGGAAGTTTGCCAAGAGCATTAAGGATGAGGGGTTTACTCCAATTATTCCTGAGCTTGGAAAGGAAGTTGAGCTTTAAAACAACCGCGCTCGGTTGGGGAGCGTCCCGCGCAAGGCGGGACTGGCTTCGCAGTTATCTGCTTGGTTGGGGGTGCGTTCTATCTTCGCTTTAAGCTCGATAGAACTATTTTGTGGTTGGGTTGTTTATGAGCAGGTTTGTTGATTCAATTAAGTCTTCTCTTGAATTGTTTGCAAGGCACCCGAAGTTTATTGTACCTAAATTGCTTATAGCTGGAGCATACAGTGTGCTTCTTCTTTATACTGCAGATATATCGCTTTTAGCTCTTGAAGACCCATCCTTATTCGTGCTTACTGACCTCGCCTTATTGTTTTTCAGTGCGGTTGTAATGCTTATCTTTGATACTGTGGTCAGTTCCATGTATCCTTTTATGGCTGTTCAGGCTCAGAAAGGTAATGTGAGTTTGCGAAAGGCTTTTTCCGAGGCTAGTTCCAGGTTTAGTGTTGTTTTGCCTTCGGCTCTTGCTGTCGAATTTGGGTTTCTTGCCATAACTTTCATTGTTTCGATTCCGCTTGGCATTCTTTACTTTGTTTCAGAGGCTGTTTACATTGTCGCTTTTTCAGTTGTCTATGCAGCATTATTGCTTTCTGCGGTTTTCTTTTTTTATCCTCTTTTGCCTGTGGCTTCGTTTGAAAAGATTTCAGTTAAAGATTCTTTAAAGAGAAGCATTAATCTTTCATTGAAAAATAAATGGGATGTTGCAAAGGTTACTTTGCTTAGTGCTTTCCTTTCCTTGCTTTCTTATGCTCTTGCTTTTGCAATTGAATTTTTTCCTCAGGAAGAGGGCACATTGTTTTTCTGGGCTGCTTTTATTATTGTGAGATTTGCTACTGCCTATGTTTATAGTTATCTTTATGTTTTGAATCCTTTATTTTATTTTGAGTTGGTGAAGAAAAAATGAAGCGTTTTTGTGTTAGATGCGGAAAAGAAACATCTGAAATGATTGAATCTATTTGTGTTGATTGTCATATTGAATTAGGTGATTTATTTGAATTTTTAACTGAAGTTGCTGTTGATTATGATAAAACAAGTGAACGAATCAGGGTTTTTGGAAAGTGGTTAGAAAGAAACAATTCTTCTTTGGCTGAGTTTGTTGAGAAGGAAGTTGCAAAAATATTAAAAAAGCAAAACCTGGGTTATGATAATTTTTCTGTTGAGTTTATTGATGAAAAGGAAAAATCTGTTGTTGCAAAAGTTTCATTTAATGTAACAATTAAAGGTGTTGATATTGGAGTAAATCGGGGTATTCTTGTAAAATTTAATAAAACAGTTTCTGATGCTACAATGAAACTCTCATCTAATTATCATGAGGCAATTATTCAACTTAGATTTAATGAAAAACCATCCAAAAAGGAGTTAGAGGAAAAATTGAATGAAACTTTAATGCTGTTAAAAGAGCAGAAGAAAAAAATAGAGTTGAGCGAAGCAATTGAAATTAGAAACGTTCGTGGCGGTAAAGATCTTTTAGTTGCTTCAAATAAATCTGCTAGAATTGTTATTTCAAAACTGGGGGCTAAATTTAATGCTCAAACAAGCCACTCAAATAAATTGTTAGGTACTGATAGGCACGGTAAAACTCAGTACAGGCACACTTATTGTATTAGATTTTAGAATTATTTGGTATTAAGCTTCTAATTTTCCAAGAACTTCTTTGATTTTTTCTTCACTCATATTTGTAATTAGTAGCGGGATTTTTTCTGCTTCTGCGATTTTTTGTGCAATAGGATCAACCTTTTCCACGCCATGAAGCACAACTATATTTGGTTTCATGTCCGTTGAGAATCTCCCTATCTTGACTGCAATCATCGGACTTCTTCCTGATTCAACACTTTTGAATATTAATGCCCTTTCAGGTGTCTTGCCGTACATCTGCATGTACTCATGCACAGGCACATCAAGTATTACTTTTAATGAATCGATTAAACTATACCCGTAGATTTGTGTTTCTTTTAATTTTCCTGGGTTTGCAACGCATTCAGCATCAATGAGTTCTGCGAATTTTTTTCCATTGAGTGCTTTTGAGAATTCTTTTGCATCAAAGATGTCTGTTTTTGGGGTAAAGTTTTTTTCAAGTTGTTTTTTTATTTTTCCGCCACGGGTGTTGTCTATTTCTATTAAACTTTGAACAAGTCTTGAGACAACTCCTATGCCCGGGCTTTTTCTCCGACCGCCCTCATAATCTGATATTGTGGATGATGACACCTTGAGTTTTTCAGCAAGCTCGGTTTGTGAAATCCCGAATATTTCACGCCATTTTTTCATGCTTGAACCAGGGTCTTTTGATAAAGCTATTTCCCCTGCTATTTGTGTTGAAAGCTGATCCATACCTTATTTCTTGTTTAAACCAAATAAAAAGGTTTCGTCAATTAACAGTTTGTGTTTTGGTTGAATGTCGAATTTGCTTGTCCGTAATCTTTATTAACAAGTTTTTGTGTAATCTGTTATCATGCTTAATATTGACAAGTTTTCAGTTGCAATGCTTTTCATCGGAGCAGGTTTAGGTGGCCTAATTAACTCGCTTCCTGCGCCTCTTGATATCCTCAACCCTTACCTTACAGTGGTTTTTTTCCTTTTGGGTGTCATTTTCCTTGTTTTAAGGTAGCTCTTAATTCAACCCTTAATTTAAGCAGTTCTGTTAGTTCATCATTGCTTAAACCAAGCCTTTTTGCCGCCAGTAATGCACCTGATCCTTGTTCTTCTATTTCTTTCAGGTATTTTAATGGGCATTTTCAAGGTCTATGTTTGATGCAAGCATCCTTTTTTCAAATTCTTTCATTGCATTTGAGTATCTATGCGGGTATTCATTAATTTCCTTTGGTTCTTTTTGTCCAAAGGAATGGTTTTTTGCAACTGTGAGTGTTGGGTATCCCGGTTTTTCTTTAAACCAATCCTCTACTTTTTGGTATTCCTGGCTTTTGTGAAAAAGACCTAAGGTGTAGGTGCTCATTCTGTCGAATCTTGAAGTTGAGTTTTTCATGTGCTCAACAGCTTTTGCAATCAATTCTGCTTTCCGTTTTCTAAGTTCCCTTAATTGAGAGAGTCTTTTTCTTCTTTTAATTCTTGTAACCGGATTCAGAATTTTTTTTCTTGGCATTAGAATAACTTTATTTTTTGAATTATAAAAATTAGTGTTCTTGCCCCGATTTTGGGGCAAGAACCTTTGAACTTAATTTTGTTGTATTTACATGTAGTCGAGGTCAAAGTCGCGGTCTCTTACAACTGCTTTTGCCTTTTCTTTTCCTGTGATGTATGGGCTGTTCACTCCTGTGAAGATTGCAATGATTTCGATTTTGTTATCAAATGTATTGTCAATCCTTGCTCCCCATATTACCTGTGCTTTTGCGTCGATTCTTTCTGTCAAAAGTTCTCCTGCCTTGTTTGCTTCTCCAAGGGTTAATTCAGGTCCGCCTGTAATGTGGATTAGAACTCCTGATGCTCCGTTGATGTCAACATCTAAAAGGGTATTGTTGAGTGTGTCTTCAACAGCCTCTTCAACCTTGTTCACTGATTTTGATTCGCCTACAGCAATGAGTGAAAGACCCTTGCCTGACATTACAGACCTTATGTCCGCAAAGTCAATGTTGATTAGCGATGGCTGTGTGATTGTTTCTGTTATGCCTCTTACAGTTCTTGCGATTACTTCATCCGCAACTTTGAATGCATCCTGTATTGGCAGGTTCGGAACTAATTGTGTTAACCTGTTGTTGTCAAGTACAACAACCGTATCAACTATTTCGCTTAACTTTTGGATTCCCTCTTCCGCCTTGATGAGTCTTGCCCTTTCAAGTGCAAAAGGATATGTTACAATTGCAACTACAATTGCCCCTTGTTCTTTTGCCATTTTTGCGACTATTGGTGCTGAACCTGTTCCTGTTCCTCCGCCCATTCCGGCGGATACAAATAGCATGTCCACTCCGTCTATGAGTTGTGCAAGGTCGCCTTTGCTTACTTCAGCTGCCTTTTCGCCTATTTCGGGATAACCGCCGGCTCCGAGGCCTCTTGTAACGGATTTTCCTATAAGAACTTTTGTTATTTCCTCGTCAATTATGGCAAGGTGTTGTTTGTCGGTGTTGATTGCAGCGAGTGTGGCTCCGTGAATGTTCATTTTACTGAGCCTGTTTACTGCGTTGCATCCTGCGCCTCCGCATCCTATCACCATGATTTTTGGTGAATCAAATTCCTCAATTTTTGATGAGTTTATTTCCTGCTTTTGGTTTACTGCCGTGCTTACAATAGATTTCAATGTTTCACCCCTATATTTAGCCTATTTAAGCGTAATTAACGCTGTTTTCGTGCGTTCTTATATAATACGCCCTATTTAGTTAATAAACTTATTTTGGGTTTTTGGAAAAATTGCCAAAGAAATTTTTTTCTTATGTATACGTTGATTTTTTTTTGGGATGTAACTTTCAGATATAAAAGTAGAAATTTTATGTGTGTTGAATTTGTGGAACTGTTTTAAGATTAATACGAGCCGGGTGAGATTCGAACTCACGACCCCAACATTAGGAGTGTTGTGCTCTATCCAAGCTGAGCTACCGGCCCTCTAAGAAAGCAATTTAATCATTTTTTCTGCTCTTATTGCTTTATTTGGGTGTTTAAAATTTATCTCCTGCAAGAATTTTAAAAGCATGCTTTTTCGCCTAATTCGAAGTTCGTATGTTTTTGAAAGAAAATCCGATGTTGGTGATTTTGCGATTCTTTTGTAAATTTTGAGGGTTTCAATCCCAAAACCTAATAATTCTTCTTTAATTTCTTTAATGAATTTTTTGTCTTTCATTGTGATGTCAATGAATAATTGAACTGCTTTTTCAGGATTTTTCGGTAAAGTTCCATCTGCATCATATACTCCTGAAATATAATATTGTATAAGTGTTTTATTTTTTTTAATTAATACTGGAATTTTGAGGTTAGTTTTTATCCCCCGATTTATTCCAAATACTTTGTGAATAAATGAGTTTAGCACGCTGCTTTTTATTTCAAGGTTATAATGCGGTTTCAAACTTATTGTCGTATTCATCTCACGGATGTATCCTGCAGAATCAAATAATTTTTGTGCTATACGTTCAATTGTCATAATTTGTGTTAAATATTCATCAGAAAAAATAATTTGTTTTTTACAACTTGTAAGACAGTCATCTCCATATAAGTATCCTAAAAAATAGGCTAGTTCAGGAGTTATTTTTTTAGGCAATTTTATTTTTTTGGTTTTAGCAGTAAATTCAATATTTTCTTTTTGGTATATTTTGTTGAAAATTTCCGGGTCTATTTTTTTAGAAAATAATTTCAGAAACCAAATTGATGCATGGGGTTTGTAGTTAATGTGTGCTCGATAATAGCTTTCAGATAAGCCAATCAATTTTCCTGCTTCATTGTATTTTAGCGTTGATTTAGCATGGCTTTTTTGGAGTATATCATTAATTCCAATAATCATTACGTTGTTATCAAGTTTCTCAATGTAATTTGGTATTGGAATCATTACAAAATTAAGTTGGAAACCCTTTCCTTTACTTTTGAAAGGGCAGATTGCCGGTGCAAATTTCAGAGAATCAGCAAAAGTATTGCCCCCGCCACAAGGGGTATTGTGTAATTATCGTTCACAGGAAGGTATTCTGCGAGCATTGCGAAGATTGCCGTTGGCAGGGCTATTTCTATTGGAAAAAATAGCGCAAGGCTTATTGTTGCGCCTATTATTCCTGTTATTGTTCCTTCAAGGGTTCTTTCTCCTATTGTTTTTGTTTTGCCGTACCTTTTTCCCATTAAGGTTGAAATGCCGTCTCCGAATGTGAGTGCGGTTGCGGCTCCAATCAGAACGAGTTTGTCAAAAGGGTAGAATATTATCGATGAAAGCAGTATGCCGAGGGTAAAGCTTAGTGCTCCTTTTCCTGGCAGGTGCATTTCCTTTTCCCTTTCAACAAGCAAAATAATTTCTTTCACCAAAGGGAGTCTAATTCCTTTCTGGTGTGTATATGAGATGAACGATCCTATTGCAAATATTCCCAGCAGCAAAGGTATTGCTGTTTCTTTCGGAAGAAGATAAATCGCGATTATGTATGCTGTTCCGATTGCAAAGTGTATTGCCTGTCTTTCGGTTTCCTGTTTCATCGCATTTTCCCTTTTCTAATCTGCTCTTCGGTTTTTTTCAGTATTTTTTTGTTTTTGAAATTTTTAATTATTTCTTCAAGCTCTTTTGTGCTTTTTTTCCTGAGTTTTATAATTTTTTCGGTAAGAAGCGGGATGCATTGTGTGACATTATCTGTTATTGTAATGTCTGCCTTTTGGGCTGTTCTGCTTAACGGATTCAAATCAATTGCTATAATTTTTTTGCCCATTTTTTTCAAATACTCTGTGCGGTCTCCGTCCTCAAGCATTACAAGAACAACATCTGCTTCCCATTGGCCCTTTTCATCAATATCTTTGCGCTTTGATTTCAATCCGTGTATTTTTTTTGTCGGTTTTGTGCCTAATATTTTTTTTCCGTGTTTTGAAAATTCTTTTTCAATAAGTTTTATTCTTTTGGGTGTTTTATAAAAAAGGTTAACTTCTATTTCTGCAGGCACAGAGTCGGAAAGTACGCTGATTTCTTTTGCGCAGAGCGCGGTTGTATTTCCGTTTACTGAAAGTACAGGTTTTTTTGCAAGAAGAAGCATTGCCGCGGCCGCATTGATCTGCTTTTTTGTTTCTTTGTTTGTTTTTTCGCCTAAAAGATAATAGAATGTTTCTCCGCGGCCGTGTGCTATAAGTCCTGCTTTTGCAATAATCCCTTTTTCAAAGCCGTCTTCAATAAGTTTTCTTTCACTTAATGATTTGTAACGTGGATGGCTTTTTGGTATTTCATTCATAAAGGTCCTGCTCCTTTCAGTGCTATTTTTGCAGTCATTGTTTTTGTGCAGTATTCCCTTAATTCTTTTTCCGTTTTTTTTGGGTTATTTGTCGGAATGAATATTGTTTCTCCTAGCATTGCCATGCTTGCAGTAGGTATTTTTTCCATTATTTTTCTGATTTTTTTTGTCGCAAGATCAGATTCTATTGTAAATGCCCTTGAAAGATGTATTAGTGTTTCAATTGTTTTTTTTGTATGAATTTTGTGCATGCAATATGTCCCTATTTTGTTTATTTTTTGTTTCCATTTTTTGTTACGTATTATTTTTTTTGTATTAATTGGTGCAAAAAAACCCATGACGACAAATTTTTTTCCTTTTTTTAATTGCTCTGCTTTTTTTGAGGGGTAAGGCTTTTTGCCGATTATGCTTCCATGGTATGTTTCTGCCCTCACATCTCCAAGGCCTGTTCCGCATTGTATTTCTGCATTGGATGCTATTTGAATTATTTCTTCTTTTTTGAGTTTTGTTTTGAATTGTTTGTCAAGTGCTATTGCAAGGCTCAGTGCTCCTGCTCCTGAAATTCCAAGTCCATACCCTACAGGGAAAACTGTTTTGTGCAGCACTTTCACTTTCTCTGGTATTTTTGTTTTTTTTCGAAATTCTTTGAGAACCTGCTTTGATACTAGTAGCTTTGTTTTTTTTCCGTTTAAATAAAAAGCATCCTTGCTGGATTGAATTATTTCAGTTATCATTCCATTTTCAATGTTGATGCCAGAACCTGTTGATCCGTTCGGGTATATTTTGAAGAATCCGGTTATATGCCCAGGGCTTTGTGCTTTTGCCATTAAATTATTCGGGGGGTTTTTGTTTTTATACTTATTCTGCTGTTAGTTAAGCTGAATTTTCACTTTTTTTTGCAGTATATCATTGCATGTTCTTTTTCGTATGGGTGCAAGGAAACTATTTGTAATATTTCAAATTCATTCTGCATTTTTTTTACTTCTTCTTGGACAAGCTCTTCAACTGGTTTTGTTGAGTGAATGGATCTTGCTTTTATTGATAATAAACCATAGCCGTCTCTTTTGAGGTATATTCTTGAATTTTTAAGGAATATTTCTGCCTGATTTTTCTGGGAAACATCCTGTGTAAGAACATCAACTGAAAATGATTCTATGTGTTCTTTGTAGCTGTTTGGTTGTGATGCATCTGCGAGTATTGGCACGATATTTGGTCTTTGTTCGCAGAGGTAGACAAATTTTCTCATGCTTCTTGCGCTTATGTCAACTCCGTAAATTATTCCTTCCGCTCCTACAATGTCACTTAAGTGACTTATTGTGGTTCCTTCAGCAGCTCCTAAGTATAATATTTGGCTTTTTTCTTTTATTGGGAATTCTTTAAGTCCTTTTTTTATTGCAGCGGAGATTTTGCTCCTGTTCGGATTCCATGTACGGTATTCTGTTTTGTCTATTTCAATAAGCGGTTCGCTGTACACTTTGTTTCCGGGATTCAAATTTTTTGTTGCGGGATTTCCCTTTATTTCAAATACTCCGGGAAAAATTTCTTTTGGTTTCAATCTTTTTTTCACCCGGGTTTATTTTTTAAATTTTTTATCCTTGCTTTTGAATCCTTGTTTGCCGAATTTTGATTTGCTTTTGAAGTGCGAATCTTCCTGCTTTCTTGGTTCAGGTTTTATTGAGCTGCTTAAGAAATTTGTTTTTACTCTGTTTTCCTTTGGTGTGGGTGCGGAATCTTCGCTTTTTTGGTAATTGTCTTTTTTGAACGGCTTTTCAAATCTTTTGGTGTTTTCGCCGTATTTTTTGTATTCTTTTTTTCCTGATGGGCTTTCCCTTTTGTTATCTGCCGGGAATTTTCTTCCCTGCAGTTTGAATGGTCTGTCATCCTGTCGTCTTGCCCCGCTTCTGAACGGTTTTCCGAACCCACTTTTGCCTTCATATCTGCTTCTGCCATCGCTTGGTTTTCTGTAATCCCTTTTTTCAGGTTCTGTTGAATTTCTGGATCTGAATGGCCTGCGTGGTCTGTCATCCCTTCCTCTAAAATTATCCCTTTTGAATGGCCTGTCATATCCGCCTCTGTTTTCGTTTCTGCTTCTGTCATAATTGTTTCTGCTGTCAGGTCTCCTGTCAGGATAGCTTTTCCTGTACTCCGTGTTTTCCTGTGCTTTCTTTTCTTCCTGTGGCTTTTCAGTGCTTTTTCTGTTTTGAAGTTCTTTTGCTCTTTGCTCAAGGCTTTTCATGAGCTTTGGCGCAATGTTGGCTTTTCCGAAATAATCTTCCTTTACTGCAATTGAAAGTTTTGCTGCAATGCTTCTTGCAAGTTTTCCTTTGTGTTCACCTTTTGCTGCCTTTACAAGCGGGTGCTGGTACAGGTAACCATATTTTGGTCCTTTGATTCCTTTTTTGAAATGCAAAAAGAGAGCCTTTTCCGCACCGACTATTTGTATTGTGGATGCTGGAAGGAATGCAAGTCTTTTTTTACTTCCTATTTTTGAAAGTATTTTTGCGCCTATTACTGCGCCTGCTATTTGTGAAAAATTCGGGAGTTCTTTTGCCATGTTCTCTTCAAGGTATTTTTCCAGGTATTGCCTTTCCTGCTTGAGGTTGAGGCAGTTGAGTGCGAGCATTTTGAGCTGTTTAATATCCTCTTCTCTTATTTCTGCTCCCATTGATGCGCTTGCCTTTTGCACTATGCCTCGTGCCTTTTCTTCATCAGGAACAAATTCTTTTACTTTTGCTATTGAGAAAGCTTTTCTTTCTCCAAGATGGTAAATAAGATTCAGGTATTCTTCATTTTCGGTTACAAATTGTTCAAGTTCCGGGAAGTGTGCTCCATACCATTCCTTTACTTGCTCTGTAAGAAGGTTTCCTGTTGAGTCAATGTCTTCAAGAATGTTTACTGATTTGATTATGTGAATATCAGTTTCACTGTATTTTTCTTTCACTTCTTTTTTTGCTGATGCAATTAATTTTTTTCTGAGTTCTTCTATTTTGTTCATGCGCATTTCTCTCCGAGTATTTTTTCTATTTCTTCTGTTTTTATCCTTTTTTGTTCCATTGAATCGCGTTCTCTTAATGTTACTGTGCCGTCTTTCATTGTGTCATAGTCAACTGTTATGCCGAATGGTGTTCCCATGGAGTCCTGTCTGCTGTAGCGCCTGCCGATGCTTCCTGATTCGTCGTAATATGAGAGAAATTTTTTCATTAGGTTGTTGTGCAGTTCCATTGCTTTTTCAGCAAGTCCGTCCTTTTTCACAAGCGGGAATACCGCGACCTGTATCGGTGCCATTTTTGGCGGGAATTTCATGAGTGTTCTTTTCTCATCGCCTTCTCTTTCATCATAAACCATATCCAAGAGTGAAAAAAGCGGCCTATCCACTCCGAATGCAATTTCTATTACATGTGGTGTTTCTTTTCCCCCTTCGGGTTTTGTTGCTTCAAGTTTTTCATTGCCGAATTTTTCGTGTTGTTTTAAATCATAATTTGTTCTGTCGCTTATTCCGCAGACCTCCAGCCATCCGAAACTTTTGAGCTTCACTTCTATATCCCATGTGTCATCCGAATAAAATGCCTTTTCATCTGAATGATGTTGCCTCAGCCTTATGTTTTCTTTCGGTATTCCGAATGCCAAAAATAATTTGTATGCAAAATTAAGGTGCCACGCATATGCTTTGTTTTTGAGTATTTTTTTCTCCATTGCGTCAGAGAGTTTTGTTTCTGTTGGCTCCATGCTTTTTTTTTGCATCTCTTCCGTCCAGAGCGGCAGCACATCATTTTCGCTTTCTGCAAATTTCGGCCACTGGTCTTTCATATCCTTGAATAAAAATGTCTGGCTTTCTGCCTGTGTAAATTCCCTGCCTCTTAAAACATGTTGCCTTGGGCTTATTTCATTCCTGAATGCTTTTCCGATTTGGAATACTCCAAATGGCAATTTATCCCTGAAAAAATTCAAATAATTTTTGAATGGTAAGTATGTTGTTGTTGCGGTTTCTGGCCTATTGTATGCTTCGATGTTTGTGCCGATTGTTGTTTTCATCATAAGGCTGTGTCTTTCAATTTTTAATTCGAGTTTTTTTCCTGACGGGCTTTTGATGTTTTTTTCTTTTATTGTTTCAATAAGTTTTTCATCTGAAAAATGGTCGGCCTGTACACCTGTTTGTTCTTCAATTAGTTTGTCCGCGCGGTAACTCTCTTTCCCATCTTCCGTTAAAACAACTGGGTCATTGAATCCTGCTAAATGTCCTGATGCTTCCCAAACTTTTTTTGGTGCTATTATTGGGTATTCTATTTCAAAGAACCCTTGTTTGTTGAATTCTTCTCTTATGGTGTCCTCTATTTTGTTTTTGAGTCTTTTTCCAAGTGGGCCGTATGAGTAAAATCCTGCCATTCCGCCGTATATTTCCGGTTCAGGCCCGTAGATAAATCCCTTTTCTTTAAGGTATGAGGTCAGTTTTTCCGAAAAATCGTCTTTTCCAGCCATAAGAACTAATTATTGTGGGCAAAAGAATTAAAATGCCTCTCAAACACTTTTTTGAAAGGTTTTTAGGCTTATTTTGCCTTGATATTTGTAGTA
>Ga0210057_1005624_pt1 | contig 16033 bp, 12 predicted proteins | sample CryGeyCG2114_010_2_FD_183968 | JGI IMG/M metagenome (GOLD analysis project Ga0210057, IMG submission 183968) | Groundwater microbial communities from aquifer - Crystal Geyser CG10_big_fil_rev_8/21/14_0.10 (SPAdes) (version 2) | ecosystem: Environmental > Aquatic > Deep subsurface > Groundwater ...
AGGCTAATATTAGATAAAATCTAAATAAATTAAAGATAAAGTTTTTATAAATTCCAGCAGGTGGTTTTTAAGCTAAACTTAAAGCAAAATCAAAAAAGAGCTCCTGATGATTTAACAAAGAGTTCTTGTTTGATTTAGTTTTTCAATTCAGGTATCGTTCCAAGGGTACTGACAATTTATCCGTACCTATGGAGTTATAGAGGTGAGTGTTATAGTGAAAGAGTGATTTTATTTATTTTTTTATTTTTAAAAATTTTTCTTTATTAAAGTTTTTCATAATCATTTTTACTATTTTTATTCCTACTATAATCATACCAAACCCGAGATGAAGAAAAGATAAATTATTTTAATCTCTTCCTGAACTATCTGGAAATTCCGGATAGTTGAATTTTTCTCTAATTCTCCATCAAAAAATATATTTTAATCAACTCAATTGTGCACACACTGTGTGCACAATTAGATAAACTCTGTGTTACCCAAACACAGAACCAGCTACCGAGGTATTCCTGGAACTATTTTTAAACTAGTCTAATTCGACCAGTTTAAAATTAATTATACAGCGCATTCTTAACCAATATTTAGACTTTACACTACAAACCCCTCATAACCCTCTTAATCTTTTCTTCACTCGGCAGTTTAGTTTTATAAATAGAAACGAATATCTTTTCTTCTAAACCATCAAGAGCGTAGACTACTTCTTCTCTACCCGCCTCTCGACAAATAATTAGCCCAATAGCATCATTCTCAAAGTTATACTGCCTATTAGCTCGATAATAACTAACATATTTATTCATTTGGCCAATATCCCGACTATCTAATTTACCCACCTTTAAATCAACCAGAACAATACATGGTATTCCACGGTGATAAAGAACTAAATCAATACAATGTTTTTCGCTATCAATTAAAATTGGCACCTGACGACCGAGAAACATAAAATCACTACCCAACTCTTTTAAAAATGACTCAATATTACTGATTATCTTAGACTCTAATTCTTTTTCTTGATGAACTGGAGACAAAGCTAAAAAGTTAAAATCATAATCGGATTTAAATATATTTTTAACATCAATGACCGTCGACAATTTAGTTTTAGACATTTCGGCAATCTCTTTGTTATCGGTTTTTTGATACAAACGATTCTCAATGTTTTTTCTTAATTCCCTGACCGACCAGGAATTAACAATAATTTTATTTTCATAGAATTTACGTTCTTTTTCATTTTCCAATTCAATTAATTCAACATAATGTGACCAAGTCAATTGTGGTGACACTGTCACCACAATTGGGTAAACCCTATAAAATTTAATTATTCTATGCATCAACCTTCGATCTACACCTAGGTCGGGACACAATTTTCCAATTAAATATTCTCCATAATCAGCCCTATTTTTATTTCTCATCTCCTCCCTGACAATTCGTTCGCCAATTTGCCAATATGCCTGAACCTTAATATTATCAACTGCTTTATAGGCCTGATATTGCCCGTTAGTAATAATCCCCTTTAATTCTTGCAGCAGATTTTTGTAATCACGCGAATTAATTACAGTTTTTTTATTTTCGCTTTTTTCTGGCTTTAATTTTTCCATAGGATTTAAACTTAAATTATTAAACCCCAATCATAGCAAACCGGAGATGAAGAAAAGATAAAGTCTCGGGCATATTATCCAATAAGTTTTTGAATATCTTCCTGACTAAATTCTTTTTTATAATCAATCAACTTTGGGTGTTTTATACTCCGCAATTCTTCATCATAAGTCGCCATTATATTTCTGACTTTTTTACCAATCTTACTGTTTTCTACCATAGCTAGCTCTTTCGCCATATCTAAGGAAATAATATATTCTTTTGCCACAATTTTGCCAGTTTTAGAATCAATGATCTTGCCAATTTTATTATATTTTTGCCCTTCGCCAAATTTGGCGAAGGCTGTAAAAAAATCAAAATCTTCTACAAAGTCGTATTTCTCAATTCTATCTTTTATCCAATTTGAAAAATCTCTTCCTACCTTAAGCCAGGCATGTAATTCACGAGCATTAACAAACCTCTTTTTTTCACCATTAAATTCTTTTTGTACTACTCTGATATTTATAAAATCAGAAGTAATCTCTTCCCCAGCTTTTTTATTATCACCTTTTTCTTGTTTAGTTTTTGACATAGGATTTTTAGCTTAAATTATTAAATCCCAATCATACCAAACCCGAGATGAAGAAAAGATAAAGTGCGCGACACCCGCACGACCATATACAAAAAGCCCCACCGCAATTAAGCGATAGGGCTTTTTCTACCCCACCCGCCTCTCTACTTCGTTGCGCCGCTATAAGCGATCGCGCGAACAATATTCCAGGCTAAAGTGCTGACCGGATAATGACCATAAACATAATTAAATGAATTAATAGCAACTTTTTCACTATTAGTGTTACGCGCAGTCGGTCTTAATCCATAGGCAATTATCGTAATAGCATTAGAATCTTGACTATTACTCATAACCGCATCACGATTTTCTCTAAACAAAAAAGCCCCCGAAGGGGCTTTTTTGAATCGATTTAATCGATAGGCTTCGTTCTCAGTCTACTTATTTAGATAGTACCTGAGTTGCGGTTGTTAAACCAGTAACTCGACGACCATTAGAATATGTAGGCGTAGTAACATCAGCACCATCAGACCAAACAAAATTACCAGAGCCATCAGTTGCGTATGCAGCATCTTCAGAAATCTTAGTAGTAACTGATTCTGAACCAGCTCCAGAAACAGCTAAAGTAGCTAAAATTTCAAAAGTCTTAGAAGTACCGGCTGAAACAACAACGTTGTTTGTTCCTAAGTCAATTGTAAGAGTACTACTTGCAGAACTATAAGTAGAAGTAGCAACTGTCTTATAAGAACCATCAATCTTTAATGCTGATTCTACAGCTAAAGCTGTAATAGTAGCATTGGCAGTATTAGTAGTATCTAAGACAATCTTGTTTACTTCAACATCACCATTAACATCAGCAGTAACTGTAAATTTAGAGATAACTTGATCTCCAGCAGTTAATAATGTGCTAGGTAATGCTAATAAAGCTACAGTAGGAATAGTCTTTCTGATACGGAAATTATTAGCTAGTAAAACATTATCTTGTGTTGTTTCAGTACCAACAGAAGATTTAAATTTCAATGTAGTAACAGCGAAATGAATATCTTTATCAGTAGCAGTTGAATCGTTGCTAATGTTGTTCAAAACAACCTTAACAGACAATGTTTTATTTGTTCCAGCTAGTACTTTTACCTTGTCACCAGTGATAGTAAATGTACCAGCACCGCTAACAGGGACAAAAGAAGAAATTAATGTTGCTCCATCATATAATCTAACAGAAGAAATTCTAGCATCAGCATCAGCTACTCCATCAGAAGTAGTAGCTACATCACCAGTAGTAGAAGCTAAAGGAGTGTTAATTACATTAATTTCAGTAACATTTGCATCATCATTAATAGCAGTAAATTTAAACTGAGCAACTTCTTGTTCAGCACTCTTAGCAGCTAACATACCAGCTGCTGGAGTACTTCCGCCTAAAACAACATTCAAAGTTCCGCTATCATTGATAACAAAATTTGTAGTTGTAGCAACATTACCGCTAGCAATAGATGTGCCTCGAGAATCTTGAGCATTAACAGTCATAACTGTTGTAAAGTTACTAGCGTTAACAGCGGAAGAATCAAAAGATCCTTTAATTTCAATATTCTTTGTTGCATCTTTTGCAATATCAAAGTTTAAAGAAGAAAAAGTAGCTCCACTTGTTCCAAAATCAACAGTAGAACCAACTTGAATACCATCTACAAATAACTTCATGTCATAAATAGATGATGCAAGGGTTTCAGTGCCTCCTCCTACGTTGTCACCTAAAGCAATTGAAGTAACTCTAGAAATATCGTTTGTAGCTTTAACAACGAATTTTCCTAAAGAAACATCAGTTGAACCTTTTACAATAACCTTATCATCAGGATAACCATCATTTTTAACGGTTTCTAGAACAGCACCCTGAACAGTGAAAATACTGCCAGCAGCTGTTCCGGAAATATCAGTAGTAGTATCTACAGCATTACCAGAAACAACATATTCAGGATTCATGCTATCAAAAACATCTCCATTAATTGTAACTGCAAAAGTAGCATCAGCAACAGCGGTCGTTTTAGCTCTCGCCATTACTTTTACTTCATTATCTCCCTTTAGAAGATTTAAAGTACTATCAATTGCAATAGTGGCAGTAGTTGTTGCTGAAGGATCAAAAGAATCTAAAAGAACAGTATTTAAGTAAACTCTTACATTCTCAAACTGATTAGTAGCCTCAGATGTAACATCATAATAAAGCAAGTTTAAACCATCAGCAGTAATTGCTTCATCGGCTCGTAAATTAGCAAGTAAAACTACGTTATCAGAACCTTTAATAATAGTAGTGTCTGACGGAGAAGTAGTTTTTTTAGTAACTGCGACTGCACCAGCAGTGATTTCAATTGTTGAAACAGCATAATTATTTGCTAATGTTGAACCGCTAGTATCTGTATAAACATTAACACCAAAACCTGTGCTTGTTTCTTGACCAACTAAATCTGTAGATTTGTTTAACTCAAAAACAAAGCTAGTAGCTGTAGTACTTTCTTTGGCCATGATATCACCTTTAATGGAAAATATCTTAGAAGAATCATCTTTTAGGATACTATATCCGGCTGTTGGGAAATAAAAAGTTACAAAACGACCATCAATAGTATAATGATCGGAAACTTTATTTCCAGAAACTTCTAAGAAAAGGTTAGCAGATGCAGTAGATAAATCTTCAACACCATTATTCTTAAAGGTAATAGAGCTTAAACTAGAATCTTTAGCTGTTACTCCGTTAGTATTAAATTGAACAGTAAATTTACCTAATTCTACATTTACATCACCAACTTTAACGGTTGACGCAACAGTAGATGTACTAAATGCTAATTTAGCAACAGTATAACTAGTTAAAGACATTAAATTACCAGTAATTGGGAAAGATCCAGAAACAGTAGCCGCAGTAGCACTAACCGCAGAAGTGGAGGCAATGCTCAAAGCAACGTTTCCAGTACCAGTACCAGTGAAAGAAGCTAATAAACTAATACTAGTAGTTTGACCAGCAGCGATAGTTAAGGCTGGAGAGAAAACTAAAACAGATTCATCGTTAGAATTCATTGATTTCTTTGAAGCAACGATAACTCCATCTTTTTCTGCCCAAACTTTATCAACATCACTGTAAGTTGAAAGACCTGCTCTTTTTACAGTAATAGAGTTGATAGTTACGGCTCCATCTGAAGCTGCAGTTAAATTAACTTTAGCCATTGGAACACGAACGCCATTTGTAGGAATACTCATAGCAGCTGGAGTGGAAGCATTTAAGCTAACCATTAATCCAGAACCAGTAACAACAACACCGCCATTGCTACCATTTTGAGCAACGTTAGTGAATTGAGAAGCAGTAATTGCTGCTCCACTTGCATTAATAGTTGTAGCTACAGTTAAAGCGTTAGCAAAATCAAAACGATTTGAAGTGGCTACAGCTTCGCTAGGAATTAAAGAATAATTAACTCCATCAAAGTAATAAACGTTAGCAGAACCTGCATTCTTTACTAAAGAACCAGCTGGAACGTCACCGCTAGCTAAAGCTGCACCAATTGAATAATTAGTGAAGAAAGCATCAGGAACGTCAACTACTCTTTGTGCCCAATTTGATCCGAATAAAGCGGATGCCTGAGCTTCACTTCCAATTTTGCTTAATACTCCATTAGGAGTAACAGCGTAAACGGAAGGATCGGTTGTGATTTTAACTAATTTTGTACCCGGTCTCATAACTACATTACCGCCCAATGGGTAGCTTTGTAATTCAGAAGCAGGAATGGTTACCACGCCGCTGAAATCAGGATACCATGAGAAATAAGTAGTAGAATTAGGGAAAACATATCTTTTGCCATCAGCACCTAAGTAATAAACAGATGTTAAACCATCCATTTTAATCAAATCGCCGGCAGAAGCAGAAGCTTGAGCGAAAGGAGCAACTGTTAGGCCACTCATTGCGATTATAGACATTACCATTACGCTGACGACTAAGAATTTGCGTAATTTTTTCATAAGTAATAATTAAAGTCATTTTAATTGTCTAGGACATTAGAGTCTAAACAAATTATAAATGACGAATTGTTCGATTCGCCGCCATACTAAGAAGAAAGGTATTTTGATTTGTAAATCAGTCGGAATCCCGCTCCACCAGCCACTTAAGGCTTAAAGCGAAGGTTGACCGATCTTAATAATCATCATAAGTTCTGCCAACCTACAGCGTGTTGCCGATAGGCTGGAGAAAAGCTTAACCGATTTACGACCAGAATAATTTTTCATCTTTTCGAGCTTTGAATTGAAATAATAAGATTAATAAGGAACAAACCATCTCGCTCAGCGAGATTCGACCTTGACTTGGTTTGTTAACTCGCTATCTTGGACAAAAGTCCGAAACGCGAATTTGTTAATTTATCTCGACCGGCTCTTCCATAAGCGGATGAAGGTGATCTTCCGGAAAGGAGTAACCGAGGTTCAGAGATAAACTAACAAATTAGCGCTTTTTAATTTTTATTTTATAATTTCCTCAACTTCTTTTAATTTACTGGACGCTTGATCATAATCTTTAGAATCAACTAATTTCTGCGCTTCATCTAGAATAGTATTAGCGGCCGCAGACGGGCTAATTATTTCTAAAGTTGAGCTTGATTTTAAATCTATAGTTGTGGCCGTTATAGTCGTGCTCGCTTTTAAAACTTCACTAACACCGGTTGTTTTATCGCCAATAGAAATTTTTTCTCCGCTACTGGCAATATTTTCTACTAAATTTTTATCAATTGAAATGGAAATTCCCCGACTATCTTTAGAACTGTCAGCAATAATTATATCTCTGTCCTCAGGAATAGAATTTTTAATCGAATTCTTTTGAGCCAATTCCTGTCTAGAAGCAACTGAATTATTTAAATTACTTATTCTACTTTTAGCTGTTTTAACTTCTTTATTAAAACTAGTATTTAATTTAGCGACCTCATCGCTATTATCAAGAGTATTAAATTCCGGATCAGCTAAAATCGCGACAATATCCTGCGCATGATTAGAGGCATATTGCAAAGCTAATTTATTTCTTTCTTCGGTATTAAGAGTCGTATTAACTTTAACATTCTCGGCAATAATACGCGCTATATATAGAGAGTCGTTTGGTTTAGTTTTAGATAAGGCTTGCTGGCCTAAAAGAGCTCCTGAAATAAGCATTAAAACAAAAATACCCAAAGCATAGACCGGTTGGGCAAACGCTTTAGATAAACTGCTTAAATTAATTATGAGACTCTTCCAAGGAGATAAAGATCCCACGCTAGAATTTGAAATCTGAGCCAATAAAAATTCCCGATTAGTATCTAACCATTTTTGATCGGGCTTAACTTTTTTTAAATTGTTCAATTTAGAAATTAATTCCAGGTTAGTCATATTTTTATCTTTATTTGTTTACACTTTAGTATACGTAAAAAGGAGCCAAACGTTACAGTAAAACTCCTAAAAATAAGATTAAATATTTTATTTTTTTTCACCCTCAACTAGTTCACGGAGCGCATTTAAAGCCCTATGAAGTAAAACACGAATATTTCCCTTACTTTTTCCACTAATATCAGCAATTTCTTCTAAACTAAGGTCATTGATAAATTTCATGATAATAACTTCACGATACTCTTCTTTAAGTTGTGGCAACTGGCGTCTAATAAGTTCTAAATTAGCTTCCTCATCTAAACGATCCGGAGTCGCGACCTTATCGTCCTCAACATCAATTTTATGATTCTCATCATCCAAAGAAAAAGTTGCTCTGATTTTACTGCCGGTATCGCGATAATAATCAATAATAGAATTACGAGCTATTTTATAAAGTAAGGCGCGAAGTGTTTTAGCGTCTTCCAAGGTTTTATTTTGAATATGATTCCAGGCCTTTAAAAATATCATGGAAGTAAGATCATTAGCTTCTTCCCGGTTGCCGATTTTAAAATAAACAAAACGATTTATTTCTTCAACATTAGCGTCATACACTTCAATAAAAGCCTCTTTATCGCGGCTTTTTAAGCGGCTTAGACCTTGTTTATCTTTAAATTTTTTTACTAATTTTAAGGGCATTATGTAAGTATTTTATTTATTATTACTTCTTTATTTGCTGATCTTAATCTAACACTTATCCATCGATATTCCCTTAATTCATCTTAAGCAAAAATAACGGGAAACATTTTGCCCGTCAACATTTTTTCTATTATATTATGATTTTCATGTTAACAAAACAGAACCTAAAAAGCAAGAAAATTATACACATCCCAGGACCATTTAAAATCATGCTTCTGTTATTTAAAATCATATTCTCTTATTCCTATTACGCAAATAAATTATAAATCTTTTAAACTTCCCTGACTCGTTTTATGGATAGTTTCCTAGCTAGCTTCCTGACTCGTTTTATGGAGCAATCTAACTCTTCCCTTGACTTTTTACAAGCAAAAGATTTAAGATAATAAATACTTAAATCTAACTTAAGTCTAAACTTATATGGACTTAAAACTGAAATTTTCCAAATAGTTCCCCTTGACTAAAAACAAAAAATTCTTAATTTGACATATTTTACATAAATTAGTAAACTTAAGTCTAAGTTAGTTTAGACATAAATAAAATTTTATTTTTTTATTAGCTTATTTCTTAGTTTAAGTCTAAGATAGTTTGGACTTAAATATCAATTTTTAATAAATTAACGTAAATTTAATTAAGGAAATTTTAAAGATGACTAATAAGAATGTTCCAAAAATTAAAGAAGCTCCTTTTCCGGTTTGGGTTTCTGTTTCTGAAGCCGCTTCTTTAGGTGGTGTTCAGGGAAAAACAATCAGACGAGCTATTAAATCCGACCCGGACTTACGCTACAAAATAGTTAAAAATCGCTATCAAATAGATCTCGGTTCCCTCTTAAATTTTTGTCATAAAAATACTAAACTAAAAAATAAATTACAGGAATTCGGCCTCGGCCAATATGTTAACGAATGGAAAGAATAGTAAATATCATTCTGCGCTATGTCGTTTCGCACTAATGGAATGTTACTGAATAAAAAAACCACTCCGGATTCCGACGGAGTGATTTTTTATAGGATAAAGATTTTCTAATTAAAGAAATCTAAAAATTTCTTATCAATTCTATCTACTATAGAACTGCGTCTTTAACAGCTTTAGCTAAACGAAATTTAACAACAGTTTTAGCAGGAATGTGGATTGTTTCACCAGTTGCAGGATTTCGGCCATCACGTGCTTTTCTTTTTGCTTTAACTAATTTACCAAATCCAGGAACAATACATTCACCAGATTTCTTAACTTCCTTATAAGCAAATTCTGCTAATTTATCCATGAAACTTACAGTTTCTTTTTTGCTTAATCCGGTCGCTTCTGCTAAAGAAGTGATCATTTGTGATTTTGTCATTTTTGACATAATTTTTGCATGGGGATTATTAATAAGTGATATAGACCACTTAGAAATAAAACCAATTAATGATTATTATCTTAAATTAATTAAACTTTACAAGTAGCTAATTTATAAAATTATGAATTAGAAATAGGCTTGATTTATCGGAATTTTCCACCGTCAATTTCTATAAGCATAATGTTTATAAGTGTATTATAGCACAAGTAAAAATATATGCCAATATATAGGGCGAAATACAAAACATTATGATTATTTTTTAATAAAATCGTATTGCGGTTCAGTATCAAAATGCCATAATTTTTTCCAACCGCAATCTCCTAGCCCGGCATCAAATATATCCGCCTTTGCTTTTATGGCCGCCGTAATATTAGCGCGAACCAGATATTTTCCTAAACCGGGAAATTTTTTAAAGTTAACACCGGTCAATAAATAAAACCAAGTATTGTTATATAAAACCGCTAAAGAAACAGCGCATTTAAAATCATTCAGTTTAAGCGTAATCATATGCCAATTAAAAGTCGGGTTCTTTATTAAATCGCGCCAAGGTTGTTTTTCAATATCTTTAAGTAAATACGATTCAGAATTAAAAGTTGCTGAATTAAATTCAAACAATAATTCTAAATCATTAAAATCATTATAAATAATTTCTATATTATTTTTTTCTATTTCCGCTAATTCTTTTTGAATACTTTTTCTTCTTTTAGGCGATAAACGATTAATCAAAAAATTATCAAAATCTTTTAAATCATTTAACGGCAAAAAATAAATATAATCTTCTAGCGGAAGTTTAGATGTAAAATCATCCGTTCCGGCAACGTCACAACATTGCGCCGGCAACTCTATCGCCTCATACAAAAGTGGCAGAATATTCTCATGGCTAATTTTTATAAAAGGACGGTTTTCTTCGCAGGATGATTCTGAAAAAAATTCTCTTCCTAATTTAGGAGAAACTTGCAAAGGCATTAAACCGACCAATATTTTTGTTTGCCCGAGAACCTCATAAGCGGCATAAAAATCCAAGGGACAAGTTTCATATTTATAAAAAGCTAGGCGATAATCCCAATCGTCAAAAATAAATTTATTTGGAGATAGAGCGCGCCACAATCTTTCCGCCTCCCCGAGATCGTTTACTCGTTCAATATTAAGCATATAGAATTACATGAGATTAGATTGCAGATGGAAATAAGGTGGATTATCTTTATAGCGTTTAATAGCTAGTCTAATTATTTCTTCTAAGAAGTCACCATAGTCTAAACCGATAACTTCGGCTGAGGCTGAAAATGTACCGCCAGCATCCAAAGACGGATTAGGATTAAGTTCTAAGACATAAGGATTATTATTTTTATCAACCCGAATTTCTATTCGGCCATAGTCATGACAATCTAAAATATTATAAGTATCGAGCGCAATTTCTCCCAAAAGTGTTTCTAATTTTTTACTGATATTTTTCGGCGGTCTTTGCACTAATATTTTTTTATATTCCCCGCCATCAGTATATTTCGCTTCAAAAGGGTAAATATGCCACAAATTAGACGGCAAAGCATCAAAAATTGACCGTGCCAGAGGCAAAATACGCAAATCATCGCTATCGCTACCCATAATCGGCACATCATACTCATCACCATCAATATACTCCTCAATCAAAGCGGGACGGCCGATATCTTTTAAAACTACTTCTAATTGACGGCGCAATTCTGTTTTATTTCTAACTACTGACTCATTAGTTATTCCGATAGAATTATCAGTGTTAGCCGGTTTAACAATTAAAGGATAGGTTAAATCTTCACGGATATCATCATCAAGCGAATAAATATAGTCCCATTCCGGAGTAGGAATTTTATGATAGCTTAATAATTTTTTAACGCGAATTTTATCTATACATAAACCGAGCGTAAAAGGGTTAGAACCGGTATACGGTATCTGGAGCGTGTCTAAAATGGCCGCTACGTGTGGTTCTAATAAGCTTGAGTTATTAATTCGCTCGCAGACATTAAAGATTAAATCAACATCGCTATTTTTTAAATCATTAAAAACTTTCGGTAAATCATTAAAATCAAAAAAGCTAACTTTATAGCCACGATCTTTTAAAACTTTTTCAATTTCCGACCCGATAACCGTTAAATCTTTTTCAACTTCAGTTTCTTGATCACCAAAACTTTCTTCATATAAATTACCGGCAATGCCGATATGTAAATTACGTTGCCCAGTAATAGCCATACGACGAATTTTTTCAATTTTATTTCCCTGTCGTAAAATATCCCGATTCATAACCGAAGCGGAAAATGGCGACTTTCGAGCAGTTTTACCGATAGATGAGGCAGGATGAAATTTAGCAACCTCATAAGTAATCATTTCCTTAACTTCCTGCAAATTATCCTGAGCATCAAGCGGATTACTACCGGATACTAAAATCCAACCGAGATATTCATAACCATCTGGTGGACACAAAACCGGATAACCGATTTTCTTTTCAAACTGGAATTCTTTAACATAAGGCAACTTTTTTAAATTTTCATCAATTTCTAAATTAACAATAATTCCTGAATAGTCGGAAGAAAAAGTATGGGCAATTAAATATTCAAAAGGACCGGATGGAAATTCTAATTTAGGAATATATATTCCGCAAGCAATTTTTAATAAATTTTCAACTAAATCAACGTGCCAAGCGGCTTTAATGCTAGGATAAATCTCATCACCGCCTAAGCGCATATTAATTTCTAAAGGAATTGGTCCGCGCGGCGTTGATTTTGCTTCAAAATGAATACAACCGTTTAAAATCCCTAATTTTTCTAAAGTTTCATCAGCCATTGCTAAAAGTTCATTCTGATTTTTTAAGGGTAAATTAGACGGAGTTACTCGAGTAGTTTCAATAAAAAACGGTTCTTTTGTCTTACCGTTATCGCTAATCGCACAAAATTTAATTTTTCCGTTTTGCATTAAAATATCTAAATCAACTTCATCGCCGTCAATATATTCTTCCGCAAAAAATTCCAAACCATCGTTTAAAGCAGACTCCACCCGCGGAGAAATATCTTTTTTAATATCATGGTAACTTTCTCTTAATTCTTCGGGATTGTTAACTTTAATAACAAAAGCGCTGGCTGCGCCATAAGCCGGTTTAACTACTAATGGAAATTTAAAATTACGGATTATTTCCTCTAAATCTTTAGAACCTTTTAATTCCTGAAATTTAACAACTGGTAAATTATTAGCCGCACAAAACTCGCGAAAATTATGTTTATTACGAACTCGGCTAGCTACTTTATAGGAAATACTATTTAATTTATATTTATCAGAAATTTTAGCAGTTAACAGAACATCATCTTCTAAAAAAGTAACTACTCCATCCGCTTTAATTTCTGGATTATTATGAAAAAAATTATCTAAAGCCGTTAAAGCTTCAGCATAGTTTAAAGTGTTTACATTCACTGGATAATCAACATACGGTAAAAAAGAACTAGCTTCACGACTTAAAAGAATTATTTTTAAGCCATATCCTTTAGCTTTTTTAATAAATAATTTTTTAGAATGCAGCGGATCATTAGCACTAGCCGTATTAACAATTATAATCGTTTTACCGTTTAATAAATGCGGGGCTGAATGATGATTAGAATTATTATCTCCGTTCATAAATAATTTTATAAAATTATTTTTCTAAAGTTTATTCTTGAAAAATAGTTTAAATAGTTTAATTTAAAATACAAATATAAGGTAAATGTATTTATGGCTTTTATTATATCACTTCGCTTAAAAATCACAATAAAACTAGGGTACCCGGACTAATTTAACATTTAGCAACTACTTAATAAAACAAGTTGCTTATTTAACGTTTAGCGTGTTAATAATGGTAATCTTTTTTTTGTAAAATTGTCACCGCTCGATAAAGTTGCTCTAATAAAACAACGCGCGCTAATTCATGAGGAAAAGTCAAAGAAGACAAAGAAATTTGCGGATAACTTTTATATAATTGCGGGCTAAAGCCTAAAGCACCGCCGATAATTAAAATTAAAGGCTGATTTTTATTTATCCAAGTAGCTAACTCCGATGAAGTAAAACTTTTACCGCGTTCCGCTAAAAGATAAACAAAAGATTCATTATTTTTCTGTTTGTTCTTTTCTAGAAAATTTAAAATTTTTTGACCTTCAAGTTCTTTGGATTTTTCTTGGTTTGAAGAAGAAAAAGGAACTACTGGTAATTCTACTAACTTTATTCGAGCATAGGGCCGTAAGCGTTTTAAATACTCCTCAGAAGCTGCGCGATAAGACGCTTCCTTAAGTCGACCGACAGTAATTAAAGTAATGTCTAACATATAAATTAAATGACGAATAGCGTATTTTGCTTCGCCAACATAAAAATTTCACTTCTTTCTGTATTATAACATTCTCTTCGTATTATAACGTATATTTAAACTTTTTTATACAAAAAATAAGCTTTTTAGAAAGCTTATTTTTTATTATATAGTGTTTTTGAAATTTTATCTTTTCGCTCGAACTCGTTCATTTTCAGTTAAATACTGTTTGCGCAAACGAATATTTTTTGGAGTAATTTCTAAATACTCATCTTCATTCATTAAGCTTAAAGCGCGCTCTAGACTTAATTCTAAAGGAGGAGTTAAAATAATCGCCTCATCATTACCGCTAGAACGAACGTTAGTTAACTGTTTACCCTTAATCGGATTAACCATTAAATCATTACCCTTAGCGGCATTACCGATAACCATTCCTTCATAAACTTCAGTGTTCGGACCAATGTATAATGTACCGCGATCTTGAAGATTCCATAAGGAAAAAGCTAAAGTTTTACCGCCAATCATAGAAACCATGGAACCTAATTTATTTTTTTCAATTTCCCCGGCATAAGGTTTAAAACCTAAGAAATGAGTACATAAAATTCCTTCACCGCGCGTATCAACTACAAATTCATTACGATAACCAAGTAATCCACGAGTAGGAATTTCAAATAAAATACGAGATTGTCCGTTATGTGTTTTTAAATCAGCCATTCGTCCTTTTCGTTTAGACATTTTTTCAATTACCACGCCAGCCATTGCTTCCGGAATATCAATCGTTACCTCTTCGTAAGGTTCAACTTTTTGACCATTTTCTTCTTTAATAATTGCTTGCGGTTGAGAAACTTGTAATTCATAATTTTCGCGACGCAAGTTTTCTAATAAAATAGCAATATGTAATTCACCGCGTCCAAAAACTTTATAAACATTAGTATCAGAAAAATCAATTTTTAAACCAACATTAACTTCTAATTCTTTTTCTAAACGGGCTTTAATCTGGCGATTAGTAACAAACTTGCCTTCTCGTCCTGCTAAAGGAGAATTATTAACTAAAAATCCTAAAGAAATAGTCGGTTCATCAATTTTAATTGCCGGCAAAGGACTCTGTTCACTAACTTCGGCAATAGTTTCTCCGATATAAATATCAGGCAAACCCGCCACCATAACAATATCACCGGCTACCGCCTCGGTAACCTCCGTACGTGAAATTCCGGAAAAAGTAAATAATTTAGTAATTTTTCCACTACGAGTACTACCATCTAAATCTTCAATGAAAACAGTTTGCATCGCTTTTATTTTACCTTGATAAATACGGCAAATAGCTAAACGACCTAAAAAATTATCATAAGCTAAATTAAATGGTTGTGCTAATAATTGTTGAGTTTCTAATTCTGGACTAGAAGCTGGAGCAACATGTTCTAAAATTAATTCTAACAAAGGATCTAAATTAGTAGATTCATCCTCTAAATTCTTTTTAGCAATTCCCTGTTTAGAAATAGCATAAATAGCAGGAAAATCTAATTGTTCATCACTAGCACCTAAATCTAAAAATAATTCGTAAACCATTTCTAAAACCGCTTCCGGTCGAGCCGCCGGTTTATCAATTTTATTAATAACTACAATCGGTTTTAATCCCAATTCTAAAGATTTTTTTAAAACAAATTTAGTTTGCGGCATTGGTCCTTCTTGAGCATCAACTAATAATAAAACACAATCAATCGAACGTAAAATACGTTCAACCTCGGAACTAAAATCAGCATGCCCGGGAGTATCAACAATGTTAATTTTTGTATCACGATAAAAGACCGAGGTATTCTTAGAATAAATAGTAATTCCTCGTTCCTTTTCTAAATCATTAGAATCCATACTAACGTTATCGTTAGTCATTCCAGTTTGACGCATTAAAGCATCGGTTAAAGTTGTTTTGCCATGATCAACGTGAGCAATGATGGCGATATTACGAATTTCCATAGTTTCAAAATATTTCAAAATAAATAAAGTTAAAGTCTAATTTTGCTAGTAATAAAAAAATTACGCACCGGACGTAATTTCTGATTAAGTCGCTAACATCATACACTGTTTTTAAAAAATAGTCAACTAGTTAACGCTGAATTCTGGTCCCAAGTGCAACATGCCATAAAATAGAGCTAATATAAAACATATTGGTCGGTGTATAATAATTAAGCCAATAATTATATAACCAAAACCAATATGTCTTACACTCATTTTAAAC
>Ga0210057_1005625_pt1 | contig 16030 bp, 16 predicted proteins | sample CryGeyCG2114_010_2_FD_183968 | JGI IMG/M metagenome (GOLD analysis project Ga0210057, IMG submission 183968) | Groundwater microbial communities from aquifer - Crystal Geyser CG10_big_fil_rev_8/21/14_0.10 (SPAdes) (version 2) | ecosystem: Environmental > Aquatic > Deep subsurface > Groundwater ...
CTTGTAAAAAGCCATGGATCCAAATCCGGCCCTAAAGTCCAATTATCAGTAGTTATATCCCACAAGCCAGGCTTTCCTGTCTCAGCCCTGACTGCCATCGGCAGGCTTCTGATATAAACACCAAGAATTAGTGCTATCACAAGCAGAACAAAAACCCACAAATAATTTTTCTTTAAAAACCTGGTTATTCTCTTTTTTCTTTCATCTATCTCACCATTAATTTTTCCTTCCTCCATTTTTGAATTCAAGACTTATTTAGCTAATAGCTATTCAACTTCTATGCTATTCACTAATTCCTCAGCTGACTTCTCTTTTTCTACATTTTTGCCGGAACAATAAGGGCATTTTTTTCCTTCATTTCCATCAAATCTATATCCACATTCATTACAAACAAAGCCCGTCATCTTACCTGTTTTTCCTCCTTTACTGAATAAAAAACAAGGTTATTTAAATTTATTCAAAACAAAGCTGGAGTAATAAAAACCTCCATTAATGAAGCTATAAACAATATTACAACAGCAACAATTATTAAGCTTAAAGAATCTCTTAATATGCTCCAAAATTTTTCTGTTTTTGTATCATGTCTAATCACTGCAACAGAAACAATTCCTCCTGCCATGGCTGCAATAAAATACGCTGCTATTTCTGGTAATCCATGTATCATATATCTTGCAACCCCTAAAGGTAAATTAACTAGACTTGAATGAGAAAATATACCAACTGCAGCAGCTATTACACTTGCGTTCCAAGCTAATACAAAAATAGCTCCTGCTCCAAATATCAAAGAAAAAACTAAAGTAAATATTAAAACATAAATATTATTTGCAAAAATCATCATTACTCTATCTTTAACTGTAACAAATCCTAAAGCAGCTTTTCCTGTTTTAATCCCATACTCATCTGCACACTCATTAAAGTTAGCAGGCCTATTTATTATACAATATGTTTCTACTTGGGCTCTAAAGCTGTCATTAGAAGGCAGAACAACATACCAAAATGAAAATGCTACTATAAATCCAAGAAAAAGCCATAATAATGCCATTAAAGCTTTACTCTGCTGTTTTAAAATTCTGAAAATTCCTTCATGTTCCATATCTTTTTCTTCTTCATTTTTAACTAAATAATACATAAATGGAAGAGAGAACATTACTGTAAAAGTTACAATTAATATTCCAGAATACTTGCTTAAAACAGCACCAGAAGCAAAAATCCAATTTACTAACAATATACTTAAAGAAGCATAAATCAAGCCGACAAAAAACATCTCCCATGGATGTCTTTCAGCTTTTCTAGGAGATAATAACATTTCTAACATTTTTTTCTTTTTTACTCCTCATATTTTATATTAGTGATAATATCATCCTTTAACCCTTTTTATTCTTTTTTGTTTTCTTTTCTAATTTTTCAATTTCTTTAATTTTTTCATAAATTGCTTTATCCACAAAAGCCTTTACGCTAGGGAAATCAAATCTTTTCTCATCTTTAATTAGTTTAATTATTTTCTTGTAAAGTTCATCGTCTATTCTTATTACCGCCATTTTAACTTTTTATCTTCCTCCAGATTTTCCAATTCTTCTTTTCTAATTTTTCTTCTTTTTTCTTTATTAATCTTAAATAAACAACCAAGATGATTGCTATTAATACTATAACTAAAATTATAATTTCTTTGAATCTCTTTTGAATAAAACTAAACGATTTACTTTTAACTTTAAACTCAGCTCTGCTTGAAGTTGTAAAATTATTATATATTACATTAACATTAAAGAAATAAATTCCTGGTTTTATATCTTCAGGAACTGTTAAAGCTCTAATAAAAGAGGTTACTGCTTCTACAGCTAATACATCAGTAGCAGATGTTAATATTGTTTTATTATCGCTTAAATAATAATCTACTATAACATCAACTTGTCCTATATTATTAACATTAAAAACTTCTATTTTAGCTGAAACTTCTTCCCCTGCAAAAATTTCTTTGAATTTGTCTAGTACAGATATTTTAACATCAAATAAAGCCTCTTTTTCCAATTCTTCTTTTGCTACAATCTCTGCTCCTTCAAGTTTTGTTAATGAGAATTTTGCTTTCTCATTTAAAATAGAAACAAGATTAATTTTAAAATCACTGATATTGTCTTTGTTAATATCTATTTGTTTTGTTTCTCCTACATTCAGTATCAAAATAATTGGTTCTGATTCAATAATCAATTTTACTGAAGTTGCTGTTACTTCTGATGTTGTAATTTTATGTGTTATTTGGCTATTAAAACTGAATGTTTTAATCTCTCCTTGTTTTGCCTCAAGAGTCCCACTAGATGCTTTAGAAAAGTCAATATCAAACTGTTTTGGTTGAGGAGTAACTGGTGTGGTTGTTCCGCCTCCACCACCTCCGCCTCCACAATTTGTACATGAAGCAGTATAGCTTACTGTTAAAGTTCTTGTTTCTGAGCTATTTGTATATCCAACATAATCTGTACAATTAACATTCCATGTGTAATCTGCATTGCTTAAACTTTTACTGAAAGTTTGAGTTATTTCTTCTGTTATTGTTGTTTCTGTTTGGTCTATAGCATTGTTTATAATTAAAGAACAATTAGCTATGTCCACATCTGTAACATTATAAGAAAAAGTTACAGTAGATGAACCTGTCCATGTTGAAGCATTTGTAGGAGATACTAAATAAACAAGAGGATAAGCTCTATCTAAATAAAAGTCTCTTGTTGGAGAAGTTTCTGAATTATTCGATGAGTCATTTGCTTCTATATACCAAGAATATTGTCCATCTGCATAATTAGTTAAATTTCTATTAAAAATATAAGTTCCATTTACTCCTGAACTATTTGTCTCATTTGCTATCATAGAACCAGTCCAGTTTGCATATAGAGTTACATTGCTCACATTTATATCTGTCACAGTAGCATTAAAAATAAATATAGGATTTGATGTATGTAAACTTGCATTAGGAGAAGGATAATTTATAGTTATATTTGGCTTAGTTACATCTAAACTCGTGTTAAAAGTTTGTACAGCAGACCAATTACTTTTCGCAAGTCCAGTATCTATTGTCTGTACATACCAGTAATAAGTTGCATTTGCCTCTAATTGTACATTTAAATTTATGCTTTTTCTCTGCATCATGTTGCCAAAATAACCTGCTGTTGGATTTGATGAGCCCCCATAAACACCACTTACAATTGTGTTATTAGTAGAAGAATTTCCTACCATTAAATTATAATACAAGCCAGAAGTATTTGTTTCTGTATCAGAGCCATTTCCCCAGATTAATGCAAGGATGTTGTTTACATAACTTGACGAGAAAGAGGAGTTTGGAGGAGAAGGTTTTGTGTTGTTTTTTGTGAGAGAGCGGTTGCTGATGTAGACTTCTGCTTGAAACCATCCTCCGCCTCCACCCCCATATCCAGTTTCGATTAAATCCAAATCTCCATCGTTATCGAAATCTCCGAATATGATTGAACTATAATATAGATTCATTATATGTGACTCAGGATCTTGTGTGAAAATTGTAAAATTTGTACTAGTTGAATTGTAAATATAAAGTGTAGTACTTTCTTCTCGCCCGGTGGTTATCAGGTCTAGATAGCCATCAGTATTATAATCGCCAAATGATTGAGTGCCAGCAAAAACCCCCGCAAGGTCTGTTACTTCTTTTTGAATTTGTATAAATGTTGTTCCATTATTTCTATATATCTTATGTATATCACAACACCCAATTATTGTTAAATCCAAATCTCCATCATTGTCGAAATCTCCGAATACTAGCGAACTATCATGAACATTTACTAAATTAGTCTGCCATTGTGAACTCTCAACTAAACTTGTGCCATTATTGATATAGATTTTTGAAATATCTACCCCACTTAAAGCTAAATCCAAATCTCCATCATTGTCTATGTCTCCAAATGCAAGAGAGCCTCTTTTGATTCTAGTTAAATTCTGCTGCCATTGTGAACTCTCAACTAAACTTGTGCCATTATTGATATAGATTTTTGAAATATAACTTGTAGTAGTCTCTCCACTTAAAGCCAAATCCAAATCTCCATCATTGTCTATGTCTCCAAAAGATAATGAACTGCCCCATACCTTTGTTAAATTCTGTTGCCACATTGAATTTTCTATTAAGGTGGAGCCATTGTTTATGTAAATAAAAGTCTGGATCCCACCCTCTCCACATAATGATACATACCCCCCGCTATTATTACATCCACTTAAAGCTAAGTCTAAGTCTCCGTCGTTGTCTATGTCTCCGAGAGCAAGAGAGCCATAATGAACATTTACTAAGTTAGCTTGCCATTGTAAACTTTCTATTAATGTTGTGCCATTGTTTATATAGATTTTTGCTATATAGGTTCCACATGAATCTCCACTTCCACCACTACATCCACTTAAAGCCAAATCCAAATCTCCATCGTTATCTATGTCCCCCCATGTAAGAGAGCCATAATTTGTTGGTGTAATGTTCTGTTCCCACTGCCAACTCTCATTCAAATATGTTTGGGTTGCAGAAATAAAATTTATTGACAATAAAATAAATATAAAACAAAAGAAAAAAAATATACTAATTACCTTTTTTTTTATTTTAAGTATTGTCTGGCAAATTATCAAAGCTAAAAACAATCCGGCTATGATTCCTGTTATAGTTACCATCTGCCATCCTGATACGTTTCCAATTACAGCTCCTGTAATTCCTGATTTACTGTTTGTTGTTTCTTCTGTATTTGATATTTGTGTTGAAGTTACTTGTTCATTTGGACTGCTTATTGAGCTACTTCCGTAGCTATCAAAGTTAATTCTATTCTCATTAGCTGTGTTTATGCTCGCATCTCCACTTTCTAGTACTTTTATCTGTCCAATATCTTCTCTGCCATATTGAGTCCATATACCTAAAGGATCAATTTCTATACTTCTTGTAAAGTTATATGTTCCTACAGATAAAGCAGGTCTTAAATCTACTGTAAAAGTTAGTGTTCCGTTATTTGGTCCTAAAATTTCTGCTACTAAAGGCAAGCAGTAAGGAGCTTCTGCTCTATTTGTATCTGTTGCTTTATCTTGGCTGAAACACTTTGTTCTTGTTGTATCTGTAAACCAAAAGTAAAGTCTTATAGGTAACAATTCATTTACTGCTACACCTTCTTTGTAAGGCACTTTTATTGTATAGTTTATACTTATGTTTGAAGTGCTGCTTAAAGTATAACTCAAAACTTTTTCTTGAGTTATTACACTTCTATCAGTTCCTGTTAATCTCTGCCATATTTGTGTTGTTGTTTTATTGATATTTTCTAGTAAGGCTCTACACTCTCCATCTTTGAAACAGTTGTAGAGCCATTCTAGCCATGTGTGTTCTTCTATTGTAAGGCTAAAGTATCTAGACATAACTACATTTATTGTCTTATCAACATCTGCAATAAATGTTGTTGTTTTATTGTAAAAAGCAGATCTTTCAAAAGTACAACTATAACTTCCTGGTAAAAAGCCCGCTTCATAAGGAGAACTTACATCAAAAACATTCCAAGTATTATTACATTTTATGTTTATATGAGTTAATTGCTCTCCCGTCTCGCCATTTGTAACATTAAAAGTAATAGCCCATTTAATCTCAGCAGTTGAAGAATTCAAAGTTAATCCATCTTCTTCTGCATCATTTGGAGTAATCTGACACATCCAATTATCTCCTGTTATTGTTTCTTGCTCTACAATTTTGTTATAATTAAGCAGATAGTTATTAGCTATTTGTTGTCCAGTCAAAGAATGATTATAAATTCTGAACTCATCTATTATACCATTAAAAAAGCTATCATTTTCAGGGTATCTTTTTCCTATATAAAAATTATTATTAAAGTCTACTGGTAGCTTATGTTCAGTTCTACTTGTTTCTAAAATACTATCTAAATATAAATTAAAATTCTCAGTTAATATAGCATTGTCAAAAGTTATAACTGTATGATGCCAATTTGTATCAGTTATTGCTGAACTTGAAGTTAAAGTAATTAAACCATCTGTTACATTTCTTATATAACTAACTGAAACACTATATAATCCTGGTGATTTTTTTATATCAGTTGTTGAGAAATATGCTTTATACTGAAAATATCTATTATCTGCTATAAATGATATATCATTAAATGCAGAATTTACAAAGGATGTGTTTGCTGTATTGTCTGGACCAACAAAAATTTCTCCTGTACAATCTAGATCATTACAAGAGCGTATCTGGAAAGTTAAATTTGTGTTTGTTGAGAATGTTTCAATCCAACTAAAGTTTTTCCATTCTGATGTGTTTCCCGTATCAAAGATTTCTGATGTATAATTTCCATTAAACGAATAATTTTTTTCAACTAATGAAGTTCCTCTTACTTCAACATTATCAATTTTACATTCCTCTGTCCCTAAATTACTTAAACACCTAAATCTAATTGCAAAGTTAGGATTATTGTTCGCATCACTTGGCAATGTTGTGTTAAATAAAATATAAATTGTTGGATTTGAATTGTTTGTTAGGAGATTTTTCCAATTAGTTCCATTGTAATAATCTGCAGCTAAATACTCTCCTTGATCAGGATCGAGTAAATCAGTATCCCAATAAAAGTTAAATGTTATATTTTCATAATTTTCTGTGCTAATGTCAACTGAAAGGATACTTTCATTAATTGTGCCACCTGCTTCAGCATGATAAGTGCCAGTATAAGAATCAGCAGTTTCAATGAACCAGGGCGTGCCAGGACCACTTGTAAGCCAGCCTTTTGTAGTTAAGCTTCCTGACTCAAAGCCATCAAAAAATATTTGTTTTTCTTCGAATGTCCAATTAAGAGTTACAGCAGAACTATTCCATCTTGTTTGACTATAATTTCCTGAATCAAATTCCGTCTTTGTGTTTGTAACCCAAACAAAAGAAGCTGGTCCTGGTGGTATGAAATAAGAAAATTCAAGTTTATTATCTGGTTTTAAAGCTAATTTGTAATTAGTTCCCTCATTTTTTTTAGCAAATAACATTTGTAAAGTATTAAAATTTGCTCTCTTAAACCAAATTTCCCAACTTTTTTTATTTATGAAGTCTAAACTATTACTATCTTTAATATAAATATAATCATCTATACCATCAAATTGTAAGGCATTACCAATTATGCCTGTTGTTTTGCTGGCTTCCCATGTAGTTCCAGATATAGTTCCATCATTGCCATAATCAGAATAATCTTTAGCATTAATTTCAAAAGGCATATTTAGAACTGATAAAGGTTGATTATTTTTATACCAATTATAGATATTTGTCACATTATCTCCATCAGCATCATAAGTAGATTTATTATAACAAGTTAAGTTTTCATAACTGAAATTCTTTCCAGAAGGAGTTGATAGTAATGGGGTTGTGTGATTTGGAGCTGTGTTTAAAATAGTAACAGATGAATTTTTTACTGTTCTGTAATTATAACCATCATAAGGAGTAACTTCACATTTCCATTGCTCACCTTTTGTTGTATTGTCTGCATTAAGAGTTGTTATTAAGCTATAATTTCCGTTAAATACAGAAGTACTACCGTTTAAAATTGATTGGTTATTTTTATACCATCTCCAGTATGCTGTCAGATTTGTTTGTTTGTCATCAGTTAAAGTAGCATAACATTGTAAATTGTCATTTGTCTTAGGTTCTGGTGGTATTACTTCTAGTATAGTTATTTCTGGAGGAATTGTATCTACTTCATAAGATATGCCTTCTCCATTATTCCAAAGTTGAGAAACTTCTGAACTATTTAAAGTTCTATTCCAAATACCAACTTCATCTATTTTTCCTTTATGTTCAGCATCAATAGGGTAACCTGTCCTAATACGAAAAGCACCAAACATAAGAGCATTATTAACATTTGTAGAACCTGATGGATTATCAATAATTGTTGATGTTGCTTGAGAAACTCCATTTACATATATTTTCATTCCACTTATACTTGAACTTCCATCATAAGTTGCTACAATATGATACCATACATTAAGAGTAGTAAATCCGTTAATAGACCAAACTACAAGAGCGTCGTGTCCCCATAATCCTCTTGTAAGATAAAATTGTATTTTATTACCATATCCATCAGAAACAAAATTCAAACCAAATCCTTCAAGTTCTCCTGTATTGCTATAAGTTGATATAATAAACTTTTCCCCTGTTAAATTTCTTGTTACCCAAGCACTTAAAGTAAAACTATCAGTAAAATTAAATTTAATTGGAGCAGTAATATTAACATAATCATCATCTCCATCAACATAAACAGCATTTCCTATTATTCCACTTTCCCAAACTCCATATAGAGTTCCATTATAAGTTGCATTTACGCTATCATTTACATAAGTTCCTGTTCCTTCGTCCATTTTCCAATAACCCAATAATTTTTCATTTAAACTATCTGTCCACACTGCCCATTCATCAATTCTTACACCAAAAAAAGTAGGTATCCATTCAACATAATCTCCTGCTTGAACATCTGTAAATATTCCTATTGTTATCTTCCCTTCTGATAAATTATTGGCTACATCCAATTCTTTCCATTCAACTATATCTTCGTATTCTGTTCTTAGAAGAATTTCTTCGCAAGTTGTTTTGTTATTTTGAGTTATGCAGTTACTTTTATAATGAGGAATTTCTCTTTGTCCTTTTATTACCTTATACTTATAAACAAATTTTCTATCAATTTTCTTTCCATTATTTAGGTTATAGAACTCTATGTTGTTGAAAACATTAGAAGAAGCAAACTTGTTGTCAATTTCAAATTCAGCAACTTTTCTATCTTTGCCTCTAATTACACTTACTATTCCAGGAGATAAGAGTTTTAATTCTGCTATCACACCTAATTGATTATTTTTTATTGTAATTGTTTTTGTTTCAGGATTATAGATTTTGGTGTTATCAGATTCTGCGAGAGAGATGAATGAAATTAAAACTAAAGTTAAAAATACCAAAACAACTCCAATAATAATTAAAGATTTGCCTCTTTTATCCATTTTGTAACTTTTTGTAACAATTTGTAACATTAGAAGAGCCAGCATATTTATAAATCTTTCGGTTTGCTTGTAGTTTTTAGGTTTAGCAAGTTTTTTATATCTATTTTTACTTAGATTAACATGAAAAAAGAGGCAAGAATAAATAAGATAATTAAAGAAATCAAGCAAGTTAAAATTCAGGGTGCAAGAAATATTGCCAAATCAGCTTTATATGCATATTCTTTATTGCCTACAAAAACAACGAAATTAAAACTTATTAAAGCTAGAATTACAGAACCTATGCTTATCAATACTCTAAAATATTATGAAAAATACGGAAAGAAAAAAACATTACAACATTTTTCTCAAGCTCAGAACAAAATTAATCAGCTAGCAGTAAAATTAATAAAAAATAATTCTATTATTTTTACTCACTGCCATTCTACAAATGTTATTAATGCACTGATTTATGCAAGAAAGAAAGTGAAAAAATTTCAAGTTTATAATACTGAGACAAGACCTTTATTTCAAGGAAGAATTACCGCAAGAGAACTAAAAAAAGCAGGAATAAAAGTTACAATGTTCCTGGACTCTGCAATGGATGATGCTATAACAGAATCAGACATAATATTTTTAGGAGCAGATGCTATTCTTAAATCAGGAGTAGTAAACAAGATAGGCAGTGAGGCAATTGCAGAAATTGCCTCGATAAGAAAAAAGCCCTTGTATATAATAGCTGATTCCTGGAAATTTACAGAACATGTAAAATTAGAACAAAGAAACTTCAAGGAAGTCTGGAAAAATGCCCCTAAAAATATAAAAATTAGAAATCCCGCATTTGAACTTGTTCCTGGAAAATATATTAAAGCTATAATAAGCGAATTAGGAATTTTAAAATTAGATAAATTTGTAAGAAAAGTTAGCTAGCTTTTTTCTTTCCTAGCCTCTACTATTAGTTCCTGCAATTGAGAATTAATTTTTTCAATTTCGTCCAACATATTTCTTTTTAATTCTCCAAGCTGAGAAACTTGCTTATCAATTATCTTGCAAGCTTCTTCTGCCTTCTTTTTAACTACAACGCCAGAACCAACATTCACAAACAACTCTTTATCTTCTATTCTAGATTTAACAAATATTCCCTTGCCTAAATTTGCAAGAATTTCCTTCTCTTTGCTTTTATCAAGATTATCTAAACTTAACTTCAAAATTTCAAATTCAGCTATCTGCTGATTTATAATCTGTACTTGCTCAGATAACTTCTCAGCTTCCTGCTGCATCATGCTTAACCTTATCAAATAATCTTCTTTTGCCATTGTAAAAGTTATTTTAATAGACTTTTAAAACTTTCCTCAAAATGCTTGAGAATATTATACTTGCTATTAAATAAAACCAAAACCAACTTAGAAAACCAAGAAATTTATAATTAACTAAATTTGTTGTAAAATAATCATTAAACCATCTGAAAAACAAAATAATAGGAACAAAAGTATAGACTAAACTTTTCATAGTTAAATCAAAAGTTTTAGGTACAAATTCTAATTGTTTTTTCTGGAACTCCAATAATTTGTCGGGCTGGTTCTTATATTTCTTCATCTCTTCTTGCAAAATTTTCTGCTCTTGCTTTAATTTTTTGAGCTCTTCCTGATTAGTTGCATATTTTTGTATTAATGTTGTAACAAGAACAATAAAAAAAACAATTACTATCATTCCAAACATAGGATTTAAATTAAGTAAAGCCCCAACACTTGGATCTAAAACAAAATGAACAGAGTCTTTAATTATAGGATAATTCCAAGCACCAGCTATAGCAAAGCCTGCTAACATTACTAACAACATTATAGTCATTCCTCTCATTTTGAATTCCTCTATTTGATAAAATAACAAACAAAAACCCTTTTTTAAACCTACCTTTTAATTAAAATAATTAATTTATACTATCTTTTATACTAATTATAAAACAAAAATCTTTTCAACCTGCAACCTTTCTTAAAATAGGATGCATGTCAAGAGCATGCTGTTGAGCTATGCTATTGTAGAATTGGTACATAATCATAACTGCCAACAAAATAGCAGTGCCAGAAGTTAAAGCTCCTAACAAATCCGCAGTAGCAGCTAATAAACCTATAGCTGCTCCTCCCATAACAGTTAACGGCATAATATATCTAGACAATACTGATTCCAAAACTCTTTCATCTTTTCTAAAACCAGGAATTTGTAAGCCAGAAGCCATAATATTCTTAGCTTGAGAAGAGGCATCCATACCAGAAGTCTTAACCCAGAATATTGCAAAAATTGTTGAAAACACCATATAAAATAAAATATGGACTAAAGCCTGAGGTATAAAAATCAATTGCAAACTTCCTCTAATTATTGCTTCTACCAAATTAATATGAGAAATCCAGAATGAAAACCCTGAAACAGCTTGTCCACTAACAAAAGTTCCCAAAAAAGTACCATGTCCTAACCACTCCTGCAATAAACCACCAAATAATTGCAAATTGGCAATTAAAGCAGCTGTCAAAATAACAGGAATAACAGATGTATAAAAAAAAGATAAAGGCCATCTCAAACCATAGCCTCTTAATCTATCAAATGATAGAGGAACTTCTACTTTTAATGACTGAGCCCACACAACAACAAGGAAAATTAGTGCTGTAACTAATAAAATAGCAAGAGCAGATAAAGCTTCTGTAGGAGCTTGATTAATAACAGATTGAATCATAACTAAAACCTTTCCAGCACAAGCTGTTCTGGAAAAATCTAACAAGCAATTTTGTCCGGCTTCATTTATGAACTGGAACATTCCTGTGAATAATCTCCATCCAACTCCTGCTGCAATAAATAAGCTAACTCCAGAACCAAAACCCCATTTGCTGACTAACTCATCCATAAAAACTATAGCTAATCCACCTAAACATAACTGGAATACAACAATAAAAGTATATCCAGGAGATGCTTGTAAGCCTTTCATCAAAACATAAACTAAAGCTTCAAAAATTATAAAAAATAAAACCATTAATTTTTGCAAACCCTGAAAATATTTTTTTCCTTCCTCTGTTGTTAAATCTATATCTAAAATCTTGCTTCCAACTAATAATTGTAAAATAATAGAAGCCATAACTATAGGCCCTATTCCTAAACTTATAATAGAACCAAAATCTGTTCCTAAAATTATAGCTACATACTGAAATCTTGCTAATGCATTTTTAGCTAATCCATATAAAGGAATATTTGCAAGAACAAAAAAGGCAGCTAAAACAATTAAAGTCCATTTTAGCTTTGTATTAAAAGCCAGTCTTTTTTCTGTTGGACTTTTAACTTCAGGCAGGTTTTGAAGTATATTTATAAATGGCATTTTTATGTGTAGAATTTTACATTTATAAAGTTTGAGTTTCAATTAAGCTTGAACTTATACAAATTTCTTAATAGCCTTAATTATTTTATCTCTAACTTCGCTTGAAAGTTTTCTATCGGTACCTCTTGCATAATGATGGCCAAATTCCTTATCTTCAAATACTTCTCCCGCAAATTCAATTTTATTTCTATATCTAGGCCTAAAATGCCAGTGAACTTGGGGTTTCGGATTTTTCTCTTTATAGGCATGATTCATTAAACAGGTTAAATTAAACATTGTTGCTCCAAATGCTTTTCTATTTGCATTTTCAAGTTTCTTTAATAAGCTAAAGAAATCAATAATTTCATCTTCTTTTAACTCGGCTAAATCTCCACATTTTCTTTTCAGTGGAATATAGCATCTTCCTAGGCAGTACTGGTCATCAGCCAAGATAATTTTCCAAAACTTAGTTTCAAATAGGATATCATCCATTTTATTCTTCTTTTTTCTTTTCCTTATATTCTTTGGGTTTTGATTCTTTTTCCAAAAGAATGACTTTCCCGCCTGCTTTTTCTATTTTCTCTTTAGCTGATTTAGAGAAAGATTTTGCCTTTACTATAAACTTATCTTTTATTTCTCCTGAACCCAAAATCTTATAATTTTCTAGCAAAACTTCTCCCGGCTTACATTTCTTCTGGATATCTCCAACATTTATTTGATTTGTTTTCTTCCTTCTAGTTGATTTGCTGGTAAATCCTTGTTTGCCAAAATAAGGCATCAAATATCTGTGAATATAACTTAGTTTTTGTCCAGCTTTTTTCCCTGTTCCAGCCATCCCCTTTCCGCCTTTATTTCCAGAACCCTTATGTTTTTTAGTTGCAAATCCATGCCACCTTGTACCTCTCATCCTTACACTTTTTTTCTTTTTTTTAAGGTTCATTTTAAATTCATAATATATTCTTTTAATTTAGGATGAAAAGATGTTGTAAAATATTTTTCTAGCTCTTCAGATTTAACCCATTTGATCTCCTTAAATTTTTCTCCAGCTTTTTCTTTTCCTCCAATAGCTTCACATAAATAATAAATTAATAAAAATTCTTCTTTTTCTTCAGGAACTCTTGCAAAAACTGCTCCTAAACTTTCTACATTTAATCCTGTTTTCTTTTTTATTTCTTTTTTTAATGCTTCCTCCAAATCTTCCCCATATTCTGGCCTTCCCCCAGGAAAACACCATTTAAGTTCAGGAACATAAGGATCTTTTTCTCGTCTTCCAATTAATATTTTCTTTTTAGCAGTATCAAATACTATCCCCAAAACATTAACTAAAAATACCCCCCTATCAAATTCTTTCCAATTAATTTCATTCATTTTTACAACATCCTCTTAATTAACTCATTTATTTTCTCATTTTTCCCTAAAACTCCCTTAGGAAAATGTTCCTTGCTGTTTATTCCTCCTCTCGGAGGATGCAACCTAAAAAAAGGTTTAATGCTTTCTATTTTACCTTTTTGCATTTCCTCAACAACTTTTTTCACGTCTAATTTTTTCTTGTTAACAACCTTTCCTCTCTTCTCTATTAATTCATCTAATGTTTTATCCTCAATTTTACCATAAGCAACAAAATTCTCTACCCTTTTTATCATACTAAGAATTTCTTTTTTCTCAGGTAAAACAACACAAGAAAATTTTTTCCTTAACCTTAATCTATATAAGGTTTCATCTATATTTTTATTTACTCCTACTAATCCTCTTATTCTTATTATTGCTATCATTTTTTTATTTCAGAAGTTTTCTTTAAAGCTTCTACACAAGCTTTTGCTAAATTTATTGTAGTTCTTGTTTGTCCAAAAGTCTGGCTATAAATATCTTTTATACCTACTAATCTTAAAATTTTTTTACAATCATCTCCTATTACTAAACCTGTTCCTTGAGGAGCAGGTATTAAAATTACTCTACTTGAACCACATTTACCCTCAACTTTAAAAGGAATCGAATGCAATTCATTACAAGAACAATCAAAACTCCCACAACCCCTATTTATTTTCATTATATTTAATTTAGATTTTCTTATTGCTTTTTGTCTTGCCGGCAAAGTTTCCTTAGCCTTCCCTAAACCCAAACCAACATGTCCATTTTCATCTCCTACAACAACTAAACAAGAGAAAGTGGGAACATTTCCTTCAGCTGTCTTTCTTTGAGTCTGTCTCCACACTCTTCTTTTCCCTCCTCCAAATTTTCCTTTGCTCCGCCCTATATTTAACAATTCAGATTTTAAGTTAATCAGAGAATCAACAATTTCTGGCTCCAAGATTTTATATTTCTCAATAATCTCATCTATATTTTTTATTTTACTTTCTTTTACTAGTTTGCCTACTTTAGTTTTTGGTATCCAAGCCCCAATGTCAGATTTTATACTCACTTCTGCTCTTCCTTTTTTTGTTACAGTTTCTTTCACAGGCTCAATAATATCTTTTTCGTTGATAACCTCAGATACAATTTCTTCTTCCTTTACTTCTTCTTTATTTTCTTTTTCCATTTTATACAAATTTTTTATCTATATTCTCTTTAATTTTATTGAAATTCTCAGCTATTGAATTTTTTAAATGTCTGCCTTTAATCCTAGTTTCATCAGGAAGCATTTTTTCTTTGTATTTCATTTCTATTCCAGAATCCACAACTCCCTTTAAAAAAGAATATGCTCTAGATTTAGGAATGCTCCTTATTAAACCTAGATCAAATATTGCTTTAACTTTATCATCTTTATCTATAATTTTTTTGCCTAGCAGATAGCCAGTGAGATAACTTGCTGGAACCGACTTTAAACTACCAACTAAGCTTTCTGGCCATCCATATTTTAATAGCTCTTTAGAAGTCAAACCTATAATAACATAATCTTTTGCTTCACTGCTTTTAATATATCCCCCTATAATATATCTGTTTGTTTTTCTAAATATAATTCTATTTTCTCCAGATTCAAGTAATTTGAGTTTTGCTTTATAATCTGTCTTTCCTTCTCTTCTTCTTTTCTTTATCATTTTAAATCTTCTCCGAAGTCTTCAGAAACTTTTAGTTTCTGACAGTGCTCGGAAATTTTCATTTCCGACATTAAAAGGCAAAAAATTTTAATTTTTTTCATTTTCTTTTTATCTCCTGCTTTATTTCTTGTTTTAGATGATTTATATCCTGGAACATTCTTGCTTTTATTTTTTTCCTTAAATTATAATATTCTTCTTTTGTTAATTTTCCTGTTACTTTTAAATTTTTGATATGGTTCCTTAATTTTCTTGTTATGCTAGTATAATTTTCTTCTCTTCTTGCCCTTTTCCTGCTCCCCTCTCTTTCCCTTGTTTTTTTCCTTAATTTTCTTTTTATTCCTCTTTTCTCCTTTATTTTAATTAACCCTTCTTTCTTCAAATCCCTAATGTCTTGTCTAGTAATGGCTTCTTTAATCTCTTCTCCAGATTCATTATTTAATTTAACTCTTCCTATACCAATACCTAAAACTCTTGCTATTAATTTCTTTTTCTTTTTTTTAAGGTTCATTACATCTGTCGCAGGATACCCATGCTTTCAAGCATGGGAGGAATGCGACCTCCAATATTTAATTCTTGAAATGCTTGATTATCCCGAGGGTTGTTGATACCCTCGTGAACTAAACCAAAAAAGTTAGCATGAGCTGTGTTTTTTTGTGTTAACTTAGGAGAAAAAAAATGAATTTGCAAA
>Ga0210057_1005626_pt1 | contig 16029 bp, 15 predicted proteins | sample CryGeyCG2114_010_2_FD_183968 | JGI IMG/M metagenome (GOLD analysis project Ga0210057, IMG submission 183968) | Groundwater microbial communities from aquifer - Crystal Geyser CG10_big_fil_rev_8/21/14_0.10 (SPAdes) (version 2) | ecosystem: Environmental > Aquatic > Deep subsurface > Groundwater ...
ATACCTAAAACGGAAGCTGGTTGCTAAAGGCGGTATCAGAAAATCACGGTTACATTACTATCTTGGTGAATATGTCTGGCGTTACAATCACAGAAGCTTAAATGTTAAAGAACAGACGAATTATTTATTAAATTTGGTGGCAAAAATTTGACTATACCCTAAATTATTAGGTAAATATTTAAGTTAAGAGTAACAAAATATTATTCTTTTTACAATGATTTTGAAAAGGGCTTCATCAAAGCCGAGGTGATTGGTTATCACGATTATTTGGAATACAACGGCGAAGCCGGCGCAAAGCAAGCGGGCAAACTGCGCTTAGAGGGCAAAGACTATATAGTTTCAAATGGTGATATTTGTCACTTTAGATTCAATGTGTAAAACTCGATAAAAATAAAACGCCCTCCGGACCGTTGCGAACGTGCGTTGGTTTGGAGGGACAAATATCGAATTGAGGCGAGTTTCACCGGATCGAGTAGTAGACAAGTCGCCCACTGCCCTCTTTTGTATCGAACCTATTCCATGCAACTATGAAACCACTGAAATCGGTTGCGGATACGCAATAAGGTTGCCACCCGTCGTCTGCTGGTATCGTCGCAAAGTGCGCCAGCGTTTTTCGGTCGTAGAGTTCTACACAGGGATTGTCGGTGGTAAATGCGACTGCAAGATATCTACCCACAAACGCACAGTACCGTGGGATATGCACTTGGTTTTGAAGTGGAACAATAAGCTGTTCCACTGATTGTTTGCGGCTCCCGCTTACGCCAGTTAATCTAACGCATAGTCCGTGCATTGTGACAACGGCAATGTCGTTGTGTATGTTATCAACCGCCATACACAAGCACCAATCGGATCCGTCGTAACCGGCATCCTTTGTCGGAAACTCCATATCATATGTCTCGAGCTGCACGCCGGTGTTGGAAAATACACGCAGTCGGGTGAACCCAAGCGAGTATACTCTCTTATCGGCAGTAAGACCAACCGCTTGGAATCCATCGCCAAGAGGCAGACGTGCGCCAACTTTTGGTTCCGGTGCACGAGTGTCAATTATCTCAACTGTATGGTAATTGTAACTCACCCAGAGCTTACCATCTGCGTCGAGCGCAAGCGACTTGCAACCGTTACCATAGAGGAATACTTCGTTGTGTGGTCCATGGATTTTTCCAGTAAGTGCATTATAGCTCCAGTATCCGCCATGACCGTCACTAGTCATAGCATACACCGGATGGTCCAACTCATCACACCGATACTGTGTGACTGTTACCCCGTGCGCTATGCCCAGCCCAAAAACAACCAGCAGCACTCAAGCACTCAAGCACTCAAGCACTCCAGCACTCCAGCACTCAAGCACTCCAGCACTCAAGCACTTCTTTTCTTCTTCTCATCTTTCTTCCTCCTTGCCAAAATGTCGATGTGCATATGACGAACCCATTGCAATGGGTTCTCTGCATCATTCACAATATAATATACTATTTTTGAAGAGAAAATGCAAGGATACTGTTTAAACTCTAAGTTCCAAGTCCCCCGCCTACCATCGACTTGGCATGTCGAGCAGGTAAACTCTAAACAAGTTTAAAGCTTAAAACCTTTTAGGCTTACTGCTGTGAGTTTGTTTAGAATTCAGAGTTTAGAATTTTGAGTTTCATGTAATCCTTAATACTTAACACTTCCCCCCTCCCCTATTGACACCGGGTATTGTTCTTGAGATATTTATATATAAGATACATATATAAAGGGAGATTTATGAAATATACATTTGTTCGTAATATAGTAGCATTTTTGACGGTATGTGGTATCGGTCTACTCCCAGCAGTCGTATCTGCCTCATCGCTTAGTGGGACTAACCATGATTATATTGTAACGTTTAATGATAATAACCAGGCGACAGTTGCAGCATCACTGACGCAAACAAACTATACGGACCAACCTATAACAAACGTTTCACTCACGATCCCCGGAGAGAAGGTGACGGTTAGTCGTGCGGTTATGTCATATACTACGCAAGAAAAAGAACGTTATTGTGAACGGTACACAAGTACTATAAGCACTGACAGTTGCTTTGAGTATCGTGATCGTGACGTGACAAAGACACACATAGAGGTTCTCAAACCGACTGCAGAAAAAAAAGATGCAGGCATGACGGTTGATATCCCCCTGACCACCGCGATCGCACCGACCAAAGAAGCGACGGTCTATCTCGTCTATAAGGTTTTTGGCTACACCAAAGATGCAGGCATGGGACAATCGAACTTTGCATTCGAAACACCATCTTTTACGTCGCAAATTGATACAGTTTCTGTTGCGGTCTATGTCGACGATATATTATATCTGAAAGGGAGTGGGCGAGGAAAAACCAACTACACCCCATCGGTCGTCGAAGGGATAGAGGGGTTCGCCGATACGGTATCTATGTCACCAATGGCATTTTCTGGGGAGTTCGATCGCGCCGTCCAAGAACCAGAAACGTTATCTAAAACAAAATCTAATTTGAACCCGGGTGATACGTTCACGGTGAGTGGCAGTTATGCAACATCGTGGCTACGCATCTACTATCTTCCTGTGCTTATCTCAATTTTTGGAGTTATCATATTTATAGCAATTATTGCGCTCGGCGAGCGGTCGCTTGCGCGCAAGCAAAAGGAGGACAATGGGAAGTGAATTTTTTATCATACTACTCTGGGGTTTAGTCATCTATAGTATCGTGCGGATACTTACCAATCTCAAAACACCGCACGAACAACGCAAACCGTTAACACTCGACCAGATGAAGCGTGCATCGGTTGCGATTGCAATAGCACTTTTAGTGCCCCTTTTTATCAACTTAGTCGTCTTTGCAGTTTCACCAAAATCGGATGACGTTACCGGTTTTGTGCTTGCAGTAATACTATGTGTCGGCGGTCTTGCCGGTGGGTTTGCGGCACGGCGTAGCACCGTTGTTGGTGGTGGCGTAACCGTTGGGTCACTTATCGGGCTGGTCTACGCCATTGGTGTGCGCTACCCGCACTTTGACCCGTGGGTTCAAACCGCAATTGTGGGCGTGGGGCTTATCGCCGTCACCGCACTCTGCTACTGGGCGAACGGACAAAAAGATCATGTTGACCCAACAAAAACTGCGCTGACCGGCATGAAGGGAACGGTTGCGGGTATCGTTATCTTTACCCTTGCCATGATGTTTGTCTTTACCTTTGATAGCGCCATCAACCCCGCTCCCAAATACCCGAGCTATCCATCGCAACCAACACCGATGTATGATTACAAATCGTCAACGTCGGATTCATATGCATATATACCGGAATCAAAAAGTCCTGATATGACGCAATACAATATAAATATTGACAAATATCGGGCGGGGCAAAAACAACACGAACGAAACACGTTTGCCGTTGTGCTTATCATATCGGTTATCTATCTCATTGCGGGAATACTGATTCGCTCTGTCAGCGCTGTGTCCGCACCGTTTGTTCTTGGTGGGTTGATGAACATTGTGTACACGCTTATTATATCGTTTGACGAGTTTGGAACCGCGACCAAAGCGCTCATATCGGGGGCTGCACTCATTGTTCTTATCGGGCTTGCCTATTGGAAGCTAGAAGGTGGTGGACATCATGATAAGGTGCCAGCACAAAAACCATCTGAAACTCCTGTAAAAGATGAAAATAGTGTCCCCCTTACATAATACATACTTCATAATACGTAATTCTTGTTGTTTGAAACCGTTGAAAAACTATATAAAACAGTCATTGCGAGGTCATAAATATGACCGTGGCAATCTATCATCAGGTTTAAGGATTGCTTCGCTAGCACTCGCAATGACAATAAACAATCCTTTTTCAACGGGCTATTGTTTATCTGTTGCATAAGGTTACATTCTGTGGTAGTATTGGATCTGCTATAGATAATGGCGGAATGAAAAAGTATAAAGGATGTACATGACTTATGATATAACAGTTATTACCGGAAATGATGCTGATCTCTCCCATGTATTACAACACATTGCAGAGATCGGTGGCGTTGTCAAAAAACGCATCGATTTAGGGGTACGACCGTTTGCATATCCAATCAACAAACAGCTCGAGGGAGTGTATAGCGCATTTATGGTTGATGCGCCAGCGGAGGGGATCGGGCAGCTTGACCGTGCACTGACGATAGACACCACCGTTATCCGTCATCTTATTCTCACAACAGACAGTGAGATGAGCACCTATCAACCACCAAAAGCACCGGAAACTCAAGAAGAACGGATGCACGCACGCGACGAACACCCTGTGGACGTTGCACCAAAAGCACCACAAAAAGCACCTAAAGTTCCTGTTATCGTTAAAACAAAAGAAGAAACAACACAAGAATCACAGGAACGCCAAAAAGTTCTTGACGAAAAGCTTGCCCAAATTTTAGACGAAAAGTAACTATATAAAGAGGTTTATATGATATCACTTAATAAAGCAACGATTCTAGGTAACAGCACGCGCGACCCCGAACTTAAATATACGCCAAACGGACAGGCAGTCTGTAACTTTTCTGTCGCAACAAACCGTCGGTTTAAAAATACGGCGGGTGACCTGCAAGAAGATACCCAATATCACGATGTTGTTGTGTGGGGCAAACTCGCAGAAGTCATAGCGCAAATAATTAAAAAAGGATCTAAAATATATGTCGAAGGTCGTTTGCAAACGAACCAGTGGGATGCACCCGATGGGAGCAAACGGTCCCGCACCGAGATAGTTTTGGATCAGTTTATCCCGCTCACCCCAAAGGGTGGCACGTATGAAACAGGAATCAGCGCGGGCGATGCAGATTCCGTTGACAGTGCGCCAGCTGCAGCACCCAAAAAAGGGAAAAAGGCAGATGACGCAGCGCCCGTCACACCGTCGTCCGACGAAGATATTAATTTAGATGATATTCCGTTTTGAAGAGTCTGTTTAATAATTTTTTTAGAATCGAAAAATAGAGTATTTTGAGTGAACATTAAGAATTATAAGGATTCATAGCCAAAGCTATGGTGACGAATAATTCTTGATGTGCAACCGAATATAATCATTTTGCAGATATCAAATAGATTGTTAAACAGACTCAAAGAAAGGATATAATGGCTCAACGCAAATGCCCCCTCTGCAAACGGGGAATTAAAGAAATTGATTTTCGTAATACCGCGCAGATGACCCACTTTTTGACTCCATGGGCAAAGATTAAACGGTCGCATGATTCGGGCGCATGTTCCAAACACCAACGCCGCCTTACCCATGCCATTAAACAAGCGCGCTTTATGGCGCTGTTGGCATACACTACAAGATAGTCAAAAGTCCATAATGTCCATAAAGTATTTGAAGTGACTTTACAGACTTTACAGACTTTACAGACTTTATAGACTTTACAGACTTTTATGCTTTCTATTACTCAACTCCAACCCGGCGTCGCGTGCGTCTATAACAATAAACCATATATTGTTATAGAATCGTCGCATGAAAAGCAAGGTCGCGGTGGCGGTATCCAGCACGTAAAATTGCGGTGCCTCTACGATGGGACAACACTCCAACAGAATTTTAAGGGAAATGTTTCTCTCGACGAAGCAGTTATCGAACGCACACAAGGTCAATTTCTCTACCAAGATAATGATGGTGCGCATTGCATGGACCAAACCACGTATGACCAAATAACTGTTGCTCCTGAATATGTGCCACCATCACTTGCCTACGTTCCCGAAGGGACGGTTGTCGACATTGTGATGTATGATGGACGCGCTGTAACTATCACCCCTCCGATAAAAGTCAGTGTGAGCGTTGCCCACGCCGACCCGGGGATAAAAGGTGACCGCGCGAGTGCTGGCACAAAAGCGATAGAACTCCAAACCGGCGCAACCATCCAGGCGCCACTGTTTGTTAAAACAGGCGATCGCATTGTTGTTGATACACGCACGGGAAGTTACGTGGAACGGGCAAAATAGTATTGGAAAATTCTAAACTCTAAGTTCTAGACTCTAAACAAGATTTAAAAAATATAAGCGTTTTAAGGTTAAAACTTAATTCTTATTTAGAATTTAGAGTTTGGAGTTTAGAGTTTTAGCAATTATGCTATAATTGTATTGGAGGGGTTCTATGCCACAACTCATTCTGGCATCATCACTGATACACTTGCCTATTGCTTCTCTCAAACAAGAAGAGCGTGTTGGCGCTGTCGCTCAACTTCTTATCGACGATGAGTCGTGTAAGATTCTGGGGCTTCTTGTATCTACGGGATTTGCGCGTGATTGTAAATTCATTGCGTTTGATGATATTACATCGCTCGATAGTTCTGGCGTGATAATCAAAAGCAGTAACGATATCGGCGACATCAACGATGTTGTGCGTGCCCGTAGCGCCTATAAAAAAAGAATTAATCTTGTGGGGATGCGTGTGCGCACCGAATCAAAAAAGAATCTAGGCAAAGTATACGATTATGCCGTATCAATGACGTATGGATTGGTTATGCAACTGATGGTGTCATCGATGTTCCATAACCGCATCATCCCCCGTTCAAAAATAGTTTCTATTACTAAAAAAAGTATCATTGTAGAGGACGATTCACTCGCTGACGCACTTGTTGCACCGGAAGCTGCATAACCGATTTGCTTTACAAAAACCCCGCCGTCTTGGCGGGATTTTTGTATCTTCGAGACTTGAGCACTACAAAACTTTTACGTAGTTCTATTTAATAACCCACATTTCATGTGCTTAAAGCATTTTTGACAAGTTCGTGGGTTGCATTATCTCCTGATTCCATCGCAGCATTTCCGAACCCTTCGAGTGTTGCGCGAGATTCTTCTATCCACGCCTCATAATTTTCCTTTTTATGGGCAAAAAGTTTATACTTCCAATTTTCGGAAGTCGTTCCATACTTCTTATTAATCTCATCGACGGCTTCCGGCGGTGTCGCTTCAATCTTTTCAGCTATTTGTTTATTCTGCTCAATATTGTCCTTAAATGCCTGGATATAATCTTGAGCGTTTCGCACTGGTATATTCGGTGCAAAATTCAATTCGCCATGGAACAATGCACCCCTATCAACCGAATGTCTAAGTATACCTTGGCTTTCATAAATTTTATCAATCTTTTCTTTAGGCACATTGCCGGTTAATTCTGCATACGCAGCAACACCACAATTTTCTGAAAGTTTGAAATGGTCTATTCTCTCTTGTTCAGCCCTACTTTTTTCTATAGATCCCACTTCTTCTACCGAAGAATCTACTTTCAACCCACCTCCCGTTTCCGGTGCTTTCCAATCCTCCGCACATGGCGGCATGTATCCTCCTTTTGATTCTATTGGCATAATCTTCTCCTTTCTTATTTTCTCCATTTAACTCTCTCTGAATGTCAAGTTTTTGCAAGGGACCGTTGAAAAAGGATGAGTAATGAGCGTTAGTCATCGCGAGCGAAGCGCGGCGAGCTCATTAGACAGAGGATAGATTGCTTCGTTGACACTCGCAATGACAGTTTGAAACGTTTTTCAACGGGCTCGACGTGAATATTATCTACTCAAAGAAAATACCGCCAAATGGCGGGATTTTCTTATCTTTCACACTCTAAGCACTAGAGCCTCTCGATTTCCTTCGACTTAACTCAGGACAGGCTACTCGGGGTAAACACTTAAGCACTTTCAGCACTATAGCACTTTTTAAGCACTTCTCCCCCTAATAATCCATATCCATACCGCCACCCATACCACCCATTCCACCTTGTGGCATAGCAGGTGCGGATTCTTTATGTTCCGGAATTTCCGCAACTGCGGCTTCCATTGTCAGAATCATTGCGGCTGCCGATGCAGCGTTACGCAGAGCCGATTTGGTCACTTTAAGGGGATCAATAACGCCCGCTTTTATCATATCTTCATACACATCGGTGCGTGCATTATACCCGATCCCTTTTTCTCGTCGGCGCACTTCTTCTAGTATAATACTCCCGTCTTTGCCCGCATTTGTTGCAATCTGGCGAAGCGGTGCTTCCAGGGCTCGCTTGATGATAGCGACACCGATTGCTTCATCACCCATAAGTTTTAGCTCGTCAACTGCTTTTATGGAATCGACAAGTGCGATTCCTCCCCCCGCAACGATCCCACCCTCCAATGCTGCTGCTTTTGCGGCTAAAATTGCGTCTTCTACACGATGTTGTTTTTCTTTTTGCTCAACTTCTGTTGCGGCACCGACTTTGATGATCCCCACCCCACCAGATAACTTTGCGATGCGTTCTTCTAGCTTTTCTTTATCGTAGTCTGATGTCGATTTTTCTACCTGTGCCTTAATTTGTTTGACACGGGCTTGGATATCCGCTTGGCTCCCCTTGCCTTCTATAATAGTCGAGTTATCTTTATCGGACAGGACTTTGCGTGCTTTACCAAGCATATCAATGGTCACATTTTTCCATTCGATACCCAGATCTTCCGACACAACTTGCCCACCGGTCAAAACCGCGATATCTTGTAGCATCTCTTTGCGTCTGTCGCCAAAACCGGGTGCTTTGATACCAAGAACGTTTAACACGCCTCGCAATTTATTAACCACGAGTGTCGCCAACGCCTCGCCATCGATATCTTCTGCAATGATGACAAGTGATTTTTTACCTGCTTGCGCAAGAGATTCGAGCAGGGGCAAAATATCCGCGATCGCCGATATTTTACGATCAGTTATCAGAATATAGGGGTCATCAACCGCTGCTTCTTGGCGCTGCGCATCCGTCATCATATACTGCGAGATGAACCCTTGGTCAAATTGCATTCCTTCTACAACATCCTTTTCGAGACCCAATGTTTGACCTTCTTCTGCAGTAACCGGCGCCTCTTTGCCCACTTGGTCCATAATCTCTGCAATCATCTGACCGATCTCTTCATCACCCGCAGAGATTGATGCGACTTTTGCAATATCATTTTTACCTTCTACTTTATGTGCGTTCGCCTCGAGATTTTTTACCACCGCGTCAACGGCAAGTTCTATACCGTGGCGAATGCCAACAGGGTTTGACCCCGCAACGATATTTTTTACACCCTCGTTGACTATCGATTGCGCGAGGAGCGTTGCGGTTGTTGTCCCATCTCCTGCCGCGTCGTTCGTTTTTTCTGCAACTTCTTTAATAAGTGCCGCACCCATGTTTTCGAACTTGTCTTTGAGTTCTATCTCTTTTGCAATGGACACACCATCGTTGGTGATGGTTGGTCCACCATACCCTTTATCGAGCATCACGTTGCGCCCTTTGGGTCCTAGCGTGACTTTGACACTATCTGCGAGTGTGTTGATGCCACGAAGCACTGACCGTTGTGCATCTTCACCAAATTTTATTTGTTTTGCGCTCATGTATATTCCTTTCTTGCCCTGAATTCCTTTTCCCTTGTTTTAGGGCAAGAAAGGAATATCAGGAAGCCCCGACGGTGTCTGCACTGTAATAAGAGGACGAAGTCCCTTTTACAGTAAGGACAAAGTGGGACGCTTATTTTATTACTATATTTTCAAAACTTTCGACTTTTATAGACTTTATGGACTTTATTTGTTAACTATCGCCAACACATCCGATTCGCTGATTATCTTTAGCTCTTCTCCATCGACCTTTATCTCATCGCCACCATATTTTGAATAGATAACGGTGTCACCAACTTTTACTTCCAGTGGCATCACTTTTCCATCAACTATCTTACCGGACCCGACTGCTATCACGACACCTTCTTGTGGCTTTTCTTTGGCGCTATCGGGCAGGACAATACCTGCTTTTGTTATCTGTTCCGCTTCAAGCGGACGGACGAGGAGTTTATCCCCGAGTGGTTTGAGTTTGCTCATTGCATACCTCCATATTAATATTTATACGACCAAGACTAAAATGTAAAGCATACTTTACATTTTGTCAATAGGGCTTCTAAAAATATATGATAGTATGCCCTATTGATCCGCCTGAGTGAAATCTACCGTGCCCGCGACGCTTCGCTTGCGAGGCGGGCGGGTTTGCAGATTTCTACAATTAGAATACTGCAAAAGATTGAATGCTGGCTGGATCAAGCACTTTTACTTTTATACTTTTAATTTTTAATTATTTATGGCAGATGCTCGGTTGCCACGCAAGGGGGTAGCACGGCTCCGTTGCATCCGCCGTCTTGAATTATAGTCTACTTACCCGTTCAGGTCAAGATTTTGTGTGAACACTTGATGTTTTATCGTATCTATGGTATATTTTCTTACGATTTCGTTACAATGACTTTTGACATACCCCAGAGGTGATCACTCAATGTTTATTATCGTAGAAAAGGGCATCCCCGAATTTCGCATCGGCGAGATGGTAAACGGCACCCCTTTGTCTTACAGAAGGCACATGGAAGATGGCACTCCGCTTTATCTCGATGAAACGCTAGTAAGAAGTCGGGTTTCGTATCACATTTCGGGTGATCCTGATTTAGGTCAGTTTTTCTATCTTTCGGGATCGCCAGTCACTGGTTATACTGCAGTGATTGTAACCTATACCGAACCATATACCGAACCGGTTACAGAACGTATTTCTCTCGCCAATGATGGAATCTATTCGATTGGAAATACTCGGTAAACTTACCCCGTTATACTATGTCTACATGCAAGTAGACATAGTATTCTCGGTTAGATAATTTGAACATGCGGTTATTACACTTTTGGTGGGTGGAACCCCAACTCATCATCCGACCAACGAACCTGTGATCCCTGTGCGTGCGTGCGGGGGTCTTTTTGTATTCTACGTATTTGATACAAACGCACAATTGGCTCTGTCCACCCGGTCACCAACTCACCTATTTTTTGCCCCATCAATCGATGTGTTTGCATTGCCAAAATTTGATGAACTCTGTGTCGTTGTTTGGGAAAGTTTTGTGTGCCAAACCAATTTAAACATAATTTTCCCGGAATTGAACGATCGGTGCGCCGCTGTCCCCACAGATGCACCGCTACGGTAACTACCAATCGCCCTATATATAACCGCTTTTTTTGTAATTGTATAAAATAATCAATATCTGATTTTTGCGTTGCCCTACCCGCCGCCACCGAACCAGTTAGCGCCACCATGTGCACAAAGGGCAGGCGGATTATCTTCGCTGCGTATTTTTTGGCTTTATGTTCTAACTGCTTTTGGATGGTCATATAGTTGTAGTATGTATGTCGAAAGTCTATAAAGTCCATAAAGTCGAAAGTAAGTATTATTATTTCTGGAAGTTTAAAATTAATTTAGCTTCAAGTGATATTAGATGTTTGAGCATAGCGAGTTCTAATTCTTTTTTGAATTTTTAATTGTAATTTTGATTTTTTCATTTTGACTTTTGATTTACTTCCGATTATATACTATAATGAAAATTATGAAACGTTTATTCACCGGCATACAACCCACAGGCGATCTGCACATCGGCAACTACTTGGGCGCAATTAAGCAAATAGTTGATCTGCAACACGACTATGAATCGTTTGTTATGATCGCCGATCTACACGCACTTACCATCCCTCAAGATCCTAAAAAGTATCATGATCAGGTCATTAACGTCGCTGCCACACTCGTCGCCAGCGGGCTCGACAGCCAAAAAACAACCCTTTTTGTGCAATCCGCTATCCCCGCTCACGCACAACTATCGTGGATATTTTCTACGCTCACTCCGCTTGGCGAGTTAGAGCGTATGACACAATTTAAAGAAAAGTCAGACAAACACGGTCAAAACGCAGGGTTGCTTACCTACCCCGTTTTACAAGCAGCTGATATTTTGCTCTATCACGCCGATGTCGTGCCGGTAGGAGAGGACCAGGTGCAGCACCTTGAGCTCATGCGGACTATCGCCCGTAAATTTAATACCCGTTATACCCATACATTTAATGAACCCAAGGCACTGTTAACTCACTGTACACGCATTATGGCGCTCAACGACCCGACAAAAAAGATGAGCAAATCAATTGCAGGCAGTGCCATCGCACTTGATGCATCGGAAGATGCTATTCGCTCTACGATTATAGGTGCGGTAACCGACAGCGCACCAGATGGCGCGATGAGCGCAGGTGTTGCAAATCTTTTTGGTTTATTAAAACAATTTGCACCAGAAACGGTTGACCGATTTACAAAGGAACATGATGCAGGGACGATCCGTTATTCTGATCTCAAATCGGCACTCTGTGATGGTGTTATCGCAACGCTTACACCTATCCAAACAAAAAAGAAAGAATGTATCGATGATCCCCAAACGCTTACCTCAATCATTAAAAAGGGTAATCAAATTGCACTTGGTATCGCATCACAAACGATACAAGACGTCTATGCAAAAGTCGGTTTATAGATAACCGATTTGAACCCAGTAAATAACACTTTATTGTCGTTGCGAGGGCGTTACCGTGCCTGCCCGCCATCGCTACGCTCAGGCGTTTGCAGGCGGGGCAATCTATCATAGATCGCCACGTCCTCCGACGATACATCGGAGTCCTCGCGATGACAAGTGAAATGCGTAACTCATTTCGCATATTGCATCGAATTGCCATTTATTGGTATACTAAAACCAGAGTATAGGAGGGAACCAATCACTGACTTGATCGCAAAAATATGCAAGATCTTGGTTCTCACTCTTGGAGTGGTTGGTTTTGTTGTGTCGACACATCAGATCATATTCGCACAGACTCCCTATACATTTACCACCGCTGACCCTGATGATGATACGGTCAAATATGAAATACAGATTACCGGAGCCGACGATAGCAGCTACGCCGATCCCATCATTGATTTTATCTCTGATTTGGGAACACCCGGAGATACCTACTTTACACTTAGTCAAACAGCAACACTAGGAGATACCTATGTGCGCGGATCGTCTGCAACAACACTCGCACCGGGAACATATATTTGGCGCGTTAAAGCGTTTGATATGCACAATGCATCGAGTAACTACACCGATACTGTAACATTTACCGTGACCGACCTTCCTCCGCCACCGATAGTCATTGACCCGCCGGTCATCAACCCACCACCTGTCGTGGTAGATCCCCCCGTTGTCGAACCCCCCGTAACCCAGCCACCCATAACGGAACTGCCTACGGGCGAAGAGCTATCGGTTATTGATACTTTCGCACTCGAATCAACGATAACACCAACAGAATCATTACTTCCAGCTCTTTTTGAACATCGCGAGAGAACCCCTATCGATGGCACTGTAGCAAGTATCACGACCATCGGCACATTTGGATCGATGATCCTCGCTCCTGTAACAGGATCTCTTATCGCATTTTTTGCAAATGCATCATCAATGTTGGTAACCCAAGCGGGGGCGACAAGTTTGCTCAATACACTTGTCGTGTCGTCGACGCTCCCTGTCCAATCAAGCGCAATGGGAGGGTTTGCACAGCTCGTGTTCCAGCCGATGCGCGTCTTCTTCCTTGGGTTGATCCCCCGACGCAAGAAGAAACCTTGGGGAACGGTAAAATCTGCCCTGTCAGGTCTCGGCATAGAACGAGCACTGGTTCGCCTCATAGCGGTGGAGTTTGATAGGACGGTAAAGCAAACAATAACCGACCGCACCGGCGCGTATGCGTTTACCATAGGTAAAGCCGGTGGGTATAGAGTTGGAGTTACTATTATCGGTTATGACCAATACCTATCCGATCCATTCCATGTCACAAACATCGATGATGTCCAATCGAATCTCAATGTTGCGCTTTCTCCGGCACATGGGTCAACGGCATCGTCTCATTTTGCACACATGCGGATTCTTGCGATAGTTCAAAAGGTGTTTAACGTTATTCGGATGCCACTGCTCGTTGTCGGAACGGTAATAAATATCTACGATGTTGTTGTTATCGGCGATCGATTAAGCTGGATACTGATGGGTCTGTATTGTCTGTTTTGGATCTTTGAATATATTATCCGCCACCAAGCGCGCCCCTATGGCACTATTACCGATTCAATTTCTCACAAACACCTTAGTCGGGTTCTGGTTCGTATTCTCTCGCTGGAAAACGAACACGAAAAGCTTGTCGGGACCGTCGTCACCGGTGATGATGGGCGGTATCAATTTCTCCTTGCGCCCGGGCGCTATATCATTACCGCAACACTGTTTGGTTACACTGCGTATCGGAGCGAGATTCTCACATTTGCACATAAAACCCAACCCCACAACGCAATCAAACTGACTCGGCAAAACAAACCTTTGACAAATGTGCAGACACACGATACGGTTAAAATGAAAGAGGAATAATACCAAATACACCACAATACATCTTTGTCACGGGGGGTGTTGTTTCTGGCATAGGTAAAGGGATTACCGTCGCCAGTCTCGGCACCCTTTTAAACGCTCGGGGGCTCACGCTGGGGATCATTAAACTTGATCCTTATTTAAATGTCGATGCGGGGACGATGAACCCGTTCCAGCACGGCGAGGTGTTTGTAACCGATGATGGCGCAGAAACCGACCTCGATTTGGGGCATTACGAACGGTTTACCGATCTGTCACTTACCCAAGATAGTAATACAACAACAGGGAGGATCTACCGCAATGTATTTGATGCGGAGCGCAAGGGTGATTATCTTGGTAAAACAGTGCAACTTATCCCCCATATAACTGATGAAATTAAAAAAGCGATTACAAAAGTCGGCAAAGGAAAGGATATTGTCATTGCAGAGATCGGTGGAACGGTGGGTGATATCGAAGCCGAAGTATTTATAGAAGCGATCCGCCAGTTTAGGCGTGATGTCGGCGCGCAAAACGTCTGCTATATCCACGTGACTAAAATTGATTATATCTATCCATCTGACGAACCAAAAACAAAACCGACCCAGCAGGCGGTCGCGCTACTACGCACGCGCGGTATCCAACCGAACATTTTAGTAGTGCGGTCTAAAAACGGATTTACCAAAGAGATGCGCAGCAAGATTGCGCTTTTTTGTGATGTCGACGTGGACGATGTTATCCCGGCGCCAAATGCCCAGTCGCTCTATAATATCCCGCTTAATCTAGAAAAGGTCGGTTTGAGTAAACGTGTGTGCAAGCATTTATACATACCCAACAACAAACCGCATCTTGTGGCGTGGAACGCGCTTTCACGCCAAATTGCAGGATCAACGCACACGGTAACTATCGGTATGGTAGGAAAATATATCGATAATCCGGATGCATATATCAGCGTTTTTGAGGCGCTCTACCACGCAGGGATCGCCAATAAAGCGCACGTGACGATAACACCGATCGATTCAGAAGAGATTACGCCCGCAAATGTTGCCAAAAAGCTTAATGGGATGGACGGTATCGTTGTCCCGGGAGGGTTTGGTTTACGTGGTATCGAGGGGAAGATTACCGCGATATCGTATGCACGCACTAAAAAAATTCCATTCTTGGGTTTATGCCTCGGCTTGCAATGTGCGGTGATCGACTTTGCGCGGAACGTCTGTGGACTCAAAGATGCCCATTCAACTGAATTTGATGCGCAGACCCCTGACCCTGTGATTGATATTTTGCCGGAACAAAAAAAGATACGTGCAAAGGGTGGCACCATGCGGCTCGGCAGTTACCCGACGGTATGTGCAAAAAATAGTCTCGTGCATTTACTCTATGGAAAGGAAAAAATCGAGGAACGCCACCGCCACCGCTACGAGGTAAACCCCGACTATCACACTATTTTGAAAGATAAAGGATTGATTTTATCCGGAATGTCACCCAACGGCACGTTGGTCGAATTTATCGAGCTACCCAAAAAGGTTCACCCATTTTTTATCGCCACGCAGGCACACCCCGAATTTAAATCACGCCCCACCCGACCTGCTCCGCTTTTTGATGGGCTTGTCCGAGTTGCACTCGGAAAACTCTAAATTCTAAGCTCTAAACTCTAAACAAAAATAAAAATACCAAAACTATAAACCGTTTTGAATTTAAGTATTTAATGACTTTGAATTTGTTTAGTATTTAGAGTTTCAAATTTTGGCGTAATGTCAAATTTGGGATGCTATTTAGCTAATATCTCGTCGATCATCTTTCGTTTTGTTTGCTTGTTTAGTCCTCTATGTAGTTTGGTTAATTCCTTTAAGTGGGAAAAGTATCCGTCCAGTG
>Ga0210057_1005627_pt1 | contig 16029 bp, 14 predicted proteins | sample CryGeyCG2114_010_2_FD_183968 | JGI IMG/M metagenome (GOLD analysis project Ga0210057, IMG submission 183968) | Groundwater microbial communities from aquifer - Crystal Geyser CG10_big_fil_rev_8/21/14_0.10 (SPAdes) (version 2) | ecosystem: Environmental > Aquatic > Deep subsurface > Groundwater ...
TCTTATCTGTTTCAACTTACGGCACCACTCTCTCAGAGATTATTGAAGCCTATCGAATTGAAAATAACCAACCTGCTAACTTTGTGCCCACATCAGCCGGTTGCTATGACCGACAGTCTGAGTGCTATGAAAAAGCCTGTGATCGTTTGGGAACTTGGGCGTGCAAAAGCCCTACAGATTCTCTTGAAGTTTTGAACGCTTGTAATGGTAATTTTTCAGGAGATTGTTTGGTGACAGCCTGTTCAATGGCCGGGAGCTTTGGTTGTAGGAACCGAAAAGATGTTTTGGATTTGGTTTATGCGTGTCGTGGCAATTATTCAGATTTTTGTTTGAAAACAGTTTGCCAAAAAATGGGACCCTTTGATTGCGATAGTCAGTTAGAGGTCATTCAAATTCTTAAAGCCTGCGCTCAGTAGTAGCTCCCTCCTTCTTGAATTTTTTTCTATGTATGACTTTTATACACACCTAATTTAACTTCAGTGTTTTTTTTGCTTTCCGTTGGTAGTTACACTCTAACAAATAATTGTCTTAAGGAGAGAAGATGTACAAAAATATTTTTATTTTAATGGTGATGGTGGGTTTTTCCACATCCGCTATGGCAAAAGATCTTTATAAGAACCTATTTCAACCAAAGGGAGCTGTGATTGCAGTTCAAGACGGAGAAGAGGATCTCTTAAAGCAATTTCTAATTAACGCTTCGGCGACGACCGGTGTTCCTGTTGCCGCTGTAGAGGTGACTGAAAATAATGAACTGATTGCTGGTGGTGCAACCATAATAGTGAAACCAAAGGGAGCTTTTCGTGATTTTTTTGCGACGGACTTAGATGTCCTTGCTGAAACAGGAAAAAAAGTTTTCTCTTCAGATGCGGACGATTGTGGAATTTGTGATATTCCTGAGAGCTTAGCTGTTGTTGGTTTGAGTGCGCGTACTTTTGTTGGAAGTTTAGAGCTCAGTGGTGAAGTTGGATATATAGGCTATGGTTACACTATTACAACAGATCCTTTGGCGGCCATAGTACCGTCTTCAAAATTTGGAATTACTTATGGTACAAAATATTATCGCGCTGCCGGCACAATTGTTGATGATGTTTTAGTCACAGGTAATCTAAAGCAACGAACATCTAGGGGCGCTCTTTATGGTGTTCGTTATAACTTAAAACCGAGTATTCGCCTCTATGCCAAGACCGGTCGTCTGAATATGACAGAAGAGATTTGGACCATAGGTGAAGAGAGCAACTCTTTAAGCACTGTTAGTTCTAAGAGTAGGGTATTTATTGTAGGTATCTCTGTGAACTTTAGAAAAGCTCGTCATTAATCCACAGTGCCATTTACGAATAAAAAAGAGGCTAAAGATCCTCTTTTTTATTTTGTACAGAAAGTGTGTATAAAGATTGAAGGCTTTCCCAAGCACAATCAAGTGGGGTCGTTTCTTAGTAATAGTAACCAACCCAACAGGGATTTTGCTCGTCTTTCAATAAAAAATTATCAGCCTCCAATGGCTTCCATCCGCGACTTAAAAGTTGGTTATAAGCCCACTCCTGAGTGGACGGCTCTTGGGTGGAATCAAAGAAGTCTTGATTACTAGTGTGCCCACAGAGCGGATCATTGACGTCAGCAGGATTTGAGGGCCATGGGCGCCACATTAAAATGAGAGAAATATGATAACGGGGACCTTGAAAGTATTTAATACGTAGAGGTAGCTTTGAGTCTGCTGTGAGCTCAACGGGTTCTGTGGCGCATTTCATTCGAGTAGGGTGAACGTTGTCATTGTCGATCAGTATTTGTGTGCCGGAACCTGTATCAACTTCTACCACAGAGCCATCATCGCTCAATATTGCCAGCTGATATTTTCCAGCTAAATTATATGTGTTCAAAATTAACTGGCTTTCTAAATATAAAGCAAAGTACTCATAGAGGGTGTCGCCATTGGGTGTTTGAAGCACTTGGCTGTTTTGATTGATAAAGCCTTTATCAAAAGCTCGTGTGGGAACATAGAGTTGACTTAAAAAGAGATTGAGGCCTTCGACCTTATGTCCTTGTTGTAAATACTCTGAAGTATAGGTGTATTGGGGTTGGTCGGGGCTTAAATAGTAGAGTGAGCCTTTGAGCCCATACTCCCTATGCGTATTTTGATTAGAACTGAAAGGATCACAAACAGTGGTGCTGGGATCAATGGATTCACCAGTATGGATATTGTCAATGTTATCAGAAGTAATTGGTGGCTCTTCAGAGGAAGCGATAGTGCCGTTTTCTTCACCACTAATGCCGCCGCTGGGAGGATTACAGGCAAGATGGATAGATGCTGTTAGGACCACAAAGAGAAAGGGAAAAAAGTCTTTATGATTGGAGCTTCGTGCTCTCATGGGTTTCCTCCAAAAATAGGGTTACCTTATATATTTTATGACAGTTTCTTTAAACTTGTGTGTCTTAATTTGAGATGAACACTATTTGGTCAGAAGGTGACAATAAGGTATCACATCGTTGCAAGTAAATACCCGTTCTATGATTGTATAGCCCCATAATATGGCCGGTGAGCATTGGGCTATTTGATCAAAACAGCTCGTACCGGAGAGGCGTCCGCCCCTTGAATTTTTAAAGGAAGAGCCACGAGGGTATAGATGCCCTCAGGCACATGAGCCAAAACTAAACCTTCTAAGTTTACTATATTCTGATTTTGGATGGCTTGATGGCTTTCAAGAGCTTTGTCGTCAAAGGGGTCAATGCTTGGAGTATCGATACCCACAAGCACCACTCCGTGTTCTGCGAGTTTATCCACCAATTCTTTGGAAAGACTGTTGAAATCTTTGTTGAAATGTTGAGGGTTGGGATAACTATGGGTTTTTAATAAAATACGTGCTTCACGAATTTCTGTTTTTAAATCTTGTGGATAAATACGATGCCCCATGGGGACACTCACTTCAATGACCTGACATCGTCCAAAGTAGGCGTCTAAATCCATTTGATCAATGGTATTTCCGCCCCTTTGATAGTGGCTACGGGCATCCGCATGGGCGCCAAGGTGTACAGTTGTGTGCATGGTAGAGAGATCAATGTTGTCGCCCCTTTGCAGAGCTAGAAGCGAATCTCTTTGAAAGGGAGTGTCCCCGGGCCATACAGCTAATAGTTCGTTAATGGTCGGTGAAATATCAATGATTTGACTCATGCCAGTGCCATCACTTTAAATTCAACGGCAATGGGGGTGGGGAGGGCTGAGATAGAAACGGTCGTTCTTGTGGCTTGAATGTCTTTGAAGTATTCAGCATAGACCGCATTAAAGTTTTTGAAATCACGATCCATATCCACTAAGAACACTTGAATATCTACAACCTTCTCTAGGCTTGAGCCACTACCTTCTAAAATAGTTTTTACATTTTCAATCACAGCACGTGTTTGTGCAGCAACATCGTAGTTTTGGGCTTGGCCCTTTTCATTTCTAACGGGACCACCGGGAATGGAATTATCTTTTGAGTTTCTGGGTCCAATGCCAGAAAGATAGAGCATCTCTCCCACGCGCCGAGCATGGGGGTAAGCGCCCACTGGCTTTGGCGCATTGGCCACAGAAATTGCTGCTTTAGATGTAGAGCTTTGTGGAGTTGCTAAATCTTTACTTTGAGCGCTTCCAAAAAATTCCACATCTTCTTCATCAAACTCTCGCTCAAATTCTTTTTTTGAACTAGGTGTAAGGCTAACAACGGCAGCTCCAGATCCCCAAATAGGTTGATACTCATGTACGATCCCGTCGTAACGGTTGTGCTGGCCCATGAGAGAGGCTAACCACCACAGAGCTTTCATCTTTTGATCCCCGCTGGCCTGTTGGCTAAACTCTCTTGCTAATTGAGAAACATCTTCTAAGCGACCATGTGAGAGCAGCTCAAGAATTTTTCGATTCCACTCATCATCTTTTTGAGAATAGATGCGATCTTCAGCGTAGGGGATGTCTTTTGTAAACAGTCGATGAGACAAAGAGGTGACCGCAACGGCCACAGCCTTTTTATTTTGTTTTTCTAAAGCATCACGTGCAGCTTTTCCAAGAACGAGGGTTTCCGCTCGATCGGCGTACATATTACAACTCACAACACAGGCGGGCAGTTTATTTTGAGGGTTCAGAAGTTTCAATGCGACAACGGTTCCTGTGTCTATGGGAAAGCCTTGATAGCTGACTGTTCGAGCATGGAGTCCACGCTTTTGGGCACAGCTTTGGTACTCCTCTGCATAAGAGGAGTCCATCTTGAATTGGTAAGGAATGGTTCCCAGTTGATGCCATTCTTGATCTACATGGTTCCAGCGTGGTTCAGGATCAGCTTGAATTTGGTGACCAATGACACTCAACCATTGAGTCGAGTAAATGAGGAGCACATCAGCTTGGGTAGCCTCAATTTCTTTTCTCGCTTTATCAAAGGCTTGGTTTAATTTTTTCCAGCCTTCATTTTTATCTGATACCAAAAGGGGATGGGGTTTTCCGGGAACAATGAGACCTTTAACAATCATGACTGAGCCTCCATCCAACTAACAACAGCATTTCCTGTACCGATCACGCTTCCATAGGCATGAACTTGGGCAGGATATGTGGGAAAGCTGAGTCCTCCCATAAGCCAAGTGAGAGACCCGGCTTTCGTTTCACTCACAGATTGCTCTATGTAATCGGTCATGATGGACATCAGCTGCTGAGTTTTGCCTTCTTTCATCAATTTTAAAACCTTCATATCCCATAGATATTGGTTGTGGTTATAGACATGTTCGTGGCTCATATCTTCAGGGAGAGGTGGCTCTACTGTAAAATGTCGATGACTTAAGCTGCAGCTTGCAAGAAGAATAGCTTTTTTTCCAGATCGCTCCACAGCGCGTCGGGTGGCCTCACCTAGACGAATCATTTCATCTTGTCCCACATCATTGCTGTAATCAAAATATGTGGCATTGGCAGAAATTGAGACAATGGGTTTTTTCCAATCAGGTTGCACGAGATGGCCAGATATAATGGTGCCATAGTCCACTCGAAAGTCTTTGTTTGTCATGAGTTGGGAGGAGAGTTGGCTTGCTTGAAATTCTTCGTAAAGTACTTTTGCTAAGTCCACATCTACTTGCAGATCGTAGCTATATCTAAATAGGTTTGGAAAAACAGGGTCTACAGAAAGGCCCTTCATTTTAGGCACAGAAAGAATGTGGTGGCCAGTATGAGTGTGCCAGTGAGGTGTATGCACGATAATGACATCGTAATCAATATGACTCAGCTGTTGTCGTAGGCGCTCATATCCCCATCTGAGTTCCTCCCATCCGCATTCTGACTTTGGTTCATTTTGTGGTGGATTTTCAGCGTAGACGAGATGGGGCGGGTGGGGCGCCAAGACTCCAGCAACAACTTGTCCTTTCATTGAGAACTCCCTGTAAACATACAAATGGTTTGTGGTTCGCTAAAAAAATCAAGGGACAACTCTCCGCCTTCACGCCCGACTCCGCTGGCTTTTACGCCTCCAAAGGGAACTCGGAGATCACGCAATAGCCAAGTGTTAACCCAAACAGTGCCGACTTCGATTTTAGCAGCCACACGGTGAGCACGAGAAAGGTTTTGAGTCCAAAGAGATGCGGCAAGGCCATAGCCTGTATCGTTAGCAAGTTGTAGAGCTTCTTCTTCTGAATGAAACTTTTGAAGAGTGACAAGGGGGCCAAAAACTTCTTCTTGAATAACTTTGCATGTTTGATCTAAGCCTTCTACGAGGGTGGGTTCAAAAAAAGCACCTTCATTGAAAGGGGCAACCAGTTTTGGTCGCTGTCCTCCTACAAGAACTTTTCCACCTTCATCTTTAGCCATTTGAACATACTTTTCTACTTTCTCTCTGTGAGCATGAGAGATAAGAGAGCCAAAATTTGTGTCATCATGGCTTGGATCACCGATGCGACACTCTTTAATTCTTTTTATTAAAGCCATTTTAAAATCTTCATAAATACTATCTTCAATGAGAATCCTAGAGCCACAAAGACAAATTTGGCCTTGGTTTAAAAATGAACTTTTAAAAACACCTTCTATGGTTTGTTTAAGAGGTGCATCAGAAAATACTAGGGTGGGGTTTTTGCCCCCAAGCTCTAAACTTATTTTTTTAAAACTTTGACTGGCAGTTTGATTGACTTGTTTTCCTGTGGCCGTGCCACCCGTGAATGAAATGGCATTCACTTTTTTATGGGACACAATGGGCTCAGCGGCTTCTTGGCCATAGCCATGAATAAGATTAAAAACACCAGGAGGAAAACCAATCTCTTCGAGGAGTTGGCACAATCGGTGCGCAGTTAATGGGGTCAGCTCGCTAGGTTTTGCAACAATGGTGTTACCCATGGCTAGGGCGGGCGCAATCTTCCAAGAAAGAAGGTAGAGGGGAAGGTTCCAAGGGGTAATTAAACCCACAACTCCCAATGGTTTGCGCCGGTAGTAACTAAATGACTGAGAGAGTTCGTAATATCGAGTTGGGGATTGGTTCAAGATCTCTGAAAAAAATCGAAAGTTTTGAATGGCTCTTGGAATGTCTAAGTTTTTACAAAGGCTTATGGGTTTTCCAGTATCTAAAGACTCTAAGGCGGCAAAGTCGTCAAAATATTTTTCAATACCTTGTGCAATTCGAGAGAGCCACTGTGATCTTTCGTTGGAGCTGAGGGCTGACCAAGTGGGGCAAGCATTAAGTGCAGCTTGCACAGCGAGATCAACATCTTCTTTTTGTGACTGGGGGATGCTGCCAATATTTTGGTTCGTGGCAGGTGCCATATTGCTGATAGTTTTTTGGCTTTGAGCCCCCAGAAACTGACCAGCAATAAAGTTTTGAACATGAAACTGTTTCACACAAAATCTCCACGGTCATAATCGTTCCAAGAGTAATACCATCTGTCTTGATTGGGATCCCAGTCATCCCAAGTGGGTACTTGTTCTAGGCGAGAAAGATATTTGGCAGGAACAATTCCTGGAACCAAAAATGCTTTTTGTCTTTTAAGGGAGTAGGGGTTTCGCAATTCAAATCCAAGAACACCTAAAATACCACGTGCCACATACCAACAGGCCTGTGGATTCCAACCATGAGCAATTTTAATCACAACACCCAGGCCCTTGGGATAATCGGGGTGCAAAATAGAAAGACCTAAAAGTCCATCAGCTCCTTCTTTAGCAAGCACTTGGCCCTGACAAGATTTTAAAATAGTAGAGTCAAGTCGGTTAAAGCCACCGACTAAATCAGGATGCTCTGTCATTGCCTTCCAGATCCAATCTTCATTTTTATATTGAGCTAAGCCAGAAAAAATTTGAGCTAATTCTGTGACTGTATTGGAAATTGTAGGAAGACCACACCCGTCTCTGGCAACGCGAAGAGGTTGCCAGTCTTTTCCTAACAAGCGCCGTACTTGCTGAAGGTAGGCTTCAAAAAAAGGATGCATTGGCAACATATACCCCACTCGGCTCCAGCCTTTTAGTCGACAACCCAATAGAATGGCGGCGTGTTCTCCAGAACAACAATGAAACCAGCGACGAGGCCGTCGCACTTGTCGCCCGAATTGAACAAGGGGAACATCTAAAGGTGTTTGCATGAGTCCCCATTCGTCTTCTGGCAAAAGTGATTGGGCAGTGGCAACATGTTCGGTATCACCATTATGACTAGAAACAGAAATTGCTTTTTGCTTTCCATTAAGTTTATCTTGTAGTTCATTAGCAAAAACTTTAATCATAATGGGCTTCATCATGGATCGCCCGTAGCATAGAACGTTTCCACCAAAAGAATGAACAACCTCATTGCCCGTAACCCAAGCAACAGCTCCATGAATTGTAGTTTCACTTACATCATTTCGTCGATAGTCAACGAGAGGCTGCCACTCCACATCTCTGCCGGTGGGAATGCCTTTAAAGCTTTCACCAAGGGGGCTATGTGGGTAAAATTCTGCCATTCTCAAATCCTTTTTTTACCAGAGGCACAACAATTTCCATAAAATGTTCCATGTTTTGTAGAACTCTTCCATTATCATGATTAAAAAAATCAAACCATAACATCAAGCGATCTTCGGGATGAAAACGCTCTAAAATTTGTTGAGCCACTTCGTGGGCATTACCCACAAGTGCGTTATTAGAGGCCTTTGCCACTTTTTGAGGGTCTAATGTACCCTCAAGGGCTGTCCAATAGGCGCCCAAGGCCTCTTGAGCTTCTGCTTGTGCTCGATGAGAGCGCTCTTCGTTGGATAAATGTTCTTGATGGTTAAGAAAAACAAAAACAGTTCTTGGCATATGGGATCTTTGCCAAGGTCCTCCTGAGGGGTGATAGTGTGTGCTCATTCGTTTATGAGTTTCTTCAATCACTGCTGGGGGTGTAATAGAGAGATTAAAGACTTGTGTGGGATACCATTGGTTGGCAAAAATTTGTGTTTGCGGATCATGGGAACCAACCACAGGTTGAAAGAGTTCTCTTCTCCAGCTTTGAGGAATAATTTTTAGAACTTCAAATTGCCAACGATTTTTAAAGTGGATTTGGTCTTTTTCAATGGGGTAATGATGCTTTTTTGCGATGGAACGTGTTTTTTGCCACTCATCGGCGCTTCTAAAAAGTTCTTTTCCTACAAGACATGGTTGAAGTTGGTCTGAAGATAGCTCTTCACCAGCACTCATTCTTAAAAAAATCTCCGTGGCCTCTTGAAAAATCTTACCTTTAAGCACAGGCCATGCGCAGGCCTCCACTTCATCTCTAGGTTGGATGCCGGTATTGCGATTCATAAATTCAAAACGTCCTGCTGAAAACCCTAAATAAATCTTTCTTTGTTCTTCGAGAGAAAGGCCATGAAGGTGGGCAAAGTAGGCGAGCCGTTCGGCTGCGGCCAAAGGGCCGCCCTGACAGACAATATTCATAACGGCGCTGCCCACATATATATTTTTTGTTTGTGAAAAAACACTTTGTGCTAACTGAAAAATATCTGTGTTAAGGCCGATTTCACCTTGCCAGTGAGGCACAACTGGGTGCTTGTGTTTTTTTTGAACTTCCGAGGAGAAGTGGGATTCGGCAATCCAGGCAATATCAAAGCCCAACTGATCAGCCACTTTTACTTGAGAAAAGAAATTTAAAAACATCTCCCTTTCAGAAGGAAGATGGCCTTGAACCGGAGTTTGACTGATGGAAAAAAAAATATCGAATTTCATATTAAATAGATTTTGAGCGCCCTCCGTCTACGGCAAGGCTGACACCTCTGATATAGCTGGCAGCCGGTGAGCATAAGAAGGCCACAGCATTGGCAATTTCCTGAGGTTGGGCCACACGGCCTTCGGGCGTGATCTGTGCCCATTCCTTTTCAATCTGTTCTTCTGTGCAGCCTCTTTTTTCGGCGGCTGTGCGTTTGATATCCGACAAACGAGCTGTGGCGGTAAAGCCAGGTAAAATATTATTCATAGTCAGGTCGGGGGGTAATTCCATGGCCCAGGTTTTTGCCCAAGAGGCTACAGCTCCACGCACCGTATTGCTAACACCTAAGTTAGCAATGGGCTCTTTCACGCTAGTAGAAATAATATTAACGATACGACCATAGCCAGATGTTTGCATACCTGGGGCACAGGCTTGCGTAAGAGTTTGTGCTGCAAATAAATGGCGATTCAGTGTGGACATAAAATCTTCAGGTGTGGCCTTTGAGATGGGCCCCGGCGGTGGGCCACCAGCATTGTTCACTAAAATATGAAGAGGTCCTCGAGTGATTAATAATTTTTCAACAGCTTCTTTTACCTGGCCAAGGTTCTCTAGGTCTACAGCAAGCGCTTCTCCAGGCTCAATGCCTTCAGATTGAATTTGATTTAAAACAGAATCGAGTTTTGTTTTGTTTCTTGCCAACACAGAAACGCGAGCTCCCAATCTAGCAAGGGTGAGGGCTGTGGCTTTTCCAATACCATCACTAGCACCACAAACAAGTGCTTGTTTGCCTTTTAAACCAAATTGTTTTTCTAAAAAATCCTGACTCATTTCATCCTCAAATATTTTCTTACTAAAGCTTCTGTGAATCTTATTCCGTAGCCTGTGGTAAAAGTTTCGCTTAAGCCTAAGCCACCCTTGTTCTCCACAGTGCTTAAATCCATGTGTAACCATGGAATTTCTTTTCCGACAAAATGACCCAAAAATGTGGCTGCATTGATATGATCCACTCCGGGCTCCAGTTGACATTGAACGATATCAGCCACTTCAGACTTTAGATTTTCCATATAGTCTTCTCCCATAGGAAAAGCCCAGACTCTTTCTCCTGCGGCTTGTCCCACTTGGAGGGCCATGTTTTGAAGTGATTCTGGTTGTGCAAAAATAGCAGCGCGACGGGTACCAATGGAATTAACAGCGGCTCCTGTCAGAGTTGCGTAGTCTAACAGTAGATCTGGTTTTTCTTTTCTTGCAAGGGCTAGGGTATCAGCGAGGACCATGCGCCCTTCAGCATCAGTATCGGTGACTTCAATGGTGGTACCATCAAGAGCAGTGATCACATCATTGGGCTTATAGGCTTGATGGGAAATAAGATTTTCGGTGATACCAAGATAAGCGTGGAATTCAATTTCAGGATAGAGTTTTGCGAGAAGCTCAAAGGCCGCGAGCGCCACTGCGGAGCCTCCCATATCCTTTTGCATTCCATGCATGTATTTGACCTTGATATTATAACCACCAGTATCAAAGCAAAGGCCCTTACCGACGAGGACCACTTTTTTAGCAGACGCTTTTTTTGCTTTTTTCCAAAGATGTGCAATACCGGAGGCATCTTCTAGGTGGCCTTGGGCAACGGCTAAAAAAGCCCCAGCTCCCAATTTGGTCAATTCCTTGCGATCGTAAAAATGAAATGAATATTTGTTGGCCTTAGATCGTTTTTCTAGAAGTTGTCGGTAAATTTTAGGAGTTAAATGGTTGGCAGGAGTGTCGGTGAGGGTACGGCACAGGTTTATGGCCCTTCCCATCAGTTGAGCGCGATGAGCGTGCTCTTTAACTTTTGCCGGGCTTAGCTGAGATTTAATGTCTAGACTTACCTGGCGAAACTTCCATAGAGGGGTTTCGGGCTTCTTGCTGATTTTTGGAGGTTGCCACTGGATGAGCTCAAGGAGGCCAATAAAGTACTCAATGAGATCGCCATGCCATGAAGAGCGCACACCACTGAGATCTAGCTGCAGGTGGCCTATGCTCATTTTTTTAAGTACCGGTGAGAGCTTTTGTCGCATGAGGGTTTGAACTTCGTAGGCCCCTAAGTTTTCTGGAAGCCAAAGAATATGGATGGAGGCTCCGTCTGATAAAAAAATCTCCTGAAAGAAGGCTTTAGCAGCCCCACTTTTTTGGTGCTCTTCAAATTGAGTTTCAATTTTTTGAAGACCAGAGTCTCTCAGGTGGAGCTCACCCTTAATGGTCTTGAGCACTCTTGCTTTTTGTTTTGGATGCGCCAAAAGAAAGTGCGTCACATCTTCAGTGGTTTGTAGTTTATTTGATTTTTTAATTTGAATCGTGTTTTCCATAGTTTAATCTCTATATCTGTGAGCTTCATATGTCGAGAGTGAATTATGTCGAGAGCAAATAAGGTTTTACACGTTTTTCCGAGTCATGCTTGGGGTGGCGCTGAAATTTATGCCCTTCAGCTAGCCTATGAGCAACAGCTCAGAGGACATGACACTCTATTTTGGCTCAAGGCAGAAAGTCCTATGGCCAAGGAAGCAAAGAAGCTTGGCCTTAGAGTTGTTGAAGAGGCCTTGGGCTCACGCATTGATTTGGGTGCTTTTTCTAGGATTCTGAGGCTCATCAAGAAAGAAAATATTAGTCATGTTCATTTGCATTGGTCCGGAGGACTTTGGACCTTTGCGCCTCTCAAGAGGTTGCTGGGGGTGAAGCTCATTTATCATGTTCATATGTTTATGAAGCACTCCAAAAAAGATCCTTTACACTGGTTTTTATATCAACAACTGGATGCAGTTATTGTTGCCGGTGAGCGAGCCAAATTGGCGGTTTTAAAAACTCTTCCAGTAAAGAAAAAATCTGTATTTGTATGCCCTTATGGCATGGACTTTAAAAAATATGAGAATGTGAAGGCAAAAATAATTTCAGGATTTTCAGAAGAAAATTTTGTTTTTGGTATGTTTGCGCGTATCGATAAACAAAAGGGTGTTTTAGAATTTATAAAAGCATTTGAGCGCTTAGAGAAAAAACATCCTCAAGTTCGTGCTGTGATTGTGGGAGATCCTACCTTGAGCGAGAAAGATCCTGAAGAGTACAATCGCCAAGTGGACGCCCTCATCACACAACCTCACCTCTGCCGCAAAATAATTAAAATGGGATTTCAAAAAGAATATCTTTCTTTCATGAAATCTTGTGAGGTATTGGTGGCCCCCAGTTATCATGAAAGCTACTCTTTGATTCTCTTAGATGCCTTTATTTTAGGGGTCTCTGTGATTTCTACTGACAGCGGTGGCACTCCAGATATTGTGACGCCAGATCGTGGTTGGTTGGTGTCTCCGCGGAGCGTGGACTCTTTAGCAATGGCCATGGAGGCGGCCTTGGTTCCTGGTGTTTTAGAGAGTCGGCGAGTTAGCGCCCAACGGTACGTCTTGCGCGAACATGATTTTTCTCACGTGGTAGAAATTATTAATAAAATTTATCTTGGTACTTATTTGTAAAACTGATGAACCAGCCACTGGCGAGACAGTGCCAGTTCTTTCATTTTCTCTTCTGTTTCGTGATTGCCCTCTCCGGGTTTTGCACTCATGCACGCTAGCTTAGCGTGCGTTGCTGTTTTGACTAGATAGGAGTCACTGTAGGTGTTTCCTGCGGCAAAAATAGGATTCACGCTGTTCACATGCTTCAAGAGAGATTTTGGTTTACCGTCTCCGTAGGGAAGGGGATAGACTCCCTCCGCTGTCAGAAGATCATCTTCTTCGGTCACTTCAATGCCTAAAACAGAGTGGTGATCTAGGCCCAATAACTCTGCAAGGGGTTCTACGGCCCACTTTATAGAGGCGGTGACAATAAACACCTGCACACCTTCTTGTTTTAAAAACTCAATAAGTCTTTTTTGTGATTGATAAATAGGCCAAGAGCTCTTGAGAGGAGCGTAGCATTCTTGAGCCCACTCTCGTACTTGCTCTAAGCTTTGTCCTCGATTGATTTGCGCCAGCCAGAGACAGCTAGCGGGGGGGTCGATTTCTTTAAGGTCATGATAGTGCTTCCAGGGGTCCTTGGGGAGCCCCTTTAGTTGGCAATGGGCAATCTGATATTTAAAAAAAGTCTCGCCGGCATCTTCAGACCATAAAGTGCCATCAGCATCGAAGGCTGCATAGTACGGAGGCGGTCGTTCTTGCTTGGCCTTCTTCACCAATACTTTTATCTGGTGAAATAGTTCATCATCAAACTCAGCGATTTCATTTGTTTTCATTTTGCCTACCCAACTCTTACGTGTATGATTTCATCACTTTGGAAAAAGATCAAACACTCGAGCCACGAGTTTTAAATTTACATGACCTAGAGTTACTCTTGAAGTGGGAGTACCAGCAAATGGGCACCATGGAAGAGCATGCTCAAATGTTAGCAGGATGGTCTGCGCCATGGAGACAAGAGTCTTTAGAGCACTATTTGCCAAAGGGTTGGAGTTTTGGGCTTTTCCAGAATGAGCAGCTTCATGGATATTTTTTAGCTCAACCTATTTTGTTTGTGAGAGGGCTCACTCAAACCCTCTGGGTGGAGCATATTGCGGGCCTCACCTTTGAGACTGTTATGGAGTGTGTGGATATTTCCGTGCGAGTCGCTCGAGATAAGCACTTGCAGGTGGCCCTCCTTAGATGGCAAAATCACAAGGAAATGGAGTTTGAGCAACTGTCTCAACGTTTTCGTTTGAGAAAAGTGGCCGAGGATTTGTTAGAAATCCCCACCTCAAAAATTCAATTATGAAATCATTTTCTTTTACCCACAGAAATAACAAGCTTCAAAAACTCAAAACTCAGGTGTTCGACTTAGTGATCATTGGCGGCGGCATTACCGGCGCCGGTGCTGCCCGAGATGCTGCTCTGCGGGGACTTAAGGTGGCTCTCATTGAGGCTCAGGATTTTGCAGAAGGCACGAGCTCTCGCTCTAGCAAGCTGATTCATGGAGGCATTCGCTATTTAGAAAACTATGAGTTTGGTCTTGTTTTTGAGGCCTTAAATGAGAGGACAAAACTATTTCAAATGGCTCCACATCTTGTGCATCCATTGCGTTTTGTTTTACCAGTATACAAAGACGATCGAGTGGGCATGTTTAAGTTGGGCCTAGGTATGTGGGCCTATGATGCTTTAGCGCTTTTTGATATGCCAGAGCTTCATCAACGCCTCAGTTTGAATAACACTCTACAAAAAGTAGGGGGACTGCGAGCTCAAGGTCTCTCTGGTTCATACATTTACTCTGATGCCTATATGGATGACGATCGCCTTGTTGTAGAAACCCTTCGCTCGGCGACGCAAGAGGGCGCCACCTGCGTAAGTTATGTGCAAGCCACAGAGGCAGAGTTTAAAGATAGTAAAATGACATCCGTTGTTGCTATGGACAAAGTTTCTAATGAAAAATTTGAGATTCAAGGGCGGCATTTTATTTCTACTGTTGGGCCGTGGACTGATCGTCTAGGAAAAATCTTTCTCCCATCATGGAAGCCTATTTTACGTCCATCAAAGGGCATTCATTTAACTTTTGAACGTCAACGTTGGCCCATCGAAGACGCTGTTGTCATGTCCACACGCACAGATAAGCGCATTATCTTTGCTATTCCAAGAAAGGACATGGTGATTGTTGGTACCACAGACACCGATTATCCTGGAGATCCATCTCAAGTGAGTGTGTTGCCAGAAGATGTGGAGTATTTATTTAAGATTGTTCATCAATATTTTCCGGGTTTGAACTTAAAGCCTAGCGATGTTGTATCGAGCTACGCGGGAGTGCGGCCTCTTGTCGCTGACGATGCGGGCTCAGAAAGTGCTACAAGTCGCGAGCACACGATATTTTCAGTTCCTCAAAATGTGACTTTTGTGGCTGGAGGCAAATACACGACGTATAGATACATGGCGTCTCAAGTCATTCAGCAAGCACTTCAGCATTTGCCTCAGGAGGTTCGGAACAGAACAAAGCGGGTGAACACAGCAATGGCCTTAAACCCTTTGGTGAGTGAAGAGAATTACCTTAGAGCTTTTCAGTATATAGAGCATTGGTCCAAGGATTTTGCGATTCCAGTGAGCGTCGTTCAGCAATTGGTGGAGCGACATGGAATGGAAACTGAGTCTATTTTACTTGAGGGCATTCGCCGTAGAATCAAAAGTCTCTGGGGCCTTGAGGCTATCCACGCCATTCATAATACTCATTGCGGCCACCTGACAGACTTCTTTTTTAGACGGACTCCTCTTGTGCTTTCACGTCGTGATCATGGTCGACCTTTGGCAGAGTCTGTTGCTTTGCTTTTTCAAATGGAACTAGGCTGGAGTGAGGAGCAAAGAGAGGCTGAGCTAGTAGAATTAGAAAAACTCTTGGCCCACGAGTTTCGTTGGCAAAAGTCTTTTAATTCTTCTTTAGCTCCCGAATTGTAGACAGAACTTTTGTGATATTATGAATGCCGTGGGAAGCTAAGAACTTCATTAAAGTTTGTCCCCCTTCAGCAATCATTCCTAAGTAGCCATTTTTAGTAATGGCCCAAAGGCTACCGGGTATTTGTATGCGAACCCCACCAGACAGATATTCTTTCAGAACTTCAATTCCAAACTCTCCAACATCCTCAGCGGGCTGTTTACATAGTATGTCAACGCTCTCGGGTTTAATGTAAAAGATCACATCAGGACTTTTGGCCTGTTGTTGCTCAAAAATGGGCTTTTTATCCACGTGGTAAAGAGCACAGTGGATTTGATGGCCTATGATAATGCCAATTTGAACTCCGGGTTTCAGATGCCTCAGGGCCTTTTGGCTTGCAGGCTGAGTTTCTAGAAATGATTTGAGCTTAGAGAAAGAGTCTGTTGCTGACATAGTTATGGAAATATGACTGAAAAAAACCGCTTTTTCAAATACCAAAAAGGCC
>Ga0210057_1005628_pt1 | contig 16029 bp, 19 predicted proteins | sample CryGeyCG2114_010_2_FD_183968 | JGI IMG/M metagenome (GOLD analysis project Ga0210057, IMG submission 183968) | Groundwater microbial communities from aquifer - Crystal Geyser CG10_big_fil_rev_8/21/14_0.10 (SPAdes) (version 2) | ecosystem: Environmental > Aquatic > Deep subsurface > Groundwater ...
GCTTAACAACGTAAATCCCCGCGAGTACTTCAAAGCCCTCGTACAAGAGCTGCACGCTGGACTTCCTGCAAAAACCCCCTACCAGTTCAAGCTAAATCAGTAAATACGGGGAACTTCTACGATTTACGAAAATACAAACAGATTTGGCTCAAACAAGTTTGCCACACCTGAGAGCTGCACTATACTTGAAAGACCATCGATCGACTTTCTCATATCTACAGGGTCTCTGTGGATATACACCAATTTAAACTCACTTGCTGACTTCATCGCGTGCCCCGAGAAAATGATATAAGAACTCAGCCACCCACCTTGCGTTAGCAGATATTTGATGAGGTAGCGCTCGCCGATTAGCTGCCGGCTCGCAGGTAAGAGACTCAGAGCTTACCACCGCGCGAGTAAACACAGGCACATCTGCCGAAGAAGACCGTTTGCCCACCAGTCTACTTCTCCAAATGTAAAAATTTGTTTTTGAAATCCTCTGCTCACTGCAAAAATCGGCAACGCTCATACCGCTACCTAACTGCTTTGTTATCAATGAATGCCACTTCTGTTCGTTTGTCGCTCGATCTATTCCCATTACTCTGACCTCCTTCTTGTCTTACTTAGACTTACGAAAGGCAGGTCTCGAAGTCACATAGACGAAATGGAGCGCTTACGCTATGACAATCGCACCGAAGACATTTAAGCTTTTTGTCACCCAAGGGGATATTCTGAAGTTTCCGCGCGGGGAAAAGCTAATACTCACAGCTAATGTTAGACCAAGTGATGCCATGATTTTTCAATACATAATCCAATCGTCCAAGACCTAGGTTTCATGAGAACTCCGGTTAAGAGAGGCAGATGCTACGGCACTGCCTTTTTTATTTCTCGGGATCTCCGTCTACAGACGCCTGTAATGCAATTTCCTGATCGTAGCGATTTTTTAACTTCAATAGAGCGCCTTCGATTTCAAATCCAGATTTCCCATCATTCAATAGGGCTTCCATCAACACAAAACATTGTTTTTCGAATTCACTTTTTGGATTTTTAGCAATTAACTCAAACTTTTCAATTAACGCCTTAATATATCTTTTTTCAGTTTCGCTTGCAGAATAATCATTCAGCACTCCATCTTTCCAAGCTTTGTAAGCGGAAATATTTTGACTAAAATAATTATAATTTTTGATGATTAAGAAAGTGGTTTTACTTCGCTCCATTTGTTCAATTCTGTTTTGCCATTTCGTGATCTGGAGATAAGAATCATCTTCTGCTACAGGCTGTCTGTAATTTTCTTGAGGATTTTTAATCTTTTTTGAATTCTCGATTTTATGACTGGGATAACAGATATTGAAAGAAGTGACGAAGCCGAACACGTTTGGAAATGGCTCGTTATTGAATTTAAGATCTGTGATCCCCAGCTTCCCAGCATCTTCCTGAATTTTTTTATGCAAGTCTTCGGTAAGTCGCCAATTTCTGGGGTCTGTCTCGAAGAAATATCGGTTAGACATTTTTCTGTTGCCTCTTTTGAACTTAATAAGCTTTAGATGCTTGAGTTTGTAGACAGAGCGGTAGAATGCGGGCTCCCCACAGACTAGAATTTTTTCGGTAATCTTGTTTACACTCAAGAAGCAACCGTTTGGACCAAAAGACGCGATCTGAACCAAAAGATCTCGGTCATTTTTTGTTAGTAGGTCGTACGCTCTCAGTAGGACAAAAGGAATCGGCGTAAAAATAAAGGCAAGTTTGTTATCTTTTTTCTCATTCATTTGTACCCACCTCCGTGGGTTGATAAATAAATGGAGAAATAAAAAAGTTGCTTCTGATCTCTGTTTTTACCCACACTAGTGGTCTTGTGCCCACGCCGATTGGACGTAGTTAGAATAACGATTAATAATAGAGTTCTTTGGCAAACGCCCTTGATGGGCTAATGCCAAACAAACTGATAAATTAAAGATTCCAAAAGTCAGGATTGAAAAATGAATCTCGGTATCTCTCAGCCTCTTGAAGAATGAGAAGGTGGTCAGCTAGTGACAGCTCTCGTATTCTTGAAACTTCATACTTTCCTTCAGCGAACTCAATAAAGGCTACAGGCATATCCTCATCATTCCTAGAGATGAGGAAACAGGTTTGATTAGGTAGCTCAGGAACATAGTGAAATCGGAACTTATTAATTTGATTCGTCATAATTGATCCTCCGAATTTCTAAATGGAGGATCATCAAAATTTGGTGAAACCTTAAAAATTCAAAGTTTATATGTAAAACCCTAGTCGGAATCCTTATTCTCCGGAGAACCCTCAGCAGAATTTGGTACCCCATCAATTTTTAAACCCTGCCGTCTTCGTAATTCCTCCCAATTGTATTCCTCACTCTTGTTTACAATGAAGTGAGTCTTTGAAATATCAAATGGATCTAAAATAACAATTTTAAGCAATATTAACTCGGCTATGCCTGCCTGACAGGAGTTGTAGGAAAGATGCGTGATCTTCACCAGATCGTCTCTGGTAAATCGATGGGTTCTTCGTTGAGGGTAGGTTTTTGAAGACTGGTAGAATAATAAAAAGAGCCGTAGTGAATTTGGTCCTACAACATCCTTGTTGAGAAAAAACGGCGGTAATCGCTCCATAAAGCCTCCAGACCGACCTAAATGGAATGGTCCAATCATTCTCCCATTTAGATCGCAGAGTGAAGCAGAAGGGCTACGAATTCGTTTATGAAGGCTTTGTTAGAATATGGCTATCAGCCTTGTTCATTGTTTTTGTAAAGCCACTGGCAGAATGGGTCGGGTTTGTTGGAACCGCAGAGATCTGGTTCAATTTTTACGGATTTGGCTTCTCATACCTAGTCGTTTCTTGGTTTTTTCTATTGGCTCAATATCAGAATCAGGACTTAAAAGAAAAGTACGAGGCTTATCGAATGAGGAAGCGTATCAAAGATGCTGAGAAAAAGGCTAAGCTGATGAACGATCATCGCCATCGTCCTGATTAAACTCCTCCTCCGCCAAAATTCTCTGCCTAGTATCGAAAAGATTTTGACCATGAATATCGACATTTTTTATTTGTGGATGGCAAATCTTAATCCAAAAGCGTTCTTTCTCTTGGTTCCAGAATGTTGGGTCTTTTGCGATGATAGCTTTTCTCGCGTGAGACATCTCGCCAAACATCTTCAGACACTGGGAGTGGTAGTCGCCAGGGGCATTCAGTTCGCAGTTATCTTTATTGAACTTCCAATTCGTCCAACGGCTTTCAAATAGAGTTTTGCGATCCCTTTGAATGGTCGATAAGTTTACATAGGTCCCTTTGTATTGGTAATGCTCACGCTCGACCAGATCTCGCTTTTCCTTTTCTTTACACTGGTATTCGGCGAACCATTTTTTGTTTTTCTCACCCTCCGAGATCTCGATAGTAGTACGAAGTCTGCGCTTCGTGACTGAATTTAGCTTCCTTGCAAGTAGCAGAATTTGTTTTGACACTAGAAACAGAACTCTACCAACTACGATTGTCGCAATAGCAGAAGAGACGATTTTATAAATTGTTGCCGACATAAAATCGCCTCCTTCCCTTATTGTTCGAAATAGAAGCTGACGGCGCCAGATCCTACGAAATCGCAAACATTCTGTCCATTATGGGAATAAACGTCGCCAGATCCGCAGGTGTGGTGAACAGCATTCTGAATCGAAATATTCTTCCCCGAGAGTGTCGCAGTCACTCCAATCATTGGAACAGTTGCAGTTTGATTGTCGTACACTCTAGAGAAGTTGCCTTGAATCGTATAGTGAGATCCTCGTGTAGTGCTTGCGAAACCTTTCGCTGTCGTGTTTGGGGAGCTAAAGCCAAACGAAGAATCTGATGGCGAAGACGAAGCGTCGAGGTTCACGACGCTTGCTGAAGCTGAGCTCCAAGTAGTAAGCTTGTTCGCGACATCAACAGCTCCGTTATTAAGTTGATGATAGGCTTTGTACTGCTTCGCCAACAGCAAGGATTTATCAACAAGCTGATTTCTAAAGCCAAAGTAAATGTTATTGTCCATATCTTTTAGCAAGATCGATCTTCCATTCTGGAATACAATCCATTGGCTCACAGAAGAATAAAACTCGCCGTTGTTACAGATGCCTGTATTAGTCTCCGTAGTTTTATCAACATACCCTGCGCCTGACTGAAGTTCAGTGTACTCGGTGATCGTTGTACTCGTTGAGCTTGCCGAGATGCGTACGCGAGACGGTGCCGTTGGATCGCCTTTTACTAAGACTGCATTGTAGTCATAGCTTAAAACCCCCGAAAGACAGATCGGCTCGTAGATCATGTAATCAGCGGTTCTATTGTCCAGATCGGAAACAACGAATGCGACTTCCCCAGTCACCACAAACTGCTCGCCAGCAACGAATGGTGGTAAGGCATTCGACACAATACTGTTCGCACTATTAAAGCCATAGTACGAAGCAGTACCGTTGCCACCGCTAGGTGATCCGCCACCTCCGCTTCCACCGCCAGGATTGGAATCGCCGTTGGACGGCAAAGATGTGGAGCTTCCTCCTCCGCCACCGCAAGCGCTTAGACCAATACTTAAAGAAGTTATGACGACCAAATTTTTAAATGTATTCATTTTATCCTCCTAAGCGTCCGCCACAGGCTCGGCAAATTTGCGAAGCCAATTGCAGATCACTGCATGAAACTTCAATGTAGATCTCATTTCCTCCGCGGGAAAATCCACCAGACATCCTTCGCCAAAGTTGCTCCATGCATTGCTCTGCATCTGTAGACGAACTAAAAATATAACGTGCCACTGTACCCATATTTGTATCCCTCATCATTTTTTGGACTTCGGATCGATTTTCTTAATCGAGATTTCATACATCCCAACATGAAGATCAGTTTTCGAAATCAGAGACTCGATAGTACTGACTTGTTCTTCTTCTCCCCATAACAGCCATGCCGGTGAAACCTTAAAAAACTCGCACAACTTTTTTAAATGAAGCGGATGACGAGGAATGCGTCCTGATTTTCCCACCCATTCGAATATCGACTTTCGAGACAAAGATGTTCGTCGAGCAAGTTCACTTGGAGTGATACCTTTCTCTTTGCACAGTCTCTCTAATCGCGTTCCAAAGTCGCTTGTGTCTTCCATCCTATTAATCCTGTTCACGAGTTTTTTCGGAATTTAAAGACCGATCCCGCAGTTAAACCTGATCTCTCAGGCGATCTGTCCGAGTCTTGAGGCTGAATTGCCTGAATACTTGGACCTGTTCTCGTGGTGCTTCTCTATGGCTCCTCTCCTGCGCACGAAATTAGGATGCCGGGCTCTAGTCGCCACGTCCGGTAAAAAGTTGGAAGTGCTCCGGTTTGGTGCTCCTGCGTGGCTTAAAACGGGAGACAAGAATCAAGCCGGATTTGTAAATAAAAAGGATTGGGACGACCTGCCTAATTAGGCATCAAACCGCATAACGCAGGCAGTAACAGTTCATTGCCAAAGGAAGTCTCTTCGTAGGCTTTCATTGTATTAGCTTGTCAAAGAGAACCACGGTTGATTTAATTTTATCGTAAACTGCACAAGATAGTTTTGGAGGAATTGCCGTGGGTGAATCGGAGCGTTGGCTATCGGTCGAAGAAATTGGTGCTCACTTGGGAGTATCCAAAGAGACTGTTTATCGCTGGCTAGAAAAAAAGAAAATTCCGGCTCATCGCGTGGGGCGACTTTGGAAATTCAAAGCTCGCGAAGTCGATCAGTGGGTCATGGATGGCGGTGCAATTTCAAAAATCGAAGACGATAAGCAAGGGACTGTATGGCAAAACTAACTGAGATTGAACAACAAGAAGTCGCTCGCTTTATCGAAGCGGGAAAACCACTTCCAGATAAGTATAGATTTTTACTTTTTGAAGATAAGCGCGAAGTTGAACTTGTCTGGAACGGAAAATCTAATGACGTATGCAATATTGTTTTGCCATTTCAAACTATCGAGCAGGTTGATGAACCACGCGAGGAAGTTGACACCAAGCTTCAGCAGAGTCTTTTTGATATTGATTCTCGCGGGCGCCAGCTTCGGGGTTGGACTAATAAGTTAATTTGGGGTGACAACAAACTCATTCTTTCGTCGCTTAAAAATGGACCACTCCGTGATGAAATCGAGAAACAGGGAGGACTAAAACTCATCTATATTGATCCTCCTTTTGATGTTGGTGCCGATTTTTCAATGGATATTGAAATCGGCGATGAAAAGCTGACGAAGAAACCGAGTATTCTCGAAGAGATCGCATACCGCGACACATGGGGCAAAGGTGTAGATTCTTTCGTCGCTATGATGCACGAGCGATTGCGATTAATGCGAGATCTACTTTCCCCGGATGGAAGTATTTTTGTCCACTGTGACTGGAGAGTTAGCTCAGTTATGGATTTGGTCCTTGCTGAGGTATTTGGTCGTGACAATTTTCATAACGAAATCATCTGGTACTATACAAATAAGTACGGGGCAAACTCACAGACTTTCGACTCATTTCACAACACAATTTATTGGTATGGACGATCGAAAGACATAACCTACAATCCAATTCGAATTCCGGTTAAAGAGGTTAGAAAGCAACCTTTAAGAAAGTGGAACAAAGAGCTTGGGAAAAATGAGTGGCAAAAGGATAAAGATGGCAACTATCTTTACGTTGAAAGCTCAGACAAGGAAGCTAGTGATGTTTGGGAAATCCCAGTCATAAACCCTATGGCAAATGAGCGATTGGGATATCCGACACAAAAGCCTGAAGCGCTAGTAGAACGAATCATTAATGCGACCACTAATGAAGGCGACCTCGTTGCTGATTTCTTTTGCGGATCAGGTACTACGGCGATTGTTGCGGAGCGATTAAAGCGTAAGTGGATAGCCGCCGATTTGGGTAAATTTGCTATTCATACGACTCGTAAGCGCATGATTGGAGTCCAACGCGAGTTAAAAAATAGTGGTGAGGATTATCGAGCTTTTGAAATTCTGAACCTTGGTAAGTATGAACGGCAAATGTATGTGGGCTTAAACCCTGACCTGCGCGAAGAGCAAAAAGCTAAGCAACAAGTGGAAAAGGAACAGGCTTTTATAGACCTTATCCTTAAAGCCTACAAAGCGGAAGGAACAACAGGATTCAAGATTTTCCAAGGAAAAAAGAACGGTCGCCTGGTAGCAATCGGACCCGTAAATATGCCCGTTTCACGTCTTTTTGTTGAGGAAATAATCTCCGAGTGTCGACAAAAGAAAATTACTAAAATTGACATTCTTGGTTTTGAATTTGAGATGGGGCTTTTTCCTGACTCGCTGGAAGAAGCAAAACGCAAGGGCATCGATATTGCCCCGAAATATATTCCTGCCGACGTATTTGACAAACGCGCGGTGGAGAGAAATCAAGTTTCATTCCATGATGTTGCCTACATTGAAGCGAAAGCACACAAGAAAAAAGATAGTGTTGCAATTGAGTTAAAAGATTTTTCTGTATTCTATAGCCAAGATGCAACGAACGATATTGCAGAACACTTGAAAAATAAAGCCAGCAAGGTGGTGATCGAACAAGGTCAGATCGTCAAAATAGTTAAAGATGCAAAAGGGAAAATAACGCGGGAGCGACTGACGGAGAAATGGAGCGACTGGGTAGACTATTGGTCAGTAGACTTCAACTATGGAAGTAAAAAAGAAACTATTCGAACCAAGAATGAAACCACTGGCGATTTCGAAGATATTTGGACTGGTGACTATATATTCGAGAATGAATGGCAGTCTTTCCGAACTAAAAAGGACCGCTCACTGGAGCTGATGAGTCCATTCTATGAGTTTGAGTCGAAAACCCAAAAGGTCGCAATTAAGGTCGTCGATATTTTCGGCAACGACACGATGACGGTCATTGAACTGATTGGAAAGGATAAAAAATAATGGCTTTGCATCCCAACTTTCCAGAATCACCACACGCCATTCTCGATCCTTCAATTCGATGGTTTCCTGCGGATGAAACCTTACGAAGTACAAGTGCAGACAAGCTTATGCCACCGCTCGTCCCGGAGCTTCGGAAGAAAGTTAAGCAGTTCAGAGATAGCGGATACGAAGGCGCAACCCAGACTAGCAAGAGCTTATTAAATTGGTGGTTTAAAACACCTCATCTTATTCAAAAAAGTGACTCATCATCTGAGTTTCAATACTTCTTTTCCCAACGTGAAGCCTTAGAGACGATTGTCTATTTGGTGGATGTGATGAAGGTTAAGGACAAATACGATCTTATAAGATTCGACAGCTCGGGCGCTGTGTCTGCAAATATGTTCGACGAAACGTGGAAGCGGTTTGTTGTTAAAATGGCAACTGGCGCAGGAAAAACTAAAGTTATTAGTCTCGCATTGGCATGGAGCTTTTTTCATAAACTTTATGAAGAGACGTCGCCTATGGCTCGAAATTTTTTGGTGATTGCGCCTAACATTATTGTCCTTGATCGTATTTATAAAGACTTCAAAGGGCTTCGCATTTTCTTAAAAGACGATCCCGTACTACCTTATGATGGCTTTGATGGGCGTGAGTGGAAATCTGATTTTCAGTTAGATCTACACATACAAGATGATGTGCGAATCACAAATCCCATCGGAAACATCTTTCTTACGAATATTCACCGAGTTTACTCGGGCAATGATATCCCAGCTTCCGCTGAGGATGAAGACTCAATGGACTATTTCTTGGGAACAAAGCCGACTGGGGCGACGAACGACTCTAAAGTTGATCTGAGTAAAATAGTCAGAGATATCGAAGAGCTAATGGTTATCAATGATGAGGCTCATCACGTTCATGATCCACAGAACGCTTGGTTTAAATCTATCCAAGATATTCACAATCGTCTGCAACAAAAAGGAACTGCGCTTTCATTACAGCTCGATGTTACCGCGACGCCAAAGCACGCTAATGGAGCAATTTTTGTTCAGACAATATCTGACTACCCGTTAGTAGAAGCAATTAAGCAGAACGTAGTAAAGCATCCCCTTGTTCCAGATGGTCCAAGCCGTGCCAAGCTCACTGAAAAGAAAAGTTCTAAATTTACAGAGAAGTATTCGGACTACATCAATCTCGGAGTTATTGAGTGGCGCAAAGCTTATGAAGAGCATTTAAAACTCGACAAAAAAGCCATCCTTTTCATCATGACGGATGATACAAAGAACTGCGATGATCTGGCAGACTATTTAGAAAATACATACGCCGACCTTAAGGGTGCAGTTCTAGTTATTCACACCAAAAACAATGGTGAAATCTCTGAAGCAAGCTCTGGAAAAAATAAAGAAGAGCTAGATAAGTTGCGTGAGCAAGCCAATACTATCGACAGCAACGATAGCCACTACAAAGCTATCATTTCTGTGATGGTTTTACGTGAAGGCTGGGACGTTCGAAATGTGACCACAATTGTGGGTTTAAGAGCGTTTACGGCACAAAATAACATTTTGCCAGAGCAAGCCTTGGGGCGTGGTCTTCGTAAAATGTATCCCGGAAATATCCAAGAATTTGTAAGCATTGTTGGAACGCCAGCATTCATGGATTTTGTTGAGTCCATTCAGCAAGAGGGCGTGGAGCTTGAGCGCGGTCCAATGGGAAGCGGTTCGCAGTCACGAACACCATTGGTCGTTGAGATTGATAGCGAAAATAAAAAGAAAGATTTAGAAGCATTAGATATTGAAATTCCAATTATGACGCCACGGATTTATCGAGAATATAAAAATCTAAATAATCTTGATGTGTCGAAGTTCGGACACAAGCCGGTCGGATATCAGGACTTTTCGGACGAAGAGCAGAGGGAGATTGTTTTTAAAGATATCACAACCGGGAATATTACCCATACAACGGTTCTTGATGCGTCTGGCTTAATCGATTTTAACAGCGTTGCCGGCTATTTTACGCATTCAATAATGAAAGATCTACGTTTAGTCAGCGGATACGCCATCCTTTATGGAAAAGTTAAAGAGTTCATATCGAGCCAACTTTTTGGCAAGGAAATTGAATTAGACACGCCGAATACTGTTAGAAATCTTTCGGAAGTTGAAGCTACGCGAACCATCATTGAAACTTTTAAAAAGAAAATCAATGATCTTACTGTTCAGGATAAGGGTGATGCAGAAATTCGTGACTACATTAAGTTACGAAATACCCGTCCATTTATCGCTAAGGAACAAGGGTTTATAGTTCCCAAGAAAAGCGTTTTTAATAAGGTCATCGGTGATAGTCACCTAGAGCTTGAGTTTTCGACCTTTCTTGAGGAATGCGAAGATGTGATTTCTTACTCGAAGAACTATTTGGCGGTTCACTTCAAAATCGACTATGTGAATGCGGATGGCGACATTTCTAATTATTACCCGGACTTTTTCGTAAAAGTCGCTAATAACGAGGTTTACATTGTCGAAACAAAGGGCTTAGAGGATTTGGACGTTCCTTTAAAAATGTTCCGATTAAAGCAATGGTGCGAAGATATAAATCGCGTCCAAAAGAAAATAAAATACGACTTCGTTTTTGTCGATCAAGAATCGTTTGAAAAGTACGAGATGAAAAACTTCAAACAAATGGTAGAGAACTTTAGAGAGTTTAAAGACTAAGGGGTAACATGGATGACATAACAAATGAGCAAGAGCGCTCACCTGAAAAAATAGAGAAACAGCCTTGGCAAATGACCAAGACTGAGTATGAAGCTAAGTTCGGAGCGCCCAGAGGCAATTCGACCGTTACGGGAAATTTCTCTAAGCACAAGAGCTCAGTTGAGATTGCACTCAATCGTGGACTTAAAGTTCCTCAAGAAGTTCTAGAGGACTATCCTGACCTGAAGGACCTTTAATTTGTCGGCAACAGCGAAAAAACAACTTTTTAAATATGTTGATATAGCTGGTGCCACGGCAATCTTGCAAAACGGAACTCTTCTTTTCTCCTCTCCTCTATATTTCAACGACCCCTTCGACATTTCTATCCAGACTCTTTTTGGTTATGACGCCTTTGACCTAGAAGCTCACCTCGATGAATTCATAGCATTGTCTACTTCAGACGAAGTCTTGCCTGAAGGTAACGGCAGTGCGCAATCGGATATATTTGTCGCAGTTAGGTCAGCTCTTTCAAACGCATCAGAGTCATACAGGGCGAACTTAAGAAAAGAGTTTTTTGCCAAAAAAATTTGGGATGAAGAGAGTCTGCGTGCAAGCGGAGCTGAAACTTTAGCACACATTAAAACGGCATTCGAGCTATCGGGTATATTTTGTGCTTCTAAGCGGTTTGATAATTATCTTTTATGGGCACATTACGCAGAAAAGCATCAAGGTGCAGTGTTGGAGTTCTCGCCAAATGTGGAGAAGGACTCAATGTTGATTTTGGCTGAAGATGTCGAGTACACCAACAACAGACCTTACTTATACGAATCCCATAAAGACTTTTTGATAAAGTCGATGTTTCGCAAAACTGAAGATATTCTGGCTGAATACACAAAGAAAATTACAAAAACAAAAAGTTTAGAATGGGCGTATGAGGAGGAAATCCGACTCTATATGCCTATATTAGTTAATTTATTTGAGGGTAAGAAAAACCACTGCCTCACATATCATGACGACGAGCTGGCTTCTGTATACTTAGGTTGCAAGATGCCAAAAGAAACTAAGGACTCGATTGTTGATCTCGCGATTAATAGGAATCCGGAAGCTAGAATCTACGAGATGATACCTGACCCTCACCACTACAAGTTGAAGCCAAAACCGTATGCATGACTTAAATCATTTTAAGACAGCTTTTAATAGTGTCGGTTGGTTTATCCCTCCCTTTATATCCATGGGTTTTTTAAACATGATGTATAAAAAGATTATCGACTCTAATGGTGCGTTCACGCAGAAAGAGTTGGAGTCTTTATTATCCCTGATTTACTCGCCTGAAAATATATCCGCCATGGTGGTAAGTCGTTATCCGGTTGTCCCATTCATAAAGGAATATAAAGAGATCATCGCGGAGTCGATACGCGCACATTTCCTTGGGTTGAATCATATTGCCGTGACTGGTTTGATGCCAGTCATAGAAGGCGCCGGGACCAACTTAGCGAAGAGTCGTTCGATAAAATGCGACAGAGTATCCACTCGGAATATTTTTATTGCCTTAGCGGATAGCTGTAGAGATGACGCGAAAAAATATAAAATCGGTGCGGTCGGTGAAATCATTTCGATGATGGACTCATTCAAAGAGTATGCGGATCAGCATCTCTATATTGAATCTAGTAAATATCCACATACCGATAATACCAACCGCCATGGAATCTTGCATGGGGCGTATGCAGACGAAGACTATGGCGAACCCATCAACTTCTATAAAGCGATGGCTACCGTCGATTTTCTTTGTTTTATCTCTTCATTTCGCTCGGCGCTGTCATGGTTCGCTCCAGAAGAAACGGAGCGCTCGAAGACTTTGGCAGGCTACTACCATGCACACAGGATTTTGGGGACGATAAAGCCAAATTTGGAACAATTAAAAAATGAACCACAGGATTAGTGAATGAGCCAAGGGAAAAGAACTAATAACTTCTTTGAAGAGAAGGCTGGGAAAAATGATGTCTACGCTTTCAATAAGTCTCATCATAATCGACAAGAGGTACGCGACTATTGCTCTAAACTTCTTGAGCACCACTGGCAATATTGTGGGGATTCTCATTTTCAGCAAGATGCTGTTGAAAATCCCCAACAGCGATGGTGGGAGATGTATCTTTCGTGGGTACTCTACAAGGTTGCGGGATTCAAAGGTCACAAAGTAAATGGTGAAGGACCAGACTTTTGCGTCCTTTTACCTGATGGTAAGAAAATTTGGATCGAAGCGGTTGCCGTGAAAGCCGGTACTAATGATAACGAGGTGACACGTCCGCCAGTTGGGCGAGCTGGAACACTTCCTGTCGATAAGATGGTTCTTCGTGTAACCAGTGCTTTTGCAGACAAAGCGAGAAAAATTGAAAGATATATCGAGCAGAAAATAATTTCTCCTGAAGATGCAGTGGTCATCGCAATTAATACGGGAGAAATGCGGGACTCAGACCTTGCTGACCAGTATCCACCATTAGCTGTTCGAGCGCTGTTGGGAGTCGGAGCAATGGCTTTTAAAGTTTCGGTTCATCTTGGCGACACCGTTGAGAGGAATGAAGATGTAGAGGTTGTCTTTCCTGAGCAGAAGTCGATTCAGAAGAGCCAACAGGCATCAATTTCAACGGAGGGATTATTGAATAATCCCTCCGTCAGCGGTGTATTCACATCTACCAGACATCTAGTTGACATGATGGACTCAGGAAAAGACTTAAAGATTTTGTTGAACCCTAAAGCTCGCTCACCGTTGGACGCGTCCCTTTTCAAGGTCGGAACCATCATTAGCTAACAGTAAATCGTCTACCAATTGTGTCAAATGTCTTGATTCTCGAAGTTGATTTCCAAATTTTTATCTATTGTTAGCTCAAATGAGCCGAACATTTCCTGATCTTTGAATGTATCCGATTTATCATCTTTATCGTAATCAAAGGCGAATTCGAGTATCAGATCATAATCGCCCTCAACGAAAAGCACTTCATCTTCAAATCTAAACGCAAGATTCTTCAAAGTGACCTGCTTTGCTATGTGGTAAGGAGCAAAGTCTTCGATTTCGCATTCCTCATCTCGTAAGAAATCGCTAAAGAAATTCAGCTCAAGGTATCTATTAAGTGCGGTGCTTTTCTCGCAAATTGCCTGAACGTCCGCGTCTGATTTTTCGACTGCCTTTAGGTTTTTTAGCAATTCATGTAGTTGAGTCTTGGATTTTTTAGTCTCGGCAATCAAGGAATGGGCTCTTTTTAAAGCAATATCTTCTTTATCTAACCTCAAAACCTCAATCTGTTCTTTGGTTGCTGGCTTGGGCTTCGGAGCATTGGACTCCAATAAATTTAGATAGTTTCGATAATTCGAAAACCCAAGCATCTTTGATGCCTCTTCAAGAGCCTGATGCTGACTTAGCGACTTCTCTTTTTTTAGTTGTCTGGCTTTCTGTTTAAGAAAGGACGGCGAAACCAATGGCTTCTTCATATAAACCTCACATATTGCCCACTAACGCTTTGTCGCCTGCTCCAAAACATCGATGAGCGATGTTAAGTTTAATATGATTTAGAGAACGATGAGCTCAATGACAGTGCTCGAGTGCAAGCTTTAGTGCGCAGGCGCAAGGTATCTGCCTAACCTATGCGACGAGATTAGCGGTGGACGTAAAATGTGTCAATATTCGATAGGATTCGATATTGCGCCTAAGCAACGGCACTCTGAGAGTAGATGACGCAGGCAGTTCGAAAGTCGTCCAGTTCTGGGCACCAGTTGTTCAGTGGTAATGGGAAGCCAGTGTGAAAATGTTTTTAGGCCACCTTCAAATGCAGTTTCAAGCCAAGAGCCTGCGCAATATCGATCAGTCGGTCAGTTGAAATTTTATCAAGGTTGCCGTTCATGATGGCCGTGATAACGGTTCTGCCGATTCCTGTTTTCACAGAAGCTTGCGCATGAGTTAGCTCTTTTTTTTCAATCGTCTTTCGAATGGCCTTCGCCAAATCAAGCCTCATTCGAAGTTTTGGTGCTTCACTTTCAGGAAGACCCAAAAGGGAACAAAGTTCATCTAGATTCTTGGCTTCAAAATAGGATTTCATAACATCTCCTTTAGCCGTCCCGTTGCGGTTTCAATTTCTTGCGACGGCGTTTCTTGAGTCTTCTTTTTAAAAAAATGAAAAACTAAAATCGCATCTGCCTTCCTAGTGTAATAAAAGACCCGATACTGCCCGGCGTGGTCTTTAACACGCAACTCATGCACACCATGAGCTATGATCGGTATGGGACGACTCACCGGCATACCGAGGTTCTCACCCTCACTCAGGACGGCGAAGAGTTCGGCCAGCCGCCGCTTCATAGAGAAATCGAGTTTCTCCAGCTCTTTGCTTACTTTTTTGTGGATTCGAATCGATTTCACAAATTTAATTATGTCATAAATATATGACACATACAAGATTTAAGATGGCTTAATGGAGAACGTCTTCTCGTTTGGCGAACTGGATTGATCACCAAAGCATGTTCTCCATTTAAATTTCAGATTTCTGAATAATTAGCTTAGCCTCGGGATAGGCTTCCAGTTCGATTACAAACGTAGCAAGCGGTTCGTCTACTTGTTCGATTCGCGCACCAGTTGTGTCATTTTGCGAATTTAAAAACCATCTAATTTCAGATATTTAGAAATTCCTAGCCTGAAAATACAGTTTTAAGCAGAGAAACTGTCGCCAGCATCAGGATTTCGTTTCTTGACGAAGTCAAAATCGAAGAAAATTCAATCCGCCATCAAGAAGGGGATTTGGAAAACAAAACTATGTGAGCAACCGTCTGATGGGAACGCCATACAAGATGATTGGACCTGACAATCGCGCTTACAATTACGCCAGCTCCTGGTTATTATAGTCTTGATCCACGATAAAAATGCATCCAACCCGATCCTGGATTAATTTGAGATAAGTGTCACTTCAACTCGCACTTGCGGCGGTTAGGTCAGGGTACCCAATCAAATGTCTAAACCTGAGGATCAACTGTTTCGATGAGTCTTCATGGCAAAACTCTGGACGTTTTTCGAAAATTTAGGGCTTTTCGGCGCGTCTTTCAGAGCGCGTCTGTTGCCGATCTCAGTTGCATTAGCTCCTTTTGCTGTGACGAGCTGTGGATACCTTGACGAAAACCTAAAGGATCTTCGAAGTTCAAGTCCCACAGATGATTCAACAATTGCTTCATTAGTATTAAGTGACTTAACATCAGGTTCGGCGGTTGTAACAAATGATGTGGCAATCACAGTCGCAATAGCCGGTGATAGTGGCGCGGCAAAATGGTGTCTGAGCGAAACACAAACAACGGCGCCCGCAAGTGGCTCAGTCGCCTGCAATGGCGGACAGGGCTCAACGTATTGAATCATTGCAAAATGACACCGAGGGAGTGGGAGTTTGATTACCCCGCCTCTGACTGAACTTTTGCTCTAATCTCGGCTATTCGGAAGAACCACTTTAGCTTTTCATCAAGTTCTTTTT
>Ga0210057_1005629_pt1 | contig 16025 bp, 15 predicted proteins | sample CryGeyCG2114_010_2_FD_183968 | JGI IMG/M metagenome (GOLD analysis project Ga0210057, IMG submission 183968) | Groundwater microbial communities from aquifer - Crystal Geyser CG10_big_fil_rev_8/21/14_0.10 (SPAdes) (version 2) | ecosystem: Environmental > Aquatic > Deep subsurface > Groundwater ...
CAAAAATGTATAGCTTCCTTTTGTCTCATCAATTTACAAATTTTTATAAATTACTGAGATAGATATTGACATTCACTGAGATAAATGGCACTATTATTATAGATATATATCAAAAATGATAATAATATGAAATACATAGACCTAAAAACAAGCATTAAAAAACCCTACTTTTCTCCACTAGATGTTAAACAAGCAGGGTTTGAGTATTCATCCCTGTCAGTTTCCAGATGGATAAAACAACAGTTAATTAGAAAAATTAAAAAAGGTTTATATGTTTTTAGCGATACAGAGCAACTACTGGATATCAAAGAATTAGCTAGTCTGGTAATAGAACCTAGCTATCTCTCACTAGAAAGTGCATTATGGATGGCTGGACTTATTCCAGAAGTTGTTTTTGGCACAACCTGCATTACTACCAAATCTCCCATCGATTATCATACCTATCTTGGACCTATCACTTATAGACACATCTCAAAGGAACTATTCTTTGGCTATCAATCAATAGAGGGAAAAAATAAATCATATTATTTGGCCGAACCAGAGAAAGCGCTAATAGATTATCTCTACCTCACGCCAAGCATTGACAATCGTAATGCCATTTTCGAGTTACGCATAGATCCAGATATTTTCAAAGAGCTTGATCAGCACAAAATAGATAAATATCTCACAGTTTTTGATAATAAACGTGTATCTCATGTAATAGTACAGATGAGGAAAATGTATGATCGGAATTGACCAAATACTAAAATATGCTCAGTCTGACAAACTCACCAAGCACATCTTAGAAGAATATTTTCAGCATGAGATTTTAGATAGCTTTTTCAAGCAAGAAGGTAGTATGGATTATTCTTTTGTGGGTGGGACTGCTATACGTATAGCATACGGAGGAGGTAGATATTCAGAAGATTTAGATTTTGATACAACCAATCTTGCAAGTTTTGAAAAGCTATTAGCTTTAGTAATCAAAGACATGGAGTACAAGGGCTACGAACTAGAGTTTAAATTTCAGCACAAGGGAGTATATCACTGTCATATCAAATTTCCTCGCATCCTACATACATATGGCCTGTCAGGTTACGAAGAAGAAAAGATGTTAATCAAATTTGATGCTACGCAGTTTACAAAGTTATATACTGTCAACCAATCATTATCCAATTATGGAATCTTTCGCAAAATCCAAGTTGCACCTTCATCTGTATTGTTGGCCAAAAAGTTACTAACTATAGGGAATAGAAAGCATCCTAAAGGGAGAGATTTGTATGATGTAACTTGGCTTTGGGGTATGGGTGCCCCTGACGCAGACTACTTACAAAAAGAGTCAAAAACTACTCTGAAAGAGGTTATCACACGTGTTCGAGACTATGTCGCTACCTTGGACCTGCCGACACTAGCAAATGAAACGAAGGAGTTTCTCATCAACCCCGATGACGTCAACCGCATCATAGAATTTCCAAGTTTTATCAAACAACAACTCTCTAAACTATGACACAAATCATCATTGACTTTAGTTCGGAAAGCACATAGTACAATGTGCTTATGGAATTAAAAATAATATATATTGAAAAATAATATAAAAAGGAAATAAGTTTGACTTGAACAAAATAAGCCCCTTATAAACTAGACAGGTATTCCCTGTGCAAGGCATGAAGCCTACTTTCATTTATAAGGAGCCTATTTAATTAATATAAGTATACACAGTCTGTCAATAAGACGCAAAAAAACAGAAACAATATATGAAGCCAGCCATCGAAATCAAAAATCTCTCTAAAAAATATCGCAAGGGCAGTAATGCCCCCTACCTTACGCTTCGTGATAGTCTGGGCAATATTTTCTCTCCTCGTACTAAAAAACTAGATAAAGACGAGTTTTGGGCACTCAAAGATATCAATCTCAAGATTATGCCAGGAGAGGTAGTTGGGATTATTGGTAGAAACGGCGCAGGCAAAAGTACCCTACTCAAAGTCCTCTCCCGCATCACTCATCCCACAGAAGGTGAGGTTATTCTAAGGGGTAGGGTAGGGAGTCTTTTGGAAGTGGGCACCGGCTTCCACCAAGAGCTCACAGGGAGGGAGAACATCTTCCTCAATGGCGCAGTACTCGGGATGTCACGTGCCGAGATAAAGCAAAAATTCGACGAAATAGTGGCGTTTGCAGAGATTGGCGATTTCATCGACACTCCAGTCAAGCACTATTCATCTGGCATGTATATGCGTCTTGCCTTTGCCGTAGCAGCCCATCTGGAAACAGAGATACTTATAGTTGACGAAGTACTAGCTGTGGGGGATTTACAGTTTCAAGAGAAGTGCCTTGGAAAAATGTCAGAAATGTCAAAGCTGGGCAGAACAATAATTTTTGTAAGTCACAATATGGGAGCTATAGAGAACTTGTGCACAAGTGCGCTTGTGCTTAATGAGGGAACAGTCACTCATCTGGGTAATGTTAAAGATATAATTAACTCATATATGTCACTGAACAGAAAGCAAGGGCATATTATCAAGAAATCAGGACCAATTAATATAACTTTTAAAATTACGTCAACAGAAGTAAATAAGAAAAACGTTTTTCAATCAGGTGAAAGTATTAAATTCAAAGCTGTATTAGTTAGCGATATAGAACTTAAGTCACTCGAATTTGGTTTAGGAATTGAAGATATCTTCGGAAGTAGAATTTGCACTTTTCATTCGCGATATGAATTAGGGAGAAAAATTTCATTTAAAAAAACATGTGAAATAAATATAGAATGGAAGGAAATAATTCTAACTCCAGGTAAATATAGATTGATTTCTGCTGTTTATAACCGCGGAGAACTAATAGCTCACTGGGACAATCTTGGGGAACTAAATATACTAGAAGGGGATTTTTATCATACAGGCAAATTGCCAGATTCAACCCATCAAGGCAACATTTTAATTAGGGGCAATTGGGATATCCATGAAAAATAATGACTATCAAATTCCAACCAGACCACTACTTGGTGGTCATGATCCATTAGGGAAAGTATATGATTACGGGGATAAAATTATTCGTCAGATAGAACCTTTGTGCTTTGATCAAGTTAGTCATATATATATCCTTTATCTCAAACACAAATTATCAAGTGTTGGTCTAGTCAACACAACAATAAATCGACGTAAAAAGCAATTAATCCACAAGAAGCATGTTATTTCTTATCCTCACGAATGGACTTATTCAATGTTCAAAGATTCTATTCTTTTTCAACTAAAACTTGTGCAAAAGTTAGATCACTATGGTCTGACTCTCAAAGACTTTCTTCCCAATAACGTTGTCTATAACTATAGCAATCCAATATTTGTTGATTTTCTCTCGCTCATATCCAAAGGGGAGCTACGCAAAGAAAAGTGGTTGTATGTAGGCGTCGCAAATCAGGATATTTCACCACACAAGCTGCTTATCTCGAAGATGTTTACTCCTTACCTCTTGATACCTCTTTTTATCTACGCGAAAAAGAATTACTCATCCGGGAGAACAATATTGGAAACTAAAGTATGTAACTTAGGTAATGGTATGCCAACTTGGGGAGACGTAATATTGGGGGGAACATGGAAATTAGACTCACTATTATTAGCCACGAAGTCAATTTGGCTCAATATTTTTTCACGCGGCAAGTATCTAGACATTATTAAAAAGTATATTGATATTGTAAATACCCTAGATGTTAGAGATTCTCACAGCGCCTATCTTACATATTATCAGGCCAAAGGCGAAGAATATTCTCTAAAGAGTCAAAAGTTGTGGAAAAAGAAACAAAAAAATATTTATCAAATTATCCACTCCCTAAAACCCAAAACCACTCTCGATATTGGCGCCAATACAGGTTGGTATTCATCACTAGCTGAAAGAGAAGGGTCTACTGTTATCGCTACCGATGTTGACGAAGGCACAATCGACGCGCTGTATCAGAATGTAAAGAAATTCGGCTTAAAAATTTTACCTTTAGTCTTGCCTTTTTCTGCCTTTATCAAACCAAGTAATACCAAAGCCTATCTACCCACCATTACCAGATTTCGCTCTGATTTAGTAATGTGCCTTGCTTTAATCCATCACTTAGTACTTGGTCAAGGTGAATCGGTAGAGAAAATCATCGATGTTTTGGCTAGTTTGTCCAAAAAAGTAGTCATATTAGAATTTGTTGACATTAATGATGAGAAAATTCAAGAAGATCCTTCATTCTTTCCACAAATTGAGGGACCTGCCAGTCGTATGTATAAGCTCGATATCGTTGTAGAGATTGCGAAAAAATATTTTAGCAAAATAGACATCATGGACTCTACAGAATCTTCGAGGAAGTTATTAATTTTATATCACTAATATTTATGGACAATAAGCCCAACATCATCTTTACTACTCCAGTTTTTGAGTATCCCACGGTGCACGGTCCAAGCTTGCGTATTATCAATTTACTAATAGCGATCTCAAAAATTGCTAACGTGACCTTGTTGCTTACCAAAAATTCAGCTACTAAACTGAGAGAAATCCAAAACTTTGCCAAAGAAAATAATATCAATTACGTAGTAAACTTCAATCTAATTTTAAGCACTCTCAAGTTCACTAGCATCTTAGATATCCTCAATGCATTCTTAGTGAACAAGTTAGCAAAAACTTATTCTACAAATATCGTTTGGCTTGGGTATGGATGTATGAATATAGGTTTACTTAAATTTATTAAATTTATATACCCTAAATTAGTAGTGATTTGTGACACAGATAGTGTTCAGTCAAAATATTTTCTACGAGGTTTACCATATATCAAAGATAAATCTCATTATGCAAAGTTCTTAAAACTTGGTAATTCAATGAATAAATTAGAGAAGTCCATGGTTAATTTGGCTGACATTACGCTCGCTGTATCTGAGGTAGATCAAAAATATTATCAAAGTATCTCTCATCATCCTCAGAAAATTAAATTATTATATAACGCAATCGATATCTTGAAATATGAAAAAGCAGAGCTAGCAAATCTAGATTATCCGGCAGTCGTGATAACCGGTTGGTTTGGGAAAGGTAGTCCGATGGAAGACGGCGCTACTTGGTTAATTCAAAAAATATGGCCTAAGGTAGTAAGTCAAATTCCCAAAGCCAAATTATATCTGATTGGGAAAGGTGCTACTAGTACGATGACACAAACATACCCCAAATCAGTAATTATAGTTGGAGAGGTAGCGAACATGGTGCCATATCTTAAAGCGGCTGATGTTTCGGTTGTACCACTTAGGTATGAGTCGGGAACAAGGTTTAAAATTTTAGAGTCTGCAGCTAGCGGGTTAGCAGTTGTTTCAACCACACTAGGAGCAGAGGGTCTTACTTTGCAACCAGGAAAAAGTATCTTGATAGGGAACACTTCACTGCAGTTTGCTGAGTGTATAATGAAACTGTTACGCAACAAATCATTGAGGAACAAAATCGCAATCAATGCTAAAGCGATTATTTCTGAAAAATATAGTCTTAAAACTATTACTAATCAAGCCCAAAATATAATTAGTGGACTATAATTATGCTTAAGAAATGGCTCATAGAGCAAATAAATCGCTACGTTTCCAAGGTTTTTGTTGAGGTAAAGCCATTCAAAAGCTTTGTCGACATCAAAAGCTTACCAAGCGGTTATTATCAGTCGTTTGGCAGTAAGAACCCCGATAAATTTTTTTATGTCATCTGGTTGGATCATCGGGGGTCAGGGTTTTTTTCCAATGTTTCCTCTGTATTGTGTCATTTAAAAATAGCTAAAGACAACGGGATGATTCCAGTTATAGACTTCAAAAACTTCCCCACACTCTACAATGAGAAGGGGCAGATTAACCACACATCTAACTCATGGGAATACTATTTCAAACCAGTTTCAGAGTATTCGCTCGACGAGGTATATCAGAGCAAAAACGTTTTTTTCTCCTCAGGACTTTACCCCAAAGGCATGAGCTACTCGATTACGGAGAACCCAGGTCTATTCAAGATATATTCAGACGCAATCTCTCTTCAGCCCGACATCCACCGGAAAGTATCTGAGTATTCCAATCAAATCAACTTCCAAGACAAAGTTCTGGGTATTCACTTCCGTGGTCAGGAGCAAAAATACGCGACAGGCCACTCTTTCCCGCCTACCGAGAGACAGATGTTCCGCTACACCGATGAAATCATGAAGAAGTACCACATGAATAAGATCTTTCTCGTCACAGAAGATATCGACTATCTCAACCTTTTTATTAAACGATATGGGGATCGAGTCTACTATAGCGATATGTTCCGTACTCGCAAGGTAAATGCATACAAACTCCGCCCTCGCAAGAATCACATGTATCTACTGGGCAAAGAGGTTTTAGTCGATACAATCTTGCTATCAAAGTGCACAGGACTGTTGTGTGGCGACTCTAACGTTTCCGAAATGGCCAGATTTATGAATAACAAAAAATACCAATTTTTATACAAAATAGATAATGGAATTAATTCGAATAATCCCTTGATTGCTCGTCATCTTTACGCATTCAAAAAACACTTGCCACCTGCTTACGGGGGCCTTATCGATAAGCTTAGTATTATCAAAAAAGACAAGTAGCATGCCAACATTTACCATAGTTACTCCGAGTTATCAGCATGGTAGTTTTATTAGGCAAACAATTGACAGTGTTCTAAACCAATCGTTCAAAGATATTGAATACTGGATCATAGATGGTGGATCTACTGACAAGACTAAGAGCATCCTCACGAGCTATGGCAAAAAAATCCGCTGGTTATCCGAGAATGATCGAGGTCAGGCGGATGCGATCAACAAGGGCCTACTCAAAGCCAAGGGAGATATCGTGGCTTGGCTCAATAGCGATGATTTTTATGAGCCGGGGACATTGCAAAAAGTAAGCGATTATTTTGGTGCCAACCCACAAATAGATTTTATTTTTGGCGACATGAATTTTGTGGATCGAGACGGAAACAATCCCCAAAAATGTGACTACCTGAGCGATTTTTCTCTACCTAGGTTACTCAAATATTGCTATATCTGCCAGCCATCAGTATTTTTCCGCAGGTCAGTCATTGACAGGGTTGGTCTACTCAATACTAAATATACCTATGCTTTTGATTACGATTACTGGCTCAGAGTGGGTAAGCTCATCCCGGGCAGAATTAAAAGGGTATCTCTTGGGACCCTTTCCAATCTCCGCACCTACAAAAGTCGCAAAACCGAGGCTGGCATAATCCCCATGCGCCAGGAAGTAATCAAAATGATGTTTTCTCATGGTTATTGGTATGCCCCTGCGATCATAGAATCGGTATATTTAATAGTCAAATCGAAGCTATCAAAGCAATATGCTAAATAAAATAACAGAAAAAATACTTACCCTGATTCGACGCATTATTTTGGACAACCCATCTGCCACAAACATGACTGTTGATCAAATTTCACTCACCAACCAATATCGGCTTATGAAAAGAATATTGAAGCCCAAGGAAATGCCAACTTTCTCTGATGTTGGCTTCTCATCTACTTCACAATTTGAGGAAGACGGGATTTTGTTATACATTTTCTCTCTGATCGAATCAACCAATAGGAGGGTGGTAGAAATATGTGCGGGGTCTGGCAACGAGTCTATGGCCGCCAATCTCATTGTCAATCATGGTTGGGATGGACTACTGTTTGACGGCGAGAAAGATAACGTCAAAAAGGGTAAGGAATATTTTGCGCAGTTCAAATCAACACGATTCAAGCCACCAAAATATATCCATGCCTGGATCACTCGGGACAATATCAACCAGCTTATTGCCGAAAACGGCTTTGCCGGATCCATCGATCTCCTTAGTCTAGACATCGACGGAATAGACTATTATCTTCTGAAGCAAATCGATGTGATACATCCTAGAGTTATAGTTTGCGAGACACACAACATCATCCCCGACAATTTATCTCTCACCATTCCATACTCCCCTGATTTTAATCATCTAGTCGGATACCATCCGGACTTCATGGGAGCATCTGCTCTGGCAATGCAAAAACTACTCAAGAAAAAAGGTTATCGTTTGATCGGCGCCAATCGATATGGATTTAACGCTTTCTTTATGAAAAACGGGGTAGGGGAGAAATACTTCCCCGCCGTATCTATCAAAAGTATCCACAACAACGAGTTCACACAGGTCGCTGTTGCCACCAGGTGGCCCAAAGTCAAAGACCTACCTTGGGTCAAGGTGTAGTACAGATAAATTTGCCCTTATATTTGGCAAACTTATTTTTGAGAAACTTAACCCCCTCTGTCCCAGTCATCTGTTGGAGTATTTCCATATCCTTGTCCCACGGGAATTTTTTCTTTCTTTCTACTTTTTTTGCGTAGCCTTTTCTATATGCTTCCTCTGGGGTCAGACCCATGAGTCCAGATAGTTCACTCGGTACTAGGATAGCATTGTTGTAACAAAGCTCAACAATTTTGTATTTGTGCTCAATACATAGTTTATTCAATTGGGATAAGCTCTGGCCAAAAAAGTGGTCTCCTGCCCATGCTTGGTCGCTCGAGTATTTTACGGTAAAACAAATTGGGGGTGGGACGTTCTCGTTAATTTCGGCACATATCAACTGAGGATGGTAACTCGACAATAACTGGTCCAATACAAAATAGTCATAACTATCAATGTCAAAGTTGAGAAAATCAAATTTTTTTGGAAGCTGACACGCTTGGAGTACCGACACAATATTTTGGGGGAATACTTTGCCCCGGAAAAGCATAACTTTCGGGAACTTTCGGTAATGACTAGCCAATATTGAAAAGTTATCTACCTCACACTCGACGGCTAGGCCACTCCATCCCTGTTCCCATAAAAATAGAGTGTTGGACTGGCTCATCCCGTCTGACGCCGCAATATCCACACAGATATTGTTTTTTTGAGGTATCCTACGCAAATACTTTTCGATCACCGCTTTCTCGCCAGTATATGTCGTATCTGCTGGTTTATATAACCTATGTCTTAGTTGTTTTATTACATATTTGATCTGGTTCAGCATGTGGTAAGTATAGCATATTTAACTTTTTTGAAATTAGGTTTGCACTATATTTTGCCAATATTTTTTGAGTCGAAATTGGTTTTATTTGACCACTTAGAACTTGCAAAAGTTTTTGACTCAACTGCCCAACATCCCCGATTTTGACTAAGCATTGTGGATATTCTGCCAAGACCTCTCTACTACCTTCGTTGGCATATGCTACAACAGGCAATCCACAGGCCATAGCCTCAATTTGCACTATGCCAAAGCTCTCTGTGTAGCTAGGAAACATGAGTACTGCAGCTTCTCTATACCATTTGCCGAGCTTTGCATGCGCTACTGCCCCCACCAACTCGACCTCACGGTCCAAGCCCATCTCCTCAATCCTTTGTTTGATGACACTATACTGTGGTCCTGTGCCAATAATCTTTAATCTTGCCTCGGGTATCACGTTTAATACTTTTTTAAATGCTTCCAGTCCGTCCAGATGTCCTTTCCCTTCTACCAAGTTGGCTACCATCAGTACAGTCTTGCTATTATTCTTTTTTAGTTTTGGGTAAAATAATTTGCTATCTACACTAGGTGGAATCACAAATATCTTGTTTCTATCTAAGTCAGGATCAAGTCTGATCAATTCGTCGGCCAGGTACTTAGATGGGACATGTAGGCGGTTATATGCTCTCCAGGTAGTACGTGCGTCCTGGGTATGCTTGGGGTCAGCCACCCATACATACACGTCTCCTCCATGCATACTAAGTATCCTTGGGATATTTCCAGGGACTATCTCCATAGCGGCCTCTGCCGTCGGATACAAAAAATGTACATGAGCCACATCATACTCAATGTGGTATCTCCTTATTGTTTCCTCAATCGCTCTTGCCATATATAAATAATTTTTTTCACGCAAATACCGGATTGGCAAAGTAAAATAGGTAGGGTAATATACGCGCATTTTTCCTATTCGATAATCCCGAAATCCACTCAACTTGCTGTAACCCGCGAGGCTAGGAATCATTTGTAAAAAACTTGGCCAATATGGCTGTGGAGAAATCACCGTGATTTCGTCAAACTTATCTTGGATCAATTTTGTCTGCTCATACACAAACTGGCAGTGGTAGCGCGCACTGCTTAGTTCTGGGAAACCATTTGAGATCACGAGTAATCTATTCTTTTTCATTTACAACCTCTGTTATAAAATAAGGTCCAATTTGTGCAAGTCCATGAGTATTTTTCGAGTCCAAAATTGACTCTCCACTCTCAGTTTTTGTGTAGATAAAATACTGGACCTGGATACCACCATTCTTAATTTGAGTCTCAATATCTTCCACGCGCCAAGCGTTATATGGCATAAAAAGCCGTGCTCGGTTGTTGATAAAGAAACCGATTCTGTTATCACGAAACAAGAAAACAATCGGTGCTTCTATAGTAATATTATGGTTGATATATTCAGTCAGTCTAAAAGCATTTTTATTATTTTGATCTATTTCAGCCTCAATCATTTTCTGAGGCATAGGCAATATCATATAACGTAGTGTCCCCCAGATACCAAAATTATTATTCAGCAGAAATATAGTGGGCAAGATAAATAGCCCTAGTGTAGCCAATTTGGTGTAGTGTTTCTGCCAATAATTATGTGTCAGCAACAACAATATACTGACTATTCCCATACCCACAAACAAAGCATTTAGTAATGATATATAATACTCATCTGCTTGAGTAAACGACATAAATGTTGCAAAAATACGCATGAAGCAATCTATCAAAAACACTCGGATTTGGGGCAACAACAGGAGCATAAATAGACCAAAGCCATAAATCATTTTTTTTGGTATCTTGCTTAGGATATAGAGCACTGTTTCTCTGCGTCCCGAAAGCATGACAGCCACAATCGGCACTAGCATCAAACTATACTTTGGACTGATTGAAAGAACATAAGCATAAGGGTGTGGGTTCAGGGAGAATGGATCCATGATAATCAAAAAGAATACAGATGTATACAAAAGGAGTAATTTCTCCAACCTACTGTATTTATGTCCCTTAACCCAGGAAACAATTGCGATAAACAACCAGATAGAAAATATTAGTCCAAAGAATTGCGGCTGAGTAAATCCTTGGAGTTTACCTCTAATCAATACGCTCAAATTATTTTTCAAACCATAATTGCCTAGTTCTGCCTGTTTTATTTTTTTTACATCTACCACTTCTGTCCCTTGAGAGAGCGGGGTGGGATTAAAAACAAAACTAACTAGACCATTCCATGGCTCAAACGCTCCAAATAGGAGTGTTAGCCCAACTAGTATTGTCGCTCCCATCAGGCGTATCTTGATTGGGTATCTAATCCAAATAAAAAATATCAAGCCGAGAATAAAAGCTAATATCGTCCCACTAAAATTAATAAAACTTCCGATCCCCATCATGATACCCATAAGCCACACATACTTCCAATCGATTGTTTTTTTTGTTCCAAATTCGTACATTGCAAACAAAGATAGTAGCGCAAGTGTAGCGAGAATTATTTCTTTTCCACCAAATATCGTAAACCGCAATACATAAAAACTAGATAACGTCAGTACCACTGACCATATTTGGAGACCCTTTTTTAAGCCTAATAATTTGCCCCCATAACAAACCGCAAATAACATCAATACAAAATAATAAAAATACACAAAATGAGTAAGAATCAATACTCTAGGAGTAGGGACAGACGTCAAAAAAAACAGGCTATAAAGCATAGGTATTCCTGGTCGGATTGCAGGATTCAGCACGTAATGGGTCGAATCTGCCGTAAATGGTATGGCAGTATTTTGTCGCCACAATGCCCTATCTTGGCTATATACGTAGGCCTGCTCAATATATTCATATACATCTCCCCAGGTAGGAGGGTAAGCAATCATTCGTACAAACACAAACAAAACAACTGCTCCAGCAAACAGTGAACCAAGATTTAAAATCGGTCTCTTCCAAACGATACTTTTTGGCCAGATTGAATTTCTACTCCACACTCCCAGTATCAAGAAAATTAAACCTATTATAAGTGGATATAACCATGGATCTCTCTCCGGGACTAACGCAAAGAGAGCATACTGCAGGAGTGAAACAAGTAGTGGTCCCACCGCAAAGCCAACCAAATTAGCTAGCGCAAAAAATGGGGCCTGCCAAATTTTCTTGAGGGTTGCGACGGATATAATGGGGGAAACAATATAAATTAGTACAAATTCAATCAAAATCACCATATGGGCTCATTATCCCCCGAATCGTCTGGTGTTACAATATGTCAGCTAGGATAAATATGAAGTTTTTGTTTGTCGATCACTACTATCCAGATTTTCTCAAAAGTTATTACCTTGCGCACCCCCCATCAACAAAGCTTTCATATCATCAAGAGCTCACCTTGCTCTTGAGCCAGCATTTTGGTACCTCCGATTTGTACTCGCATGCTATGCGCGCTCTTGGACACAAAGCAATCGATGTCGTCGTCAATGACATAAACGGTCAAGAACAATGGGCCAAAGAACATGGGGTGCCTAGCCTCCCAATCCTTACTAGTCTTATCAACAAACTATGGGAAAAGTTTTCTTACCTTGCAGCTCGCAAAGCTTCCCCTCGCGAGCAATTTATACTTGCTGCCCAAATTAAAGCGTACCGTCCAGATGTTCTATATATCCACAACACGAGCTACCTTTCCAACTCGTTCCTCGCCAGTATCAAGAAAGAAGTCCGACTTATAGTCGGACAGATTGCAGCTCCCATTCCTCCATTGCATTCATTCTTTGGTTTTGATCTCATAATTACTTCACTTCCACATTTTGTAAAAATATTTAAGGAAATGGGTATCTCTGCAGAGTATCTTCCTCTCTCCTTTGATCCTCGCATATTACTCCCTGCGCAACCAAAACGGAAATATCCTGTCACATTTGTCGGTAGTTTTTTTTCTGTTCACAAGCCAGGCATCTCTGCACTATCGCAAGTCGCCCTCAGTGCCCCACTCAAAATATGGGGATCACCCAAATGTGGTATTACAGATCCCGCTCTCTCAAAAGTGTACCAAGGAGAGGCATGGGGCAAAGATATGTATCAAATATTGCAACAAAGTCAAATCACCATCAATCGTCACAGTAGCATCGCCAAGCAATATGCCAACAATATGCGTTTATTTGAAGCCACCGGTTGTGGTGCCATGCTCTTAACAGACAAAAAAGATAATCTTAAAGACTTTTTTATTGAAGGTAGGGAGATTGTCAGCTATTGTTCTGCCAAAGATCTAGTCCAAAAGGTCAAGTACTATCTTTCACACCCTCAGCAAAGAGCAAAAATTGCCAAGGCAGGGCAAATGAGGACTATGAAAGATCATACTTATCAGGTTAGAATGAAACAGTTAGTAAAAATAATTGAAAGGTATTTATGAATCAATTTGCGAATTATGCCAAGTATTATGATGATGTATACCAAAACAAAGATTATGCCGCCGAGACAGATCTCATCGAAAGCGTGTTTTCGCGATTCTCAAAGACTCCAGTCAAAAAAATTCTTAGCTTGGGGTGTGGTACGGGCACTTACGAAATAGAGCTAGCTAAAAGAGGGTACATCATTACCGGAGTAGATATCTCTGCCCAAATGCTAGAAGGTGCCAAGTCCAAAATAGAACAAGCGGGTGTGGGTAACAAGATTACACTAGTTGAAGGAGATATTCGCAGTCTCAAAAACCTAGGAGATTTTGATGCAGTCATTATGATGTTCAACATTGTCGGTTATCTACACACTCCCGCTGATCTGACAGCTGTAGCAGCTGGTGTTGCCTCCCACTTGCCTAGTGGTGGAGTCTTTCTCTTTGACGCTTGGTATGCCCCTGCCGTTGTTGCAGACCCTCCTACAGACCGCACCAAAGTGATTGAAAAAAATGGGAGCAAAATCACCAGAATCACTCGTGGATCCCTAGACTCTGTCAAAAAACTGGTAAATATTAGTTTTGAGGTAACAGAAGTAAAGGATGGTAAATCACTTGCCCACGTCACCGAAGATCACCCCATGCGCTACTGGGATGCAGACGAGATCAGTGCAGCCTTAGCTACTGGAGGTCTCAAACTGCTCAAAACAACCGCTTTTGATGATCTAGATCATGAAGCAAACAGTGAACATTGGGACATGCAGGTCATTGCACAGAAAGTATAACCATGCGCATAGGTATTTATTTTACGGCAGGTCACAACAATGGGGGAGTATATCAATACTCGCTAGGATTCCTCGAGGCTCTAGCCAAGAATAATCTCAACGAATATGTGATCATCTCCACTTCTCCCGATATTCCAGATAAATATCTGCATGATTCACGTTTTGAGATCATCAATCTTGCCAGTGCGTCTCAAGCCAAGTTCGAAAAGACAAGAACATTTTTTGCCAACGTCGTAGGTAAATATCTTGGGATAGTCATGAGTTTGTTGTACCGTGCAGGGTTATTTGCACTAGTCAATTTAGCCATGCGCTACACTCAGCGCTCAGTCATCAAAACTATCGCGGACGCTCACTTAGACTTGCTTATTCTCCCTGCCGGTACCGACATATCATATCTTGTCAAAGTTCAAACGATCGTTGCCGTCCATGACCTCCAGCATAGGCTCAATCCCCAGTTCAAAGAAGTCTCATATGGGGGTCGGTGGCAGTATCGCGAGAACTATTACAGTCGGACTTGCGCGAAATCTGTCCGCATTCTAGTCGATTCTGAGGTAGGCAAAGTTGATGTTTTGTCATGCTATCCCACCACTGATCCCACAAAAGTTGTAATCCTGCCCTTCCTTCCTCCCCCTTATCTCGAGCCAAATGTCCCAGTCAGTTTTATCAATCTCACACTCAAAAAATACCACATTACTACGCCATATATCTATTATCCTGCCCATTTCTGGTCACACAAAAACCATTTAACACTGATCAAAGCACTAGAGATATTACACCGGCAACAAATCGAGATTACTCTTGTTCTTACAGGCTCAAAAGACGTAGACTTTAGCACTTACGACGAAATTATGGACTATGCCAAATCCAAAAAAATTGACAAATATGTCAAATTTTTGGGTTATGTAGAATCCCGCGAAGTTTCCGCACTCTACAAAGGGGCTCTAGCTCTCACCATGCCCACTGCTTTTGGCCCTACCAATATTCCCGTACTAGAAGCTTGGACCATTGGTACTCCCGTCATATATTCCGATATCCGTGGTTGCCGTCAGCAACTAGGCGACGCCGGTTTATTAGCAGATCCAAACGATCCCTCAGCTTGGGCAAACTGTATTCGCGAAATTTTAGATAATCCCAAATTAGCCACCAAACTCATTTCTCTTGGCAAGAAGAGAGTGTCGCGCTGGACCATGAAAGAATTTGCAGATTCAGTAGATCACATGCTCCAAACGCTCTCGTGATAGAATTATTGTATGTTTAGGCACGTAGTAAAATCAAATGGACAGATTCTTGCAATCATTTTCTCTCACAAACTCAAATCCAAGGGAGTATCATTTTTGACCCCCAACGACTACACTCTTCAACTAGGTCTTATCGAACATCCAAGTGGCACAATAATCCGTGATCACGTTCATAATCCAGAGATCAAATACAATGTTAATACCACTCAAGAATTTTTGTACCTAGAAAAAGGTCGTGTCAAAGCCAAAATCTTTACGAGTGACTTTAAATTAGTCGAAGAAGTCATGCTTGAACCAGGAGATTTTATGCTTCATGTCGGGGGTGGGCATGGTTTTGAAGTTCTCAAAAAATGTCGTCTTATCGAGATCAAGCAAGGTCCATATCCTGGCCCCGAACACGTTAAAAAATATCGAGAAGTAAAATGATCCCTGTCAACGAACCTGTTATATCGAGTGAAGCTAAAGCCAATATAAATGATGCTTTAGACACTGGTTGGCTCTCTTCAGCCGGTCCCTACGTCAAAAAGTTTGAAGAAGAATTCGCCAAATTGATTGGTGTCAAACATGCGATCTCAGTCAACACTGGCACTGCCGCCCTCCACGTCGCTCTGCTCTCATTGGGTATTGGTGAGGGGGATGAAGTTATT
>Ga0210057_1005631_pt1 | contig 16017 bp, 14 predicted proteins | sample CryGeyCG2114_010_2_FD_183968 | JGI IMG/M metagenome (GOLD analysis project Ga0210057, IMG submission 183968) | Groundwater microbial communities from aquifer - Crystal Geyser CG10_big_fil_rev_8/21/14_0.10 (SPAdes) (version 2) | ecosystem: Environmental > Aquatic > Deep subsurface > Groundwater ...
AAATTAAAAGAAGCCGGCATCAGAACGGAAGTTGATCTGAATAATGAAACACTCGGAAAAAAGATACGGCAAGCAGAACTCCAAAAAACCCCTTATATCCTGATCATCGGAGAAAAAGAAGAGAAGGCCAAAGCCGTGGCCGTGCGGCAGAGAGGCAAGGGCGATATCGGACAGGTAAAACTCGAGGAGCTCATCTCTCAAATTCAAAAAGAAGTATCAGAAAAAGTAATCCCATAATTTAGCCCAAGCTCCCAGGCGCGTTGTTAGATAAAATCGCCCGGATCTAGGCGCTCTGAACGAGCATGTCTGGAATATGTGAGCCGAGGAGCAACGAAGAGTCCGGTCGATTTTAGCAACAACCCTTCGGGATGCCGTTATTTTTAATTTATCCTTTGGCATTCTGTCTTGGAGTAGGGTTCACTACACCTTCACCAGAATGCCTTTGGCTAAATTAAAAATCCCCGGCATCGCGGCCTAGGGATTTGGGCTAATTTAGGGGATTTAGGGGCTTTTTACGCCTGTTATTTTTTCAGGCGTTTCCAGATATAACCTCTCGCTATAAATAAGGCGGAAATAATCACGACTGCCACAAGCAGGCCCTTATACTTCTCCCACAGAAAGAAGATTAGGTTCCAGGATCCCATAGCGATGAGCACGTGAACACAGTTGCCGGCTATCAGAGGATATAGTCCGTTCTTCCAGTTCGTCGTGACGCAGAGAATGACCCCGGCCATTCTCCCGCCCGCCATGAACGGCTCCCAGCCCAGGAAGAACATCCCCGCGTGGCCGCCGGCTTTGATGGTCCTGAAGAGCCATCGGTCTGGGTGGACCGCCCATTCAAATGTGCCTTCGAAGTGCTCTACCACCCTCTCAGCGTATCCCTTTTGTTTCAGCTCTTTTGCGACCTCTTTTGTGAACTCAATGGTCTCCCGGATCTTTTTTCTTTCGGGGATAAAGGTGGTGAAGAACCACCTCCAGAACCTATACCAGGCGACGAGCTCTATGTTCAGGAGCACAGTCAGAGTGAAAAACCGGATCCAGAATGACTTAACCAGGAACATGACCAGGGGTATGATAACCCAGTCCCCGTTACCCGCGGTAAGCAACATAAGCGCTCCCGTAAAAGGCCAAACATTACTCCATTTTTTCAAAGACCCACGCCCTTTCTTACGAAAGGCAGATGTCGTATAATATACCCCGAAAATGGCTAAAAATCAAAGACCTAAAATCGTAGCCGTGGTAGGGCCCACCGCGTCCGGAAAGTCCGATATGGGTATATTTTTGGCGAAAAAAATTTCCACCAGAGGCGGACTATCCTCTGGCTGGCAAGGGGCCGAAATTATATCCGCCGACTCGCGGCAGGTTTACCGCCGTCTCGATATTGGCACCGGAAAGGTGCCTCGAGACGGAAACTCAAAACTCAAAATCCTAAACTCGAAACAATCTCAAAACTCAAAATTCAAAACTCAAAACAATACATACTTTTCTTCAGGGATACGCCATCATTTGATCGACGTTGTATCGCCCAAGAAACAATTCACCGCTGATAATTTTAAAAAACTGGGAGAAAAAGCGCTCAAAGAAATACTTGCTAAAAATAAAGTTCCTATTATTGTCGGCGGGACAGGATTTTACATTGATGTCCTACTGGGTCGAATGTCGGTTGCCGAAGTTCCGCCAAACAAAAAACTGCGCGCTCGGTTCGACAAACTCACCGTTGAGCATCTTTTCAAGATGCTCAAAAAGTTAGACCCACGGCGGGCAAAAACAATTGACCCCAAAAACAAACGCCGGCTTATCAGAGCGTTGGAAATAGTTTTAACAACCGGCAAACCCGTCCCAGGGCCGGCAGTAAGTAATAAGTATCAAGTATTATGGATTGGACTTAAACCGAAAAACCTAGAAACAAGAATTAAAAAACGCCTAGATGCGCGCTTGGAGCAAGGAATGGTCAAAGAGGTTAAAACTCTTTTGAAGTCCGGGGTGAGCAAAAGGCGTCTTTACAACTTCGGTTTAGAGTATAGATGGCTCACTCGCTACTTAAACAAAGAAGTCGGCTATAAAGAAATGAAAGAGGGCTTACTTCGGGACATCATCAAATACTCAAAACGCCAGATGACCTGGTTCAAAAGAAACAAAGAGGTTCGGTGGATAAGGGACCTGCCTGCGCAGGCAGGCCAAAAAGAAGCCGGGAAAATTATTCAGAAGTTTCTTGCTTCTCACCCTTGAGAGCTGAGTCACTGGGCCCAAGAATTTCTCCTTCTGCCGGAACTGTCCGTTCGGAAACATATTTTTGCTCCCGTCCAGCCATAATCTGGTCATGTCTTTCTTTTGCCTCACGGGATTCTTCCGCTGATTTTTCCTTAAATGTCCTTGCGGAAAAATTGGCCTCTTTTTCTCTCCATCCAACTAATTTTGTTAAGAATTTTTTAATCATTTTAATTTGTTCTTTAACATTTCTTCGACCACTTGCGGGTTGGTTCCGATTTGTTTCGCGCAAAGTGCGATTAACAAATCGAGGATCCTCGATGCCTTCAGCATCGGGACTTTACCTTAACTTTTCTTTCAAAATATCTTCAATAACTTGTGGGTTCCCCCTACCTTTGCTTTCTTTCATTACCATACCAATCAAGAATTTTAGCGATGCCTCTTTGCCTTTTTTGTAATCCTCAACCGCTTTGGGATTATCGGCAACAATTTTGTCCACTGCCACCTCGAGGTCGCCGACGCTTGATAACTGCGCAAGATCTTTTTCTTCTATCACCTTCCCCGGCGAAGCGCCGGTAGAAAACATTTCTTTTAGTACCATTTGGGCGCCGCTTGAAGAAACCTCGCTGTGGAATATTCTGACAACCAGGTCCGCCAGCATTTCCGGTGACACCTTTGTATCCGCCGGTTCGGCATAGACATCTTCGGCCATACGTTTCAGTTCAGTGATTAAATAATTTGACGCTAACTTGAACAACTTGTTTTGGTGTTCTGGTTCCGGTCTTTTCAGGTGGCCTAGTTTGTCGAAGGATAATAGTTCCGATGCCACGTGTTCAAAGTAATCTCCAAGTGATTTATTTGCCGTAAAAAGTTCTGTGTCTCTTTCCGGCAAACCGTACTGCTTGGAGAATCTTTCCCTTCTCTGTTGGGGCAGTTCGGGAATGAGAGATTTAATTTCTTCTAAAACCAGGGGTTCGTTTTGAGTTTTGAGTTTTGAGTTTTGAGTTTGTTTAGAGTTTAGAGTTTCGGATTTAGAGTTTACCACGCAAAGCGGGGGGAGATCCGGTTCCGGAAAATATCTGTAGTCCTGCGCTTCCTCTTTGGTTCTCATTAAAAACGTCTCCCCTTTTTTATCATCCCAACCTCGTGTTTCCTGCTTTATTTTTTCTCCCGCTTCAAGCAGTTCGGTCTGACGTTTTATTTCATAATCAACGGCATCAGATGCAAATTTAATAGAGTTAAGGTTTTTAATCTCTACTTTAGTCCCTAACTTTCCGTCATTTCCAGTAAGTGAAATATTTACTTCTACCCTCATAAGTCCTTTTTCCATATCGGCATCCGATACGCCCAGGTACCGCAGTATCAGCTGGAGTTCTTCGGCAAATTTTCTGACCTCTTCCCCACTTTCAAGATCGGGTTCGGTCACCAGCTCCATCAACGGCACCCCGGCACGGTTGAAGTCAACAAGCGAATATTCACCGCCGGGCGGACCTGCCTGCGCAGGCAGGTGGTACAAGCGTCCCGCATCTTCCTCTAAGTGAATTCTTATTATTCTTATCTTCTTGACATCGGATGTCCCACGGACATCCGATGTCGTTAATTCCAAATGTCCCCCATAGCACAATGGTTTTTGATATTGCGATATCTGATATCCTTTCGGCAAATCGGGGTAAAAATAGTTCTTACGTTCAAAGAAGGTGTCATTTTCTATCTTACAACCGAGGGCAAGGCCAGTCATAATAACTTTTTTCACGGCGTCCTCGTTGGCAACAGGCAAAGTCCCCGGATGGCCAAGGCACACGGGACATATATTGACGTTGGGGTGTTTCTCGTCTGGATTATTTAAAGAATCACAAAACATCTTCGTTTTTGTTTTCAGCTCCGCGTGGATTTCCAGGCCTATAACGGGTTTATATTCCATATAACATAAAATATCACTATTTAAGCAAGAAAAAAAGGGCTTTTTAGGCCCTATATGACAAACTTCAAGCGACCAAGCTTTACTAAAAATTCTTCCTGCTCGCGTTTGTTAGGCATTGATTCCGGAACAACATGGCTGGCTTTTTCAATGGACATTGGCCACTGGTGAGCGCTCAATATCTCAAGCTCAAGCCGTGAGAATGAAAGGGCGTGAAGCTGGTAGTCCTCAAACGCCTTGAATGACATCGGGAAAGCGGCCTGGATGATCCTGGCCATTGCCTCGCCGTAAACACGGATCTCGTACTGGGCATGAGTGTCCAGCCGAAGACGCAGGAAGTGCATGAGGTTGTGGAAATCAATCTTCCAATACCACTCAGTGTAGTTCGCCACCGGAAGCGGTATGCGAGCCAGCTCACGGGCGACACCCATCTTGAGCAGTTCCTGATAGTCGGCGTATTGGCGCCGATAACCGGCAGAGAGTATCTCTCTCACTCTTTGTTTTTCTTCATCGGAGAGATCTTCTCCCCGCCCTTGTTTGTTATCTGTGGCCTGCTTTTTGATAACATCCGGTTCGGGCAAATAGAACTGGTCAACCATTTCCGAATAACGGCCGGAGTATTCATTGATATTTGCCGTCCGATGCCGTACCCACTGGCGAGCTACGAAAATGGGCATCTTGCAGTGGAATTTCACCTCCACCATCTCAGATGGAGAAGTGTGGACATGCCGGCGAAGATATCTAATAAGAGTCTCGGCGGCACTAACTTTTTTAGTACCCTTGCCATAAGAAACACCGGCCGCATCAACAACGGCAAGATCGGTTCCCATGTAATCGGCCAGATACACAAATCCGTGGTCAAGACACTGGATGGGCCGATAAAGCCACTTTTCCGCGCCTTCGCTTGTTGGACGAAGTGTTTGACTCACTTCTTCAAAAATACGGTTTGGGAGTTGATCAGACATCAACACTCCTACTATCAAAGAACAGGTTCAGAGAGATTATCACTAAAAAAGAAATTTAAAAAGGGGCTTGTGTGCCCCATCTAATAAGGTTCGGCGATTCCTAACAGCGGATAGATGTATTTCCGCGCTTCCGCGAAGATGGCCTTCTCGCCTTCTTCTCCTTCCGGTTCGGCGTCAATAAGACGACAGTTGGGATAAAGAGCGGCAAGAGCCCGGTAGTTACTTGTCACTCGCCTGGTCTTTAGCTCGTCTTCAAAAGCATCGCATTCCTTGCCCGACGCTTTCCTGCGCCTTATCGCCGTTTCCGGCGTAATATCATACACGACAATGAGGTCCGGCCAGAAAAGCGTCAACCCCGCTTCCGCAAACATCTCTTCATGCAAAGCAACAATCTTTCTGAAGTCCCCGATAGTGTTTCCGCCGTAGACGATGGTGCTGTCCATACCGCGATCACAAATGACATTTACGCCGGAGGTCAACATTGGAATAATAACATTTTGATAATGCTCAATACGATCCCTGATAAACCACTTCTGTAATTCAAAGTCGGTAATTTTGACCTTCCCCTCTATGCCGTCTTTAAGCGTGAACTCGGGGTCGCGGTCAAATAAAATGTCGTATATTCTTTGGCCTATCGGTCCTTTTGTCGGCTCCTTCGGAAACGGTCGCAAAACTTTGACCTTAGGGTAACTGGCCGTAAGAGCCGTCTCAAGCCGATGAGCTTGAGTGCCCTTACCCGAATCGTCAACACCAGCCAGTAAAATGAGTTTTCCTGGATAAGGATTGCTGATCATAAAAAGTGTCCTTTTCAAACAACTGGTTCAATAATTCTACCCGATTAAAAAATTGAGGCAAGTTGACCCCGTAGTAGATTTTCCAAATACCCGCCAGAAGGCGGGTAAACCCCGTAGTAGATTTTTTAGATGTCCCACCTTTGGTGGGACAAAAGCCGAAGGCAATTGGAAAATTCACTACGGGGTTTACAATTTAAAAACCCGCCAAAGAGGCGGGTTTGAATCTAGGAGAGCGGGATTAATTTTAGTTTAACTCCCGCTTCTTTAAAAAGTATCCGGGCAAGGTCAAAGTCATCAACCCATCGCGGATTATCAGAAATTGGCGCAATGACTTCTTTAATTCCGGCGCTTATTACCATTGCCGCGCAAGGACAACAGGACATAAATGGCCAAGTATATAACTTGCACCCTTCAACTGAACTCTTGGCAAACAACAAAGCGTTCCTCTCGCAGTGAACAATCATCTTGTATTTTAACTCCCTATTTGCAAGTCGTTCCGGCAGATCATCAACTCCCGCGGGCAGTCCGTTGTATCCGACTGAAACAATTCTGTTTTTAGAATCAACGATAATCGCTCCCGTTTTTGTGGAGGGGTCTTTACTCCATTCAGAAATATATCGCGCTAAGTCCAAAAAACGCCTATCCCATTTTTCTTCCCTTGTCATTTTTCCTCTCGTAGATAAGAACCGGGATAATATTAATCCTTTAAACAAAAACGTCAAACCGGCCTCTCGGCCGGTTTGACTAAATTTATCAATTTCTTAATTACTAATTTTCTACTTCACCTCAATCCCCATTGAGCGGGCGGTGCCTTCGACTATCTTCATCGCTCCTTCTATGTCGTTGGCGTTCAGGTCGGCCATCTTCTGTTCCGCTATTTGCCTGACCTGGGCTTTGGTAACTTTGCCGACTTTATTCTTATTTGGAACACCTGAACCTTTCTCTAACCCGGCGGCTACACGGAGAAGATACGCCGCAGGCGGTGTTTTCAGCTTGAACTCAAAGCTCCTATCCTCATAAATAGTTATTTCAACCGGAGTAACCTGCCCCATTTTGTCTTTGGTCGCATCATTGAACTGTGACACAAATTGCTGGAGGTTTATCCCGTGAGGACCAAGGGCAGTACCAACCGGCGGAGCGGGGGTCGTCTGCCCACCGACGACCTGAAGTTTCACTATTGTTTTAATTTTCTTTGCCATGTTCGCTTTGCTCACACCGCTGAATTAACGCCGATTACTACGCTGATTATACGCTGAGCCAACTAAGCTGGCCTGAATTTTTCAGCGTCCTATCGGCGTACTTATCGGCGACTTATCGGCGGTCTATAATTTCTTAATTTGCAAAAAATCTAATTCGACTGGTGTTTCTCTGCCGAATATGGTGACCAGCACCTTTACCCGGCCCTTCTCCATATCTATCTCGGATATCTTGCCGTCAAAGTCCTTGAACGGACCATCAGTTATTTTTACCCTATCGCCCACCTCAACGTCAATCTTGTACTTCGGTTCGTCAACGCCCATCCTTTTCAATAATGTTTCAACTTCTTCGCTTGAAAGCGGGGTCGGCACGGTGCCAGCTCCGATGAATCCGGTTACATTGGGCGTGTTTCTAACCACATACCAGGAGTCGTCATCCACCATCATTTCGACGAGAACATAACCAGGATATATTTTCTCCTCTATGGTCTCCCTCTTGCCACTTTTTATCTTTATCTTCTTTTCTTTGGGAACCAAGACATTGAATATCTTGTCCTCAAAACCAAGCGATTCAACGCGCTGTTTCAGATTCCTGGCCACGTTATCTTCATACCCGGAATAGGTATGAATAGCGTACCATTGTTTTTCCCCAGTTGTTACTTGTTTCGGCATCGCTTCGCTTGATCATAATCCCAATCTACGAATCTTATCCGAATGCCCCAAATTTATTCGGAGCATTTGGATGCCATTTGTGGATTTGGATTATGGTCACATAATCATCTTATGATGAATTTATTCAATAACCACTCAAATATAATATCAAGCACGCCCAGGAATACGGCCACGGCTAAACTGATAGCTATGACTACCACCGTGTATTGGATCACCTGACCCCTGGTAGGCCAAGTGACTTTCGCCAGCTCATGCCTGACCTCTTTAAGGAATTGGGCGACTTTGTCCATTAATTTATGAATTAAAGTATTTTAAATTGCCCCACGGGCAATCTATACTAACACCACAATAATAACAAAACTCTATACTAATTGTCAACGACATGCTTTTGCACATCTGTGGCCAGCAGATATCCCGACCTGAAATAATATTTCAAGTTTTCTAAAAAACTCATCCCGTCGTAAGGATACAACTTCCCCGGCCTTGAGTTTTTGTAGTCAAAAATCCCTTCGCCCCTGATATTTTCCAGAACCGGATGATTTTGGTCTCCGTCAATTTCAACCTTCCCCGGCTCATCTTTCTGCATCCTAAAGGTCGCAATCTTTTTTTGCTTAGCGTCTTTGTCTAACTCGTATAGGTCAACGAAATAAAAAAGTGTCATGCGAGTGTCCCGGTATTTAATAATTCTTGCGTCCTTGTTTTAACTTTCTCAATAAAATGTAATATCTCAATATCGTCTGTCTCTTGTTTTAAAGAGTCGATGTCGGCCAATAAAAATCCGAGAGATTCTTTTATATCTTTTGACAGTTGAGTCAAATTTTTATCTCTGGCTTTATCTAGAATCTCTGTTTTTTCAGAGCCGCCAACGATCAACGACAGGTAGTCATGATCAATAAGCCATATCCGACCAGTACCAGAATCAATTAGAAAATTCCCGGAGTGTCTGTCACGATTGCCAATTAAGTAGTCAAAAACGGCAGCTTTGACTAGCCACGAACTATCAACCGAATATTCCCAATTGGTTATCTCTGAAGCAACTTTGGCAAAAATACGTTCCTGCAGAATCCCGATGTTTCCTTCAATTGTTCTGGCTACAACAGGAGGTACAAGGCCAAACCTTAATCTCTTATCGATTCCTGCCGCTAGTAACTCAAGTTTACTCCTCAAAAACCGATGCTTGCTCTGTTCGGAATCATAAGAAGTCTCCCTAAATATAGCCTGGCCGTCATCTTTGAGTTTTACCGCTTTAGTCGGAAAATACCCTTCCAATTGCTCTACTCTTTCTATTTCCCCTCTCTCCAAAACCGACTCGATACTTGTTTCCGGAGTTGTTTCTACCGTTGGCGCTCTAAATTGTTCGATATTTCTGCCTTCAGTCATACACATTTTTACCGCTGAATTAACGCTGATTATTACGCTGATATCACGCCGACAATCAGCGGCAGATCGGCGTACTTATCAGCGACTTATCAGCGGACTAGATATCGAGATTTTGTACCGACTTGGCGTGCGACTGTATGAATTTCTTTCTGGGCATGACATCTGAACCCATCAATACATCGAACACCCTGTCGGCTTCGTGCGCGTCTTTAATGCCCACCTGAAGCAAGACGCGGTTTGCCGGGTCAAGAGTCGTTTCCCACAACTGGGAAGGATTCATTTCTCCGAGACCCTTGTAGCGCTGGAGGGAGACCCCCGCAATTTTAACTTCACCCGCCGTAGCTTCAGCAGAAGGGGGTTCTTCTGCTTTTCCATTCCCATCCAACGGTGTTATCTCAAACTCATCTGGCTTTTTTGCTTTGCCTTTCATCTTAACATCCGACTCTTTTCTTAATTCTACTAAAATCTTATCCTTCTCAGCGTCATTATACGCATAGGATATTTTTCCTGACTTTTGGATTTTATAAAGCGGCGGTTGAGCTATGTAAAGATGCCCCTTTTCTATGATTTGAGGAAAATATCTGTAGAAAAGCGTGAGCAAAAGCGTCCTGATGTGCGCGCCGTCAACATCGGCATCGGTCATAATAATGATTTTATGATATCGTAATTTATTTAAATCAAACTCTTCGGCAATGGCGGTCCCCATCGCGATAATCAAGGCCCGTATTTCCTGGTGAGCGAGCATTTTATCAACTCTGGCTTTTTCAACATTCAAAATTTTACCTTTTAACGGCAGTATTGCTTGCGTTCTACGATCGCGGCCTTGCTTTGAACTATTGTGGACAAAGACACCGCTCGCCAAAGCAAAATTATGCGTCTCGGGGATTTCTATGTCATAAACGTCTACTAGATAGTCGAGTTTCTCAATTCTTTTAATACGGTGGTTAAAATTCTTCACCGCCTCAACGAGTTGAGAATTATCGTTGTTGAAGAATCGGGCCAAAATTGTTTCGGGCTTGATAAGATTTTTGTCATTCGTGATCTTTCTGGCAATTTGGTATTTTTCTATATCAACAACTCCCGACTCTTTATAGATGTCGTGTAAAACTTTTAATGCCCTGACCAAGTATGTTTTGTTGTAAGCCATTTTCCTTTTAGCTCTAAATTCCGGTGTCCACTGTCCTTTTGTTTTCCCACTTCTCCAAGATAATAAGTCCGAATTCTGCCACTGTTTTTTGGCCTCAACAGAACGCCACTCCATATCTTCCGGATGATTTTCATAGTATAATTTTGTTCTCTGTGCTTGAGCTCTTCTGTTTTCTAAGTTGCCCCAATGTTGCTTCTGTAGTTTATTCAAGGTTTCATTATTTCTTTTTCTGTAGTCAGCATTTGAGTTGTAAAACTCCAGAAACTTAGCCGTCATATACTTCTTATACTCTTGATTTTCCCACTGTTTTTTGGCCCTTGCGCTCAACATTGCCCGCATTTGGGGAGCTTTCATTGTTTTACTGATTTTTTCTCTATATTCTTTCGACTGTCTGATCTTTCTGAGTTTTTCTTGAACTTCCGGACGTGATAAAACTTCTCTGGCAATTTCTTGATGGATTCTAAAATGCTGTTCTCTGGAAAGACGTACTAAGTTATTCGGGTTATTGTTTAATTTATTAAAATCCTTATGGTGACTCTGCGGACCGTCGCCTTCTAAATAAGTACCGTGGTTAAGATTAAATTGATCGGATAGCAAGTGAGTAAAGATCCAAAAATGCTTTTTGGGATCAAGCACCATTTCATAGCCCTCAATTGTTATACGCCCTTTAATTTCTGATAGCTTCCGATATAGCGGCATAAGAGAATCTGCGGGAGTCAAGTTTTTCGCTTCCTTATAGCTCCCGTCCCTCAACATAAATTTGTGATCTGGCGTACAAATTAATTCTTCGTCGTTATCAAGAATAATTTTAATAACTTCCGCGTTCTTCTTGGTAATCCTTGGGTTGATTATCGGAGCAATACCAATGTGTCCATCTTTTCGAATAGTGTAGCAGAAGTTGTTTTTTCCATTTTTATATTCTTCAGTTAATTCTATAAAAGACAGATTGCGGCCGTCAGTCAAAGCCACGAGAGTATTACCGTCCCAGCACCCGCCTGCAGAATCTCCTTCGACAAGGAATAATTCGGACTCTGTTGCATCTCGACTTGAGCAGTCCGCCAGTTTCCCGGGCAAGGTCATCCCTTCCATAGCGCCTTTACGCAGAACTGTCTCTCTTGCCGCTTTGGCCGCAAGACGGGCTTTTGAAGCCAATATGACCGTCTCCAGTATTTCTCTTGCGTCGGTGGGATTTCTTTCCAGCCAATCGGCAAATTCCGTACCCATCACCGACTCAACGGCCGTTCTCGCGTCTGGCGTGCCGAGTTTAGCTTTGGTCTGACCTTCAAATTGTGGCTCCTTAAGCTTGACGGATATAACCGTGGTCAAACCCTCTCTCACATCTTCTCCGGATAAATTATCATCTTTTTCCTTCAGTATCCCATTCTTCCTGGCGTAATCGTTCAGGGCTCTGGTAATGGCCGACCTGAAACCAGTAACGTGCATTCCGCCTTCGTGGGTGTGAATGTTGTTGGCAAAACTTATTTCCCGACTTTGCAAATCATCAACATACTGCAAGGCAACCTCCACAAAAATTTCTTGCTGTTCCTTGCCGATATAAAAAATATTCTTGTTCTTCGGTTCCAAATCCCTGTTCAGGAATTCTATGTACGAAACAAGTCCGCCTTCAAAATAAAAAGTGCGCGAGGGAAATTCTATTATTTCTTTATTCTGACTCTTACTGAAATACTTGAGCGGAACTCTTTCGTCTTTAACACTTATCCTCACTCCTTTGGTCAAATACGCCTGTTGTCTGAAGTGGTTGACTATCCTATCCAAGTCAAAAATTATTTCTTTAAAAATTTCCGGGTCCGGCTCAAACTCAACAGTCGTGCCGGTATCTTTGGCCGAGCCGATTTTTTTGACCGCTTTTTTGGGCTCGCCGCGAACATACTCTTGTTCATACATACCGCCGTCACGATGCACTTCGGCGCGCAAATAAATTGATAGGGCGTTCACAACAGAAACGCCAACCCCGTGCAACCCGCCCGAAACCTTATAGGCGCTGTCGCCGAATTTGCCTCCGGCATGCAAAACAGTAAGAACCGTCTCCAAGGTTGATTTGCCGGTTTGCTTGTGTTTTTCAACCGGAATACCGCGACCGTCATCTTTCACTCTGACCCGATTATTCTGCAATAAATCCACTTGAATATTCTTGGCATGGCCAGCCATGGCCTCGTCCAAACTATTATGCAAAATAATTGGCGCAAATCCTCCGACAAAATTTTCGCCTTCAGGCACAGAAATATCATATACCCACGAATGGTCATACTGGATTTTTTCAATTTTCTTAACCCGCAATATACCGAGATCGGACGATATGAACTTCAGGGCCGATAAATTTATGTCCAGTCGTCCCTCATCAAATAGCCGCATCGCTTTGCCTCCGTCTATACCCGAAGCTGACACGCTGAATGAATAAGGGCGCTCATAATGTATTTTTTCTATTATTTCTTTAACCGGCAGATAGTTAATGTATGAAGAATGAGTATTCCAGTAAAAATCCAGAGTATAAGAAAGTTCCCGCGAATGCAGTTCTGTTTGTTTTATCTTTCCTTTGTATTCAATCGATATGAACCGTCGACCCGGCTGTTTTTTCCGTTCGCCATAAGAATATGTTTTATTAAGAGTTGAAAGAAGATATGAAAGACCGACAATTAAATCTCGGCTCTTTGAAACGGCGGTAAACTTAAAGCGTTCATCTTCTGAAGGCATCGTTCCCGCAATCAAGTGACTTATCCAACTTTTCGTCGGATAACCGTCGCCGGACATGTAGCCAATTAAAAATCTAGTCCGCAATTCAGAATCAACATTAAATACGACGTTCGGCACTCGCTTGGAGCCGCTATTGGAGCCGGTTCCTATAATATCGCGAAAAATTAAAGCTAGCGTTGAAGAGTTAATAACAATGACCCGAGCTGTTTTATGGGCATACCGTTCTTCAAATTCGCAGTCAAAAACCGAAGAAATTAAGTTTTTGGTATAGTCAATAAGTTCCCGTTCGTGAGAGCCAAAACTAAACGTAATCCGACAAGCGCCGCTTTTTTTGTCAGACACACTAATAGATCCCTCTGCCGCAAAAAGGCCGAGCAACTCAACAAGCTCCCTATTTACCGTTAGTAGGTATGGAGTTCTCCATCGAGCATTGTTTTTATTGCCAATTTTAGGATACGCATTTTTTATTTTTGCCAAATCGTTAGGTAAAAGAAATCTAACAAGATTAAAGGGTAAGTAGTCATAATGCGAGTAATCCCCCCAAACATCTGCCCGATGGCGTAGCTTTGTCCATTGCGGAATTTGCGATTTAATTTTAGACGCCAATTCCGCATCACCAGAAAACAGTTCGGTTAAACCATAGAGATTTGTTTTTGCTGTTTTACTAGCGTCAAGTCGCAAAAATTCGTCAATCAGGTCAAAAGTTTTTATCGGTTGCTCGACTTCTGGCCATAATTTTGGAACCACAAGGGATGTGCCAATAGTAACTTCGGAACCCTTCAATGGCGTTACTTCTCCTTTTTTTAAAGTAAATAGAGAATGATATGGGGTAATTTCAACTTGTCTATTGTTCTGCAGGGTTATACGGTAGATATCACTGTTGACTTTATGACGAATAAGAGAGGAAACCGGCGTATAGGACAAATTCAAATTGGACTTATTAAAAGACAGCGATGATACGTTAAAACCCTTGCGTAATATCTCACAATCTCCACTTTTTGATTTTTCAACTAAATTTTTATGTCTGTCAAAGTAACCGTCAATCAACTCACCTATCTTTGCCAATTTAACCAGTCCGTCTTCTTTAATGGTTACGGGGGTTGAGTATGTTACGGAGTTATCAAAAACCTCCCAAATCAAATGGTGCAATCCATCCGGTCCCGTAGAACCGATATACATTCCGGGTCGTTTCCTGACCGGTTCTAATCCCTCAAGAACCTGAATTGATTCGGCGGTATACCCCTGTTGTTTTGCGTTATCTTTCTTAGCCATTATTCAAAATTATCACCCCGCAATAATCGCAGTTCCAACGGGGCCAATGAGTCAATTCTTATACATTAATTTTAACATTTTGGAGAGTAGAAAGCAACTCGAAATTGTGGCTAATTTTTTGAAAATTTTGACCAATATCACCACCGCCATATCACTAACAATTGCTAGTTATATGGCGGTTTGTGGTTTATCTTAATTCTGCCTTAAACTGTTCTAAGAAATCAGGGTTTTTTATATAAAAATCTATGGATATGCCAGTACTTAATTCCGCCCTTCATTAGGGGTCCAAGCCCTTCTTCGGTAAGTCGATGTATAGAAATTAATCCTAGTGACTCAAGAAAAGATATTGCTTCGTCATATTCAATAAAGGTCATGTTTTTATTTTCTTTTGCCCACGCGTCTTTTGGACCAAAAAGGGTTATGTACATCGGCAATCGCTTTTATGGTTTCGTAAATCTCGTCTTAGATAAAATATACTAAAATCAGAAAAAAACAAAGCGGGAGCTTTAGAAAAAAGAGCTATCCAAGTTGGATAGCTCTTTTTCGATTCGTAGATTTCCTGCTTCTTAGTATTTTATATGTTTTGCAGAAGTATTCTTTCGTAATCCTTGTTTATTCTGTGATCTCCTTTTGGCACTATAATCATTCTTACATTTTTGGTGAGTAGAGGTTTAAATAGTTTTTGTAAAAACTTTTCTTTTTCACCAATTATAAAAATAACTTGTTCTGACTTGTGTTTACCTAATGATTCAAATGGAGTAGGCGAACAAAGAATAAGTTTTTTTAGTTTTCTTTTAAGAGCTATATCAAGAGAAAAAACAGCCCCAAGCGAAAAACTTACAACTGTGTCGCAGTTTTTTGATGATGTGGCTTTTCCAGTATTCCAATCAATATCAGCCACAATTAAATGTCTAGACAATGATTTGTAATTTTTCTTTGTTTCTCCTAATCCTGGATAGAATATTGTTTTCATAAATTTGATGGTTAAAAAATAGGGGGGCATTTCTGCCCCCGTTCGCGGTTAGACGCCGAATTCGTTGTTCTTGACGCCTTTGACGAATGCGGACCATTCGTCATTGGTAAAGAAGACGGTATTCTTCGCCTGGTCATTGCTATTGCGAACAGCAATGCCGTCGGGCGTGACGGCCACAGCGACGCAGGTTTTCGGGTTGTTCTTGGACCAAGACGACGTCTTGAAGTCCCTATCCCGGACTTTAATGCGGTTGAGCATTTCCCTGTCTCCTTTCCGCAATCATTTCAGATTGCGCCTTAATTATAGCACAGAAATGTTGTCAAGGTCAATCTTTCGGCTCCTCCTATCTTAATTCGGCTCCAAATTGCTCGGTCCCGATTTACTTCGCGTAAGACGCGACTAGTAAATCGAGGATCCTCGATTTTGTAATCCCGCCTTAGCGAGAACAAAATCGGGACGGTTTTCCTAACGTATTTCTGCCTTAAACTGTTGTTTTGTTTCTTCATAAATTCGCGCCTGAATTGCATCAACTTCTTCGCTTTTGAGTGTTCTCTCCATGCTTCTGTAGATAATTCTATACGTATAGCTGACCCTATCAGAACCGAATTTTTTAGAATCCTCGTATTTATCTATCAGTTCGACCTGTTCCACCAAGTCCCCTCCTAAGTCGCGAATCAAATCAAAATAGTCGTTAGGGACAAAGTCATTACTGACAACAAATGAAATATCGCGCGTTATCGGCGGGTATTTTGAGACGTCTTGAAACTTTTGACCGAGTTT
>Ga0210057_1005632_pt1 | contig 16017 bp, 13 predicted proteins | sample CryGeyCG2114_010_2_FD_183968 | JGI IMG/M metagenome (GOLD analysis project Ga0210057, IMG submission 183968) | Groundwater microbial communities from aquifer - Crystal Geyser CG10_big_fil_rev_8/21/14_0.10 (SPAdes) (version 2) | ecosystem: Environmental > Aquatic > Deep subsurface > Groundwater ...
AATGACTCTTGACAATTTAATAAAAATGGTATATAATGTAAATATAGTGACTAAGGGTTTCGTTTCATTTGTGGCACTAAAAGTTACCCCTCGGGGTAACCCTGCTTCTTTATTATAATAAAGATAATATCCGCCACAAGAGGATATCGGACCCGTGGTTATAAAACACAAAAGCGCCTCATGGCGCTTTTGTGTTTTATAACACTTCTAAACAGAGCATGTTTTCTCTAAGTAATCAAGAACTCTTTCATTTATAAGCCGACTGGAAATAATATCACGAAGATTATCCATATCTAAGTTCGTTTTATCTACCTCTCCTTTAATCATCATGGATTGAACAGTGGTAGTTAACGCTTCATCAACCTCTTCTTTTGAAGCAGAGATACTTTTATCCTTAGCTACTTTGTGTAAAATCATTATTGTTTTTACCTGCTTCTCTGCTTCATCGTGCCACTCTTTTCTAAGATCATCTTGAGTTTTCCCCATCTGGGCTAAATACAGCCCCAACTCCATTCCATTGGAATGTAAATCTCTATCAAGATTACCTATCATAGAATCTATTTGTTGATTCACAAGAATTTCCGGTATTGCTATGCTAGAATTTTTAACAAGATGATTAATGATTTCTAAGCGAACCCTCTGTTTTTCTTTAAGCTTTTTCTCTTCTGTTATACCGTCTTTTAAATTGCTCATTAATTGATCTAGGCTCTGAAAATTTCCCAAACCTTTGGCAAAATTATCATCAACCTTTGGCAACTCTACTGATTTAATATTATTAATTTTTACTGAAAAATCTAGTTTTTTTCCAGCAATCTTTTTTACATAATAATCATCTGGGGCAACTAGCGAAAATGATTTTTTATCATCCTTCTTCATTCCCAAAAGACTATCCTCAAAACCGGGTATGAAATTCTTACCACCAATTATCAAGGGATGGTTTTTGCTTATTCCCCCTTCTAGTATTTGTCCGTCATGTCTAACTTCAAAATCAACTTCTACTCTATCACCATTTTCAACCACACCATCTTTGTCGTGTAAAATACTTCTTGATGCTTTTAGTGTTTCCAAAGTATCATCTATGTCTTTTTGGTCTACCTTAATGGCGCGGGTAGCTACTTTTAACTTAGAGAAATCTTCAATTTTTATTTCAGGAAAAAGAGTGAGAATTATCTTATAGACAAGTTTGTCTGCGGTATTCTCTTTTACTTCCAGCTTGGAAACATTCAAAACGTCTAATTTTTCTTTATCTATTACTCGAGCCAAACTATCTTTCATGGCCAAATCAAGTGCCGCCTCAAGAACTTGTTTTGCATCAAGATTCTTTTTTAGTAAATCCTTAGGAACCTTGCCTTTTCTAAATCCGTCCATCTGTAAATCTCTCCCGAATTCAGATTCGGTTCTATCTATATACATCTTTAAGTCATCTCTAATCAACTCAACAATTAACTCTGTCTGGTTTTGGTCAATTTTTTTAAGAGTATGATTCATCCCGTACGAAGTAGCCCCGCCGAGGTCCTTCGGACTCGCGACCTTGTCGCGAGCGAGACTTTGTACGGGATTCATTATGTTTTTGAATAGTTTTTATTCGGTTATTACTTCTTCTTCGCCCAATTCAATTTCTTTGTGACTCAAATCTCCTTTTGGAGATCGGACATCTATCTTCCATCCCGTAAGCTTGGCGGCCAAACGAACATTCTGCCCCTTCTTTCCAATAGCCAAAGAGAATTGATCGTCTGAAACTTCTACTAATGCGTGCCTTCTTGTTTCATCAATAATCACAACCTCTAAAACCTTAGCCGGAGAAAACGAATTAGATATGAAATCTTTTGCTTTGTCGCTCCACAAAATAATATCAATTTTTTCTCCTGATAATTCATTTATAACCGTCTGAACACGAACACCTTTTTGGCCAACCAGCGAACCGATTGGGTCTACTCCCTCTTCCTTAGACGCGACCGCTATCTTTGTTCTAGAACCAGCTTCTCTGGCGATGGCTTTAACTTCTACAGAACCACTGTCTATTTCTGGAACTTCAACCTTAAACAATCCCAACACTAACTTTGGGTGAGAACGAGAAAGCAAAACAACTGGCCCACGAGGAGTTTCCTCAACTTTTAAAATCATGAATCGGAATCTTTGGCTCATTCTGTAGTTATCTGTTGGTATTTGTTCAGCCGGAATTAGTAAACCATTTGTTTTTCCAAGATCAATAAAAACCAACTGGCCTTCTTTTCTCTGGACAACACCGCTGATTATTTCTCCTTCTCTTCCTTTAAATTCAGAGAATATGGCTTCTCTCTCTGCCTCTCTTAATCGCTGAATAATAACCTGCTTTGCGGTTTGAGCGGCAATGCGTCCAAAATCAGTATGTGTTTCAAGTTTGGTTATAATTTCGTCCCCAATTTTAGCTTTCTTGCTTTTCTTTTTAGTCTCTTCTAATAAGAGGTGTTTTTCAGGATTATATTTTATCTTGATTATGTCATCTTCTCCAGAAGTTTCTACCTCTCTATACTCTCTTCTTGATCTTGAATCATAGTCCTGAGGATCTGGCTTCTCCTCCATAACCTTAGTCGGCAAAGTTCCGGTTAAATAACCCTCTTCATCAACCCCCTCAACAACATAGTGAGTTTGGGTCATGACAAGATCCCCGCTTTCAGTATCAAGTTTAGCTTTAATTATTTGACCCTTCTTGCCATAGTCTCTCTTATAAGCAGCCGCAATAGCAGCTTCTATTGTCTCAAGGACACTCAACTCGGGAATACCCTTCTCTTCTGATATCTGTTTTATCGCTGAAGTGAACTGTTTTATGTCAAACATGTTATAAATTTCTAATTGCTCTAAAATTGGACTTGTTTAGGTTAATTAGAAATTAGGTTAATTAGGTTAATTTAACAATGATGTCCGCCATCGGCGGACATCAGCAATAATCAATCTATAGATACATAATATCAGTTTTTAAAAACAAAGTCAAATGCGAATATTTTGGATTGTAGTATACTTATTATATGAGCGACAAACGTCCAATTGGAGTGTTTGATTCAGGGGTCGGAGGGTTAAGCATACTCAAAGAACTTCACAAACTCCTACCCAAAGAAAATTTTATCTTTATAGCCGATCAGGCCAATGTTCCCTATGGGGAAAAATCTCAATCTCAACTCTGCCGACTTACATCTAACATCTCCGATTTTCTCATAAAAAACGATGCTAAATTAATAGTCGTGGCCTGCAACACTGCCACCTGCAACTCAATAGGTTTTTTGAGAAAAAAATTTGCCGTGCCTTTTGTGGGCACAGTACCGGCCATTAAAACTGCTGCTGAAAAAACTAGAAATAAGTGTGTCGGAATTATCTCGACACCATCCACATCTGAAAGTGGTTATCTTTCAGATCTCATCTCTGATCACGCACAAGGTGTTAAAGTTATTAATATGGGTTGTTTTGGTCTTGAAAATGTTGTTGAAAAAGGAGATCTAAATTCCAAAGAAACGGAGTTGCTTCTAAAAAAATTCCTACAACCAATAAAGACAGCCAAGGCTGATGCTATTGTTCTTGGTTGTACCCACTATCCATTTTTAAAAACAAAAATTAAAGCGAAGCTGGGTTCAAATGTTAAAATTGTTGATTCTGGAAAAGCGGTTGCTAAAAGAACTTTGAGCATTCTTGAGGATTCTGATTCTCTAAACACTGAGGGCGGTAATTCTTATTATCTAACGACTGGAGACAGCAAGATTTTCTCAAATGTTGCATCTACTTTGATGAGAAAAACCATTTCAGCAGAACATATAAACATTTAATCTGGCTTACCCTCCTACCTACTTGGCAATAGTCCTAAATTATCGCTTTGCAATAGTTGCTAAATAAGTGTGGGGGCTTATCCACAAATTTTGCTGGACAAAAGAACTGCTTCGGTTAGATTGCTGATAGTGATATAATTAAATTATGCCGACATCAAACACAGACACAAAAGAAGCAGAGTTAGAGAAGAAGCTATCCGAAATTCAACTCAAAAGAACCGAGGAAGACTCTGTGTCCTTGGCTAAAAAATTTAACCTGCCTTTTTCGGACTTAAAATCAGCGCCTATTAATAGCGATGCTTTGATGTTGGTTGATGAAAATACGTCTCGCTCTTCAAATTTAGCTATTATATACAGGGCAGGAAACAAACTAACAGTAGCCATAACTAATCCGGAAAATCCAGTAACACAAAAAACATTAGACAGTCTCAAGGAGAAAGGGTTTACCATTAATCCTATCGTTACCTCCCCTTCCGTTCTTGAAAACATACTAAGTCGTTATAAATATGCTCAAACACATGAACTTTTTGAAGTTGGGGCCATCGAAATAAAAGAAGAAGAAATAAAAAAAATCCAGGACGAGATAAAAAACATTGGAGACCTAAAAGACAAAGTAAATAAAATTTCAGCGACTGCAATGCTTGAAACCTTGATTGCAGGAGCCCTAAAAATAGGCGCATCAGATATTCATTTTGAACCAGAATCTGAAAATACTCGCCTTCGATATAGATTTGATGGAGTTTTAAACGACGTCACACTGTTAGACAAACCTTCATATGAGAAACTTTTGAATCGCATTAAAGTGCTGTCTAAACTAAAATTAAACATTCACAGTTCTCCGCAAGATGGCCGATTTACCATCAAACAAAAAGTTGCCAACATTGAAGTCAGAGTTTCTGTTTTGCCCAGCGAGTTCGGTGAGACCATTGTTATGCGTTTATTGGACCCCCGGACGATTAAAACAAAGCTGGAAGATCTTGGGATGCGCGAAGACCTTTTAGTGTTGGTCAGGGAACAATTAGCCAAAGCTACTGGTGCCATTCTCACTACAGGACCAACTGGTTCTGGTAAAACCACCAGTTTATATGCTTTTGTTACCTATCTAAATTCTTCCGATACCAAAGTAATCACGATTGAAGATCCGATTGAATATCACATTCAAGGTATTTCCCAAACCCAAGTTGATACCAAAAAAGGATATAGTTTTGCTAATGGCTTAAGAGCGATAGTAAGACAAGATCCTGACATTATTCTTGTTGGTGAAATAAGAGATGAAGAAACCGCTGATATTGCCTTACAAGCAGCTCTGACCGGACACTTAGTTTTATCTACAATTCACACTAATGATTCGGCTGGGACTATCCCTCGTCTTATTGATTTAGGTATTAAGCCTCAAATTATTGCTCCGGCAATCAATATGGCCATGGCCCAACGACTGGTAAGAAAACTTTGTCCTGATTGTAAAAAACAAGATGAAGTCAAACCAGAAACATTAGAAAAAATACAAAAAACAATGGCTCCCATAAAAGACCGTTTTAAATTATTAAAAATAGATTCGTCCAATATTTACTCTCAAGGGAAAGGGTGTAAGGAGTGTAATGAGCTTGGATATAAAGGTCGGATTGGGGTTTATGAAGCATTCGTAATCAGTAAAGAAATGGAGAGGCTTATTTTGAAATCACCGGCCATATCTGATGTCCAGGAATTAGCTGAAAAGGAGGGCATGGTCACCATGCTCCAAGATGCTTATTTGAAGTTATTAGACGGAATAACTTCAATTGAGGAAATAGAAAGAGTACTGGGGTAATTATCAATTACCAATTTACAATTTCCAATGAATGACCAATGACACAATGATACATTGAAAAATTTAATGAGAATTGAAAATTGAAAATTTCTGCAAAAAGGACCTTTATAATCTGTAGGCAAATGCCCGAATTTACAAAACGCGGGGCAGGATAATTCCGAGGAGTAGCCCAGTCGAAACCAAACTATCCAAACTAGATAATATCCCGATTGGATCTGTGTATTAAAATACTCCGACCCAATTGCCTACAGATTATAAAGGTCCTTAAGTTCCCATACCAAGTATATCAACTTCCAGATATTAATATGGCGTTAATATGGTAAAATACTTAATCCAAATAATAGCTTCCAATAAGGATTAGGCAATATTCAGTGAAAATAAAACAAAGCCAACTGGAAGTTGTATTACTGGGCATATTTTAGTTCAAATTGCCATGAATGTCAACCCCAACAATTCTAAGACCCTCCCGATTCAGCCCAAGCAAAGCTTGGATGCTGAATCGAGGACTCTCGATTCGTCAGCTAAATCCAATGTGGATTTAGGACGAATCGGAGCAAAACCTGTCCCAGAGGATCAATTACTTGATCAGGCTTTGAGGCCCAAAACTTTTGACGAGTATATTGGTCAAAACAGGATAAAAGAAAACCTAAAAGTGGTTATCGGGGCGGCAAAGAAGCGCAAAGAGCCCATAGAGCATCTACTTCTTCATGGTCCATCCGGACTAGGAAAGACCACACTCGCCTATCTTATCGCTAAAGAACTCGGAGCAAGTATCAAAATAACTTCGGGTACGGCTTTGGAAAAAGCTGGCGATGTCGGCTCAATCCTGACAGGTCTTAGTGATGGAGATGTTTTGTTTATTGATGAGGTTCACAGACTCAATAAGATGGTAGAAGAAGTTATATATCCGGCGATGGAGAACTTCAAACTTGATATCGTTATCGGCAAAGGCAATTCAGCAAAAACCCTTCAAATAGATCTTCCCAGATTTACTTTGATAGCCGCAACAACAAAGATTTCGCTCCTCTCTGCTCCATTTCGTTCAAGATTCGGAGTAAGTTTCAGATTAGATTTTTATAAAGACGATGATATTGAAAAAATAATTAGTCGCTCTGCCAAATTACTATCTGTAAAAATAGATAAGCCAGCAATACAGATAGTAGCCACCTCATCCAGATACACTCCCCGCGTAGCTAATCGTCTATTAAAGAGAGTTCGTGATTACGCACAAATGAAAGATGTTGATTATATTAATGAGACCTTGGCCAAAGAGAGCCTTAAGCTTCTAGAAATTGACCCCAAAGGACTCGAGGAAACCGACAGGAAGATTCTCTTGGCTATCGCAGAAAAATTCGATGGCGGGCCTGTAGGACTCAAATCCATCGCAGCAGCTATTTCAGAAGAAGAAGGGACGATTGAAGATGTCTATGAGCCCTATTTAATGCAGATGGGATTTCTATCAAGAACCCCCAAAGGCAGAGTCATCACTACGAGTGGTCGAAAACATCTTGGTTTACCTACAAAAGAAACTCTGGATATTTAAATTTTTAAATGTTTAAATATTAGCCTATGTCTGGACATTCTAAGTGGTCGCAAATAAAACATAAAAAAGCCCTGACGGATAAGAAAAAAGGGCAAATATTTTCTAAGCTTTCTAGGCTGATTACTTTAGCTACAAAAAAGGGGCCTGATCCAAAATCTAATCCTTCTCTTGCTCAAGCAATTGATAATGCCAAGGCAGTAAACATGCCCAACGAAAACATAGAACGGGCCATAAAAAAAGTTGCCGACAAAGATCAGGATCAATTAGAAGAATTGTCCATTGAAGCATTAGGCCCTGGAGGAATTGCGCTCAAAATAAAAGCCATCACGGACAACCGAAACAGAACAATGGCTGAAATTAAAAAAATATTAGCAGAAAATAATTCTAAATTAGTTCAACCAGGAAGTCTTGCTTGGATGTTTAATCAGTCATTGACCATCAACGACTCCTCTATTCAAGAACAAGTAGACAAACTCTTTGAGGATCTGGACGATCAGGATGAGGTAGAAGATGTTATAAGCAATCTTGCAGAAAATTAACCTAATTGCTCTAATTAACCTAATTGACCTAAATAATTTTTAGAAATTAGAAATTAGAAATTAGAAATTGACTTGGTCATACTTGGAATTGACCCCGGCACAACACAAATAGGTTTTGGTGTTATTAAAAACGAGGGTAATCATTTTGAGTCTTTAGATTACGGGATTATAAAAAATAATGGCAAAGACAAGTTGTTTGATTACAAAAACACCGCCAAAGAGCTCACAAAACTAATCAAGAAACACAAACCAGAACTCGCGGTTGTAGAAAGGCTTTTCTTTTTTAAAAACCAAAAAACAGTTATGTCTGTCGGAGAAATGCGTGGTGTGTTAATGCTAACTCTTGCTAATCACAACTTGCCCGTTCTTGAATTCACTCCAATGCAGGTAAAACAAGCGGTGTCAGGGCATGGCGGAGCCGATAAGAATCAGGTCCAAAGAATGGTTCGCTTAATACTTAGAATAAAAGAAGAAATCAGACCCGATGATGCTGCTGACGCTTTGGCTATTGCAATTTGTGGGGTAAGTAATACTCTTAAAACATCGTAGAACTGGGTCGCTACGGGGAGAAGTTTCTTGTGGTCGTGCTTTAGCCGACCATAGAATCTCTCTCGGATGAAATGTGGATAAATCCCCTTTCAATCCTCGCTACCAGTTATAAAATTGGATAAAGTTTTAATAATTGTCTTGTTTGTATGGTCTGGCAACTCTTAAGCGGCCCGTCAATAGAAACAAGACAAACAAGGCCGGCATGGCAATAAACGAAATAATTGATCCGCTATATCTTTTAAGAGCGGACGAGGTGGACGAGAAAAAAGACGATGCTGTTGAAGATTTGGAAGATGATGACGATGAGGAAGAAGATGAAGAGGACGATGACGATGAAGAAGAGGAAGAAACAATATAGTTAAAATAAAACCCCCACGAATGCGGGGGTTTTATTTATCAATTACTTTTTCTATTTCTATTTCTATACCCTTACCTGACTTAATAATATCTCCTTTTTTTGTTTTAAAACCCCAATCCTTTACAACTTCACCGTTCACTTCAATAGCCCCCTGATTCACAAGTTCTTTTGCTCTAGAAACAGACGGTACTATACCTGCTGCTAATATCGAGGAAACCACATTGGTACCTCCAGAAGTTTTTCTGGGTTTATGTGACTCATTGACCGCTTTTTCTCCGTGATACATTCGAACCAACTCATCGGCCAATTCTTCTTTAAAAGCGCGCGGATTTTTTGGAGGCTGGCCTTCTAGCTGACGCTCATCAATCCACTTATAACTTTTTTCAGTACAAAGTTCGGCAATTGTGCGTAACATCGTGTCATTAATCATCAACACTTTTCTTCTTATCTCTTGAGGTTCATCTGTCAAAGCAATTATTTCTCCCTCCGATTTGCTCATTTTTTTACCGGAAGAACCTACTAACAACCTGGATACAAATACCAACTTATCCTTCCCAAGATATTCTCTTTCAAGTTCCCGGCCAACAAGCATATTGAATGTCTGGTCATTCCCCCCAACTTCTCCGTCAATCTTCATGGCCACGGAGTCATAACCCTGCATTAATGGGTAAAGAAACTCGTGAATCCCAATAGGTTTTTCGTTTTTTATTCTCTCCTGAAACATATCTCGGACAATCATTTGCTGAACAGTAAAATGACTAGCCAGTTTTACAACGTCCTCAAAAGTCATTTTAGACAACCATGAATGGTTATACTGAACTTTAAATAGGTTCTCGGGAATTATTTTAGAGACCTGTTCCAAATATGTCTTCATGTTGGAACTCACTTGTTCTACTGTAAGAGGTTTACGAGCTATATCTTTACCTGTCGGGTCCCCTATCCGGGCAGTGAAGTCGCCTATCAATAAAATAATTTCGTGCCCCAGTTTGGCAAGTTCCTTTATGAAAAGCAGTTGAATTGTGTGTCCTAGATGAATATCGGGGCCTGTCGGATCTATTCCATAATAAATTCTTAGCCTGTTTCCAGACTCCAATCTCTTTTCTGCTTCTTGTCGCGAAGGATAAATAGTTTCAGTGCGCCGATCCAATATCTCTTTTATCCCTTTTCCATCCGTAATTATTTTAGTTCCAAACATATATAACCCAATAATATCTTTTATTACCCCCCTTGTAAATCATGCCGGCATGACAAAGGTGCCCTTTGTCATGAAGAAAAATGTGTTATAATATTACGTTGTACTTGTAAATAGGCCTCTTTTATGGCAAAATTTAGAGAAAATATCAGATGATTAACACAAGAAAAAAGTTCAGAAAAATAGTAACATTCAAAAACTTCAAGGCATTGGCGATGCTTTTTTTGTGGTTGTTTGTAATTGGAACAATCATGCTTCTTTCCTTATTTTTATACCTTCAAAGAACACTCCCCGATCCTGAATCAATCGCCACTAGAAAAGTCGGCGAATCAACCAAGATTTATGACAGTACCGGTGAAATTCTTCTTTATGATATTCATGGCGAAGAAAAACGAACTATCATACCTTGGGAACAGATACCTGAAACTATTAAAAAAGCCACCCTAGCCTCTGAAGACAGTGACTTTTACAACCACAAAGGAATAGATTTGAGAGGAATAGCGAGGGCATTTTTTAAAGATATTGTGAATCTGGGAATCTCTCAGGGAGGGTCCACAATTACTCAACAATTGGTCAAGAAAGCTCTATTGAGTGACGAGCAGACAATTTCCAGAAAAATAAAAGAAGCTGTTTTAGCTATTGAAATAGAAAGGAAGTTTACTAAAGACCAAATCTTTTGGATGTATCTGAATCAAATTCCTTATGGCTCAAATGCTTATGGCATAGAAGCGGCTGCTAAAGAATTTTTTGGAAAAAATGCTTCTCAATTAACTCTAGCTGAAGCAGCTACCATCGCATCGGTGACAAAAGCCCCAAGTTACTATTCCCCTTTCGGCAATCATGTTCCTGATTTATTAGCACGAAAAAATACTGTTCTAACAAGAATGAAGACTCTTGAGTATATTTCTGACTCTGAATACCAAACAGCTCTGGCCCAAAAATTAGAATTCAAGACGATTGATAACAATCTCCAAGCTCCTCATTTTGTAATAATGGTAAAAGAATATCTTGCTAAAAAATATGGAGAAGATGCTGTTGAAAATAGTGGTTTAAAAATAACAACAACCCTTGACTCAAATCTTCAAAGTATTGCGGAAGAAGCTGTATCTAAATACGCCACAATAAATAAAAAGAAATACAAAGCTGTAAACGCTTCTTTAGTAGCCATAAATCCAAGGAATGGTGATCTTTTGGCCTTAGTCGGCTCAAAAGATTATTTTAATATTGAAGATGAGGGAAATTTTAATGTTGCCATAGCTAATCGCCAACCGGGATCTTCTTTCAAGCCTTTTGCTTATGCTACCGCATTGGCAAAAGGATATCCTGACGACACCATTATTTTTGATCTTAAGACGGAATTTAATCCAAATTGTAATCCTAATGGCTCTCAAACAAAAGACCGATACGGTTTAGATTGTTATCACCCTCAAAACTATGATGGCAGATATCGTGGGCCGGTTACTTTCCGACAAGGACTCTCTCAATCCTTAAATGTTCCTTCTGTTAAAACTCTTTATTTAGCAGGAATTGATGACACAATAACTCTTGCTGAAAACATGGGAATTACAACATTAGGTGACAAATCACGTTTTGGATTATCGCTTGTTTTGGGAGGCGCTGAAGTAAAATTGGTTGATTTGGTTTCTGCTTATGGCGTTTTTGCCAATGATGGAATTAAAAGCCCTTGGTCTTTTATTCAAAAGATTGAATCTTCTACCGGACAAATCCTGGAAGAAAAGACCAACAAACAAGAACGAGTCCTTGATTCTCAAATCGCACGTCTTATTAGTAATATGCTTTCCGATAATGTAGCGAGAGCTCCTGTGTTCGGCTATTCAAGTTCTTTATATTTTCCAGGAAGGGATGTCGCTGCTAAAACAGGGACAACTCAAGAAAACAGAGATGCTTGGGTGGTTGGTTATTCACCCAATCTTGTTGCCGGTGTTTGGACGGGAAATAATAAAAATGAATCAATGACAAAAGAGGGAGCTGGTATAAGCGCATCAGGTCCAATGTGGCATGAATTTATGGCTAAGGCGTTAAGTACAATGCCAAATGAGAGATTCACTAACCCAGACCCCGTAATCGTAAACAAAGTGATGTTAGACGGCAATTACACCTATTTAAGAGAAGGTAGCTTGTTTCCTGAATACCATGAAGTTCTTTATTATGTAGACAGAAATAATCCTCTTGGTCCGATTCCATTAAATCCCAACGATGATCCTCAGTTTAAAAACTGGGAATGGCCTGTAACTAATTTTTATAATCCTCTTATACAATAACGATCTGAGTAACTTTTAGGTTTGCTTCTCTAAGAAGTTGTGAAAGCTCCTTAATTTTTAAACTGAGTTCTCCGGCTATTAGTTTACTACCGGTATTAATAATAACTTTTCCATCTTTGGGACTATAAGAAGCTTCCCATTCAAATAAATCTTTATAGTCCGCAAAATACTGATTCAAAAACTTATTAAAAATTAAACTAATATTTGAGCCTTTTTCTCCAGCTTTAATTAAATTATTTTTCTTTCTGTCTATGGTTCCACCAATACTTCGAAACATAAAATTTTCAATTATCAATTTTCATTAAATGTATCAATTTCTCAATTTTCAAACATTGATTCATTGAAAATTCATTGGAAATTGTAAATTGGTAATTATGCGTTAGTTCCTCAATGGCATAATGAGGTAGACCACATCTTTTTTATCATCATTAGGTCTTATTACCAAAGGACTGCCTTGTCCTGTAAATTCAATAATAATTTTTTCTGTATCTAATATTTTTAAACCATCGAGAAGATAATGAAAATTTAAAGAAACTTCAAATGGTTCATTCTTAAGAGATGCTTCAACAAGAGTCTCAATTTCTCCTTTGTCTGAGTTTTTGGCTAAAATAGCCATCTTACCTTCTGAACAATTAATTTTGATGTCGGATATGTTTGTTGAGAACAAACCTGCTATGCGTATGTTTTTATCTAATTCGTTTTTGTTTACTAACACTCTAGATACATATTTTTCAGGAATTATTTTTTTATAATCAGGATAATTTCCGTCTACAATTCTAGATACCATCTCAAAATCATCATTAAAAAAAGATACTTGATTATCACTGGTATTAAATGATAAATCCCCTTCTATATCTCCAGCTATTCTAATTAATTCTACAACTGTATTTCTTGGGATGATAAAAAATTGTTTTTGAATATTTTTAAAATCAACACTTTTTTCAGTTAATCTAAAACTATCAGTAGCTGCAAATACAATCTTGTCGTTATTAAAATTCATATAGACTCCCGCTAGTTCTGGCCTTGTTTCTGATACAGCTACTGAATCCAAAACAGTTATAAGTGAATTTTTAAGAAGCTTAGTTGGAATAGAAGCTAATGATTGGGATTTTATTTTAGGTATTATCGGAAAATCTTTAGCGTCAAAACCAAGAATTTGAGTCTTATACCTATCTGAATTTATGCTTAAAATATTGTTTTTTGTTATTAAGGAAACTTTGTCGTCCATTATATTTCCTATAAAATCTGAAATAATTCTTGCTGGTACAGCAATTTGACCAACTTCTTCAATTTTAGCGCCGATAATATAATTAATACCTATTTCAAGATTTGTGGCTGAAATTTTAAGACGTCCATTTTCAGTTTTAAGAAGAATATTGTTTAAAATTGGAAGAGATGAATTTTTAGAAACAACCTTCTCAACTAAACTAATCGCTTTCTTAAGATTTTTTTGATTAACTATTATTTTCATAAAATTGATAATGGGGCTCTTCTTATAATTATTAAATTAAAATATTATTACTATTATTAGAGCTGTGGAAATGTTGAAAACTTTGTGGATGACATTACTTTTATCAAGTAATCATTAACTAAATCGAATAAATTTATTTTTATTGAAATGTTAATAATATACTTACTACATCTGGATATATAAATGATAACTTTTTATTTATAAATTTATCAACAAGTTTACCAACTACTTATCAAATGAATTATAAACACGTTCTTTTATCAAAATTAATTCTTGTTTTAACGGTTCATCTACAGAAACTTCATTTTTAATTTTTTCACAAGCATGAATAACTGTTGAATGGTCACGGCCACCTAATTTATGACCTATTTCAGGGAACGATAATTTTGTCTCCTCTCTAAGCAGGAACATAGCTATTTGTCTGGGTCTAACAATTTCTTTCTTCCGACTTCTTTTTACTAAATCAGCCAAAGAAATACTGTAAAAATCTGCAACTGATTTAAGAATTACTTGAGGAGATGTTTTTCTGTAAGGGGTGCTCAGGTAGGTATTTAGAATGTTTTTTACTTCTTTTATGTCAGGAACCCTATTATAGATTTGACCAAAAGCCACTACCCTATTTAAAGCTCCTTCTAGTTCTCTAACATTTTTTTGGATATGAGTAGCTATATAAGTGAGTACTTCTATATTAAGTTCATAGTTTCTTTCAGTAGCTTTTAATTTTAAGATAGCCAATCTTGTTTCAAAATCAGGAAGACCGACATCGGCTACCATTCCACCTTGGAAACGAGAGCGTAAGCGTTCTTCAAGTGCCGGAATTGTTTGAGGGGGGCGATCTGATGATAGGACTATTTGCTTGCCTTTGTTATAGAGTTCATTAAATGTGGAAAAGAATATGTCTTGAGTCTTTTCCTTGCCGGCAATAAACTGAACGTCATCAATCATAAGTAAGTCTAGTTTTGAATACTGATTTTTTAAATCTTCTATGCTTTTATTTCTGATTGCTTCCACAATTTCAGCGGTAAATCTTTCTGCGGGAATATAGTAGATTTTTTTGTCTTTGTTTTCAGAAGAGATTTTATTGCCGATAGCCTGAAGAAGATGGGTTTTACCCAAACCTACACCCCCATACAGAAACAGTGGATTATAAAGTCGACCAATATTTTTGGTTACAGCCGAGGCGGCAGCATAAGCCAGTTCATTATTTGAACCTACAACAAAAGAATCAAAAGTATATTTTCTGTTTAGGTTGGTTGTCTTATCTAGATCCTTATCTAGATCCGATTCAGTTTTCTCGTCTATCTCAGAGTCCAGATTCATTTTTGACAGGTCTTGTTTTGCAAGCTCTATCTTAGGTCGGCCGATGAGATATTTGATCTCTCTTATTTCGGTGGTTTGGTTTCTAATAGACTGGAGAATTCTTTTGTTGAATTTGTTTTCAAGCCATTCCTTAATAAAACCATTAGGCACACTTACAATGACGGTATTCTTATCTTTGGATAAAATAGTAGTGTTTCTAAACCAAGTAGTAAAATTTGCCTTAGTTAAAGACAATTCCATTTCTCCTAACACCGCTTTCCACAGTTCTTCGTTAGTCATACATTTGATTATACCTTGTTAAAAATTTAGCGGGACAAGAAATTAGTTGATATATTGTGTATAACAAGTGGAAAATATTAAAACAATATTGACCCCCACACTCAGATGTTATCTAATATAAAAATTTTAAAATTTTTATATTAAATTCAAAAAATAATATCTGAGTGTGGGGGTTGACCATAACTATGTAAAAAAGTATACTAAAACCTATGAAATCCCGTTAGAAGTTAACCCTAACGGGAATAATATGTATTTAATAACACAAGATTTGTGAGCTTGCCACCGATTAGAAACGGTGGGCGGTTTACAAAACTTCTAACGGGATGAAATCTACTTTATTTAGACCAAAAAAGAAGAAAAGGAAAGTAAAACATGGTTTTCTGGGAAGGATGCAAACTAATTCTGGAAGGAATGTTTTGACCAGACGCAGAAGAAAGGGCAGAAAGAGCTTGGCGGTCTAAATTTTTCAGTTATCATTTACCAATTTCCATTAAATTATCATTGTTTCATGTGTTCATTTTCAGAAACTGACTCAATGGTTAAACGATAAATCACTGGAAAATGGAAAATGGAAAATGGAAAATGTTTTTATGGCTTTGAATGTAAAAAACAGGCTTAAGAAAAAACGAGACTTCGAGAATGTTTTTAAAAAAGGGAAAGCTGTTAATGGCAGTTTTTTGTTTATTAAACACAGGACAAATGAATTGGGTATCCCCCGTTTCGGGTTTGTTATATCGGCTAAAATTGCAAAGAAATCAGTTGAAAGAAATAAAATCAGGAGAATTATTTCCGAAACAGCAAGAAGTAGGATTAAAAATTTAGAAGGTCATGATATTATTGTATTCGCAACCAAGAAAACAATTATTGTGGACAAGAAGGATCT
>Ga0210057_1005636_pt1 | contig 16005 bp, 20 predicted proteins | sample CryGeyCG2114_010_2_FD_183968 | JGI IMG/M metagenome (GOLD analysis project Ga0210057, IMG submission 183968) | Groundwater microbial communities from aquifer - Crystal Geyser CG10_big_fil_rev_8/21/14_0.10 (SPAdes) (version 2) | ecosystem: Environmental > Aquatic > Deep subsurface > Groundwater ...
AGCACACAATTTAGGAAAGATTCACAAGATGAAGAGAGAAAATAAAGGTAATGAGATGAAAAATTCTAATTTTTTTGTGTTATTTAGGAATTTCTTTATGTATGGAATGTAATTGTGGGACGGCTTCCCCTGTTAGTTTCGTCCGAATACTTGGAGGACTTGATTTTTAGTGCAACGATGCCAAAGGCAAAAAATCAAAGTTTTTGAGAATGCCGTTTAATATGATTTTGAAATAATATTTTTTGGGTGGGCTATGTATTAGAGAGACGCGTGCTTTTTTTGTTTCTTTTTTTCTTAAAAAAAGAAATTTGCGATAGATTTATTAATATCTATTAGATTTTTATTATTATGACTAACAAAGATATAATTGACCCTTGGGGTTCCAAAGAAATTAAAATAGATGAAAAGTTGATTAAAGAATTCGGATTAAAGAAATTTGAAGAGTCTGAGATTCCTTGCAAACATCCGCTTTTTGCCAGAAAAATAATCTTAGCGCATAGAGATTTTAATGTTATCAAGAATGCTATAGATAAGAAAAAAGATTTTATTCAGCTTACTGGTATTGCCTCTTCTGGCCCATTACATTTAGGACATAAAGTAGATATAGATGCTTATTTATTATTTAGATCTCTTGGAGCAAAAAGTTTTTTTGTTGTATCGGATATTGACGCTTATGTCTCACGCCCAGATTCTAAGGTTCCAAGTCTAGAAGTAGCAAAAGAAAATGCTGTAAATATAATTGCACATTTATTAGCACTGGGAATACCTAAAGATGAGATATATGTTCAAAGTAAAAAAGAGCCAAGATACTATGAATTTGCTTTCGAAGTTTCAAAAAAAATAACTGAAAACGCTTTCAAAGCTATTTATGGACACATGAATCTAGGAAAAATTTCTGCCAATTTATTACAATATTCTGATATCTTGCATTTACAATTAAAAGAATATCTTGGACCTATGCCAACAATAACCGGTATAGGCGTTGAGCAAGATCCTCATGCTCGTGCTTGTAGAGACCTAGCTAGAAGATTGCCCTATAATTTAAAACTGCCTTCCTTTTTTTATTTTCTTCATCAATCAGGATTGCAAGAAGGCAGTAAAATGAGTGCTTCGATTCCAGATACGGCAATTTTTTTAGATGATGCTCCTAACGATATAAAAAGAAAAATCAATAAGGCTTTTTCTGGAGGGAGAGAATCTGTAGAATTGCACAGAAAATTAGGAGGCATTCCAGAAAAAGATAAAGCTTATGAAATATTATTTTACCATCATCCAGATGACGATTTTGTGAAAGAAGTTTACGAGAAATATAAAAATGGAGAGATGTTGACAGGGGAGCTTAAGAAAATTTGTATTGATTTTTTAACAAATTTTTTAACAGAACATCAAGAAAAAGTTAAGAAAAATAAATCTATTGCTCAGGAAATGGTGTTTGGAAAATGAAAAAAGAAAATTGGCTTGATAAAAAATTTGATGTTTATTTGGATCCTTCATATTATGAAGAGATACTTCCGCCTTATAAATTTCATGGGAAAACAGATGAAGAAATTTTAGAAGAGTATCTAAAAGAAACAGTTGATAAGCAAGGACACAGGTTTAAATGTGTACTGGAATTAGGTTGCGGAAGTGGAAGAGGAACTAAAATAATTGAAAAATATTGCGATAAAATTATTGCTGTAGATCTTAATAAAAAGATGATTGAACTTGCCCAAAAAAGAATAAAAGACCTAAATAAGACTAAATTTTATCATGCAGAGATGTTAGATTTTGTTAAAGAAAATCCTGATTTGATTAAAGAGGTAGATTTAGTTGTTTCATTTTGGGCATTGAATTATAGTTTAAATGCTGAATTTGCATATAGGGATCCTGCAAAGCAAATTTTCAAACCAAACAATCCCAAGAAAGCTTTAGAAAAATGTCAAAAGAAATTAAATGTTTTGTTTGAAAATATTGAAGATAATGCAAATTTTATTTTCTTTCACTATGATCCAGAATCTGAAGAGCAAAAAATAGCACACAAATGTTGGGAGAAAATCGTTCCTTTTCCATGGAATGAAAAATCTCCTAGTCTCTATACATTAAAAAAATTCTTCGAAAAACAAAATAATATTGATTCATGTATCTGTAAATTAAATGGTATTAATGCTTTAGGAGATAAAGACCATGCTATGGAGATTTTTATGAACTTTCATTTACACACTTCTTTTAATCACCATCCTTTAAAGGATGAAATCATAAAAATCATTGAAGAAGGAATTAAAAAATTTGACCAAAAAAATATCTTAATTGGTGCTGGAACAATAATAATTAAGGGGAATAAGTACAATGAGTAAAAAATTAAATCCGTGGAAAATCCCAACATTAACTCATGAACATTATGAATCTTTGAAAAAAGAATATGAGCTTGGCGATGTTGATTTTGAATTAAAAAAGAATCCGACATTTATACGAAGAGGCCTGATAGTCGGACACGATAATTTTGACAATTGGATAAAGAAATCAAAAGAAGGTAAAAAAATAGCATTAGTAAGTGGGTTTATGACTAGTGGTTTTTTGCACTTAGGAAGTTTAACTGTAATAAAACAAATGGCCTATTATCAAAAAGAATATGGTGCGGAAGTAATAATTCCAATAGCGGACTTAGAAGCTATGTGTGTAAGAAAAACCGATTATTCAAAGGTGAAAAAGATTATTACTGAATTTTTAGCTCACTTTTTTGCAGCAGGATTAGACCCTAAAAAAACTAAAATCTATTTGCAAACAAAAAACAATAATGTCCTTAAAGAAGCCGCTCTTTTTACAAGCAAAATTGATATGCCTCAACTAGAAAAAGTATATGACAGAAGATTAACATTGGCTGAAGCATTTTCATCTTTAGTCATGGCTGCAGATATTTTAGTTCCTCAGAAAGAAGGATATGAAGCCACACTTATTACACTTGGAATTGATGAAATAAGTCATTTTATTTTGACTAAAAATATGATTTCAATATTAGGTGATGAATTTTATCCTCCGAGCATAACATATAATAAAATACTGACTGGGCTTAATGGCTCGAAAATGGGTAAGAGTATTCCAGAAAATAGCATTTTATTGACAGATAATTTTAATATTGTTGAAGAAAAACTTTTGAAACTTAAAGATAAAGAATTAGATTTATGCAACAATACAGGATTTAATATTTTAGAATGGTACTCAGAAGATGATATCTTATTGAATAAGATTTTGGAACTTGAAAAGGGAAATAAGATAGAAGCCAACAATCTTGCAATAGATGAATCTATTAAATTATGTAAAGACTTACTTAAGAAACATCAGAAAGCATATAGAGATAATTTTAAGAAGGCTAAAAAAATAGCTGAGAAGCTAATTAGTGATTAAAATGGTAAAGGAAAAGATAATCAAATATAAAGCATTAGAATTAAACAAAAACGGAAAATTAGAGATTGTAGAAAAGAAATTATCTACATCTAAACCTTACGCTAAAATGCTTTATTCTGGAGTTTGTGGAACAGACAAACATGCTATTCAAGGCTCACTTAAATTAAAATTACCGCAGGTAATGGGGCATGAAAACGTTGGAATTGTTGAAGGGAAAAGAGTAACTTGGCCAACAATCTTGCCTTGTGGAAAATGTAATAATTGTAAACAAGGTATGTTTAATGTCTGCGAGAAAGATCAATTATTTGGCATAACTACTAAAGATCCCATGGCTGGAGGATTTGCAGAGTATACTCCTTTACCAAAAAATATAATCTTATTTGAAATTCCTGAGGATATAGATAGTGATGTTGCAGTTTTAATTGAAACTATGGCGAGTACAAAAGCATTAAATCGAGTTGATTTAAAAGACAAAAAAATATTGATAATTGGTTCTGGGCCAATTGGGATGCTCTCCGCAATCCACGCAAAATCAAAAGGAGCAAAAACAATAGGAATTACAGGTCATTGGGAACAAGTAGAAATAATAAAAGAAATTGTAGATGAGTTCTATAAAAAGGATATTCCGACAAAACAGATTAAAAGTGAGTATGATATTGTTATGGATGCAGGAGGGAATCCTGGATCTTTAGAATATTCTATAAAAGCAGTAAAACCAAGAGGGACCGTTATAGAAAGTGGATGTATGGTAAAAGATTTTTATTTTGATGTATCAAAAATGGTAGAAAAAGAATTAACAATGATTACACAATTAGGATATGTCCCTGAAGATTTTAAATGGGCTATTGAAATGGTTCGAAAAAATAAAGAAATTCTTAAGAAAGTAATCACGCACAAATTTAGACTTGAAGAGTTTGAAAAGGCGGTGCATGTTATGTTGAATACAAAGCATGGAAAGGTTATGTTTAAAATTTCAGAAAAATAATCTGCGAGGCAAAGCCGAGACTATCTGTCCGAAGGACTAAGGAAATCCCCATATAAATCCAAAAACGAAGTTTTTGCTATCTGTCCTAAAAGGACTAAGCGCGTCTCTCCTATTGGGTGGGAGAAAAAATATTATTTCCTATTTCTTTGTTTGAACTCTAACTTGTAGGCATTCTCAAAAATTGAAACTAACATCAGGGATAAGGAAAGTTCTTCTGACCTCGAGACTGGAGTGGAACCTCGCAGGCTCGAGCTGGAAGGAGAATTTGGGCGTAGCGTCTGCAAGTAAGCGAAGCTCTTTATCCCTTGTTCAACTCTTGCGAATACTTGGAGCAACGAGGAATAACTGCAAGTGGTTTTTGCGAAGCAAAAAATTCCGAAGAGTAAGTGCAGATTTGCGGATGGCGGGACGCCAGTAAATCCCAATAAATAAAGAGGGTTTGCCGATTTTTTGCTTCTTTTTTTAAAAAGAAGATGGGGCACTCTCGTTAGTTTTCACTGGAGCAGTCAAAACTTTTGTTCCAGAAATAGTTCCATCAAAATTATAGAAAATAATTTCAAGTTTATCTGAATAAATTCTATGAATATCTCCCACATGAATTGGATAAGGTTTAGAACCTGAAACATTAACTAAACCTTGTATGTTAAAATGGTTGCCATTTTGGGTTTGATTTTTATCTTCATCAAATAAAATCCTTGCACCAGCACTAACTATACCAAAATTAGTTCCACTTGCGAACCAACCCCCATTACCAAAATTATATAACTTACTTTCATTTTTACGAATTGGATTATCTCTTAAATTATCAGAAATAGTTTGGTCAAAAGAACCCCTTAAATTATTTTCATCTATTATTCTCTTTTCATCAAAATCAACATCATAAACAGAACCATTAGCTCTAAATCCAATTTTTACCATCTTATTAACTTTCAGCAACATCAATAATATTATCTTCTTCCATTGAAGGAGCTTCGTATAATGTCTCTATTTTGAAATCTGTTATTTTTGGTTGTAATGGACCTTTTATTGTTATTTTATTTCCTTCAACTAAAAAAGTAACTTGAGAGTCATCACAGCTTCCTATATTTTTATCAACAATATATATTGGTCCACAGCCACCTTCTGCTTTTTTTGTATCTGCTCTTAAATCTCCAAAAAGAACATCCTTCCATTCATTATTAATTCTCACAGAAAGAACATATTGATATATTTCTGGCCAAAAGATATAGTTTTCATCTTCTATTTCTTTTAGTTCACTTACTGCAGGAATATCTTCAGCTAAATTTATTGTAACAGTTGCTAATCCATTTTCTTGGATTAATGTTGCAGAAGTTATATCCACTGCTCCCTTACATTGAATTGGGTTACCAGATTGGGAACTTTCACAATCTCCAGAATTATCTGTAATTGAACCCGAGAATTTAATTTCTTCTTTTGCCGGTTGTGTATTTGTTGTAGAAGAATTATCTCCGCCACTAAAAATCCCAATTAAAATAAACAATAGAAAAACTCCAATGACTCCTGACCAAACAGGATGTTTTTTAATCCAATTTTCTTTAGCCATATTAAAAATAAAAAAGAAAGGTCATATAAAAAGTTTTGCTTTTGTTTTGAGAGTGCCCCAATAAAAAACTGAAAAATATTTGGATGTAACGAAGTGAAATCTTTTATCGTTTGTTAGGCAAAATTTTAATTTCGTTAGTGTTTTTCTCGGTCCGATAAAAGAAGTATTTTTCTGTTTTTACCTCGCTGAAAGCGACTAATTGTGCGAAGCACTGAGGCAAACCCTCTCTATCTAGGGGTGGGTGGTCGGGGGATTTACAAATCTGCACTTATTGAGTTGAACATCGGGGCTAAAGGAACTTTTAAGAGCTGGAGCGAAGCGACCTCGAAAAGTTAGGTGGAGGTCACCAAGACCGGAACTCTTTAGCCCCTGTTAAGGGAGTTGAGCGTAGCGAAACCGAGGTTCTTACAATTTAGATTGCGTGTCTGATTGCCCGAAGAGTTGTGGTGGAGGATTCTGGAGGGAAGGTTTGGACTCTAACTTTGTTGGTTGGAACAATTTCATCTTAACATCTATTAAATCTAGTTTTTACGCCCTTCCATGTTTGAATCTACGGCTTAGACAGAAATAATTGCTGTTTTTTTTGCAAACTATTATAAAACTAAATTTTTAAATTACCTCTATGCATTATACGGCATTAGAAAACAATTGTTTGAATAAGGTTAAGGATATCTGCAAACTTAAGGGTTATAGCATCAAAACTATAAAATCATACAATTTTACAATTAAAAAATTCTTTAGATATTTAAAAAATAGTGAACTTAATCTAAATCATCAATCAGTTAAATATTATTTACTTTCATTAGATCTTTCAACAAATTCTGTAAGGTTAGAATATGCTGCATTAAGATTTTTATTTCGTGAAATTCTCAAAATGCCTTTTACAATAGAAGATATACCATTAAAAAAGAAAAAGAAGACTTTGCCCAAGGTTTTAAGTCAGCATCAAATAAAACAGATATTAGAATCTACAAAAAATCTCAAGCATAAATTGATAATCAAATTATTATACTCTTCAGGCATAAGGCTCCAGGAACTTATAAATTTAAAGAAAATTGACATAGACTTTGATAGGAATATTCTCACAGTAAGAAAAGGCAAGGGTGGCAAAGATAGGATAACTATAATATCTGAGTCTATAAAATTAGATTTATTAAAATATTACAGTTTAACAAATTTTAAGACGCCTTATGTCTTTGAAGGCAGAAAAGGCAAATATTCAAAAAAATCAGTACAACTAGTATTAAAAAAAGCAGGAAATAAGCTAGGCTTCAATTTAACTCCTCATATGCTTAGGCATTCTTTTGCCACACATCTTTTAGAGCAAGGCACAGATATACGCTACATACAAAAGCTTCTTGGTCATAGCAGTCTTTCTACAACACAAATTTACACAAAAGTTTCAACTAATGATTTATCAAAAATAAAAAATCCTTTAGATAATTTAAAATAAAAAAAATTCACTCAAACAATCGTTCTTCATCACTTTTAAACTTTTTTTTCTTAGGCTTTTCAGAATCTTCATCATAACCTCTCATAAAGCCTGCATCATCAGCTTCCATAGAATCATCATCTTCAACCATAGCTTTCAGTTCTTCCTTGTCATAAGGATCATCTGGTACTTCACCTTCAGCCAACCCTTCTTCCTGTTCTTCCGTAATCAACGCTTCTTTTTTATTTTTATTGAATTCCTCATCATCTTTGACAGCTTTTTCTTGAGTATTTTTCCACTCTTCTTCTTCAACCTGTTTAAGATGCCCTTTATCGCCTTCTTTCTTTAGTTTTGCCTTTTCAACCTGAAGTTCATCAGGATTTAAGTCATCGATTAAATCGTCCCTAGTTTTGTCTGCCATAGTGCTTATGATAAATAGAAGGTTAATAAATATTTCTATTTTACATCAGTTAAATCTCTTTAAACTCTTTTTCACCACTAATAATCAATCTAATGCCTACTCCTAGCTCTAATAATGAAGAAAGTAATGCCATATGTTCTTTGCCTGTTCCTGAAATAAAATTAACACCTACATCTAAAGATATTTTATTTTTTAAAGATTCAATAAGTTTTGTTTTTATTTCTTCCACAGTCCCAAAAGAATTAATTATAATAAATGTATGAGGTTTTTCACAAGTAAACTTTTCCTTCCCAAAATCGGTTGTTATAATATAAACATGTTCCCAATTTTCCTGTCCAATCAATTTAGAAACTTCTCCCCATGTTCCTTTTCCAGATGTTAACATTACGATAAGTTTACTCATTTTATTTCTTCTTTAGAGATATCTATTGGCAAAATGCTTAGGATTTAATCCTTCACCAGTAGCTTTTTCTATCATTTCATTCCATTCAAATCTTGCTCCAGGTTTAAAGATTTTTTCTTTCAAGTAATCTCCAACTTTAGGATTGCCCTTAAACATTTCACTATTAGTAATATTTTCTATGATATAATTTCGCATTTGCGCTGCCATCAATTCTCCTAATTGGTAACAATGATAATATACTGGTGCAGAATAGATATGGTCTTTACTTGCAAAATCTGGCATATCTCTACTTTCTGGTTTTTTGACATGTTGATACTTTTCAACTAAGTCCCACCATTTGTGATTTAAATCCTGATCAGGATTTTCATACATAGATTTTTCAAATCTTACCATTACTTGGCACCATCTTGAAAAAATTAGTTGCTGTTTTTTTACTAAATCAAAACCAATTTCTTCAATTCTCTCAGCTTTTTCATTAGAGAATCCATATTCTTCTTGCATCCATTTACCCGAATAAGCCAAGCCACCAAACATCATAGCTACAGCTTCTGTAGTAAATGTGTGCGCTTCTGTCTTTAATAGCCAAGGCAATGTTTTGTCAATATTTAAACTATAAACTGCATGTCCTGATTCATGCAACAATGTATTCATATTGGATAATGTATTTGTAATATTCATTAAAATCCTTACATCTCCTTTTTTATCTAAAACTTCACAGAAAGCATGCTCATTTTTGCCTTCCCTTTTGTATAGGTCACTCTTTTTAAGAAATTCTTCAATATTCAAGCCAATTCCAGCATAAAATCTTTTAGCTATTGGTACAATATCTTTTTTACCATAAAATTCATTAAAATCAAAATCACTTACTTTTGGACATGACTGAAAATAAAAATCTGAGTAGTGCCAAGGCATTATTTCATTGACACCAAATCTTTTTTTCAGGATAGCATCAACTTCTTCTTTTGCTTTTACAAAAGAATCTTCAGTTTGTTCATATAATCTATCGAAAGTACCCATTAGCCAATCAATATTTAATTCATCAAGCTCAATCTGCATTTGATAAAAATTGTTATAACCTAAATGGGTAGCGGCTTTATTTCTTAATTTAACTAATTCCATAAGAGGTTCAATAATTACTGGGCCAATACTTTTCTGAGCCTCCCAAACCTTTCTTCTTAATTCATTATCATTACTATTATCAAAAATATCTTCCATTTCATTTCTTGTCATTTCCTTCTCATCTACTTTCCCTCTATAATTATTTCCAATTTTTTCTACTTCTTTCTCTTTAGAAATCATTATTTCAAGCAAATCTTTAGGTATTTGATTACCTTTGTAGGAATTTACTAAAATATGCAATTGTCTTTTTAATAAAGAATCATTAATTTCTCCTGATTTTTGGAACTCAACAAGTTTAACATAATCTTTAGCATCATTATAAACCATTTCATAGTCTTGATCTGCTTTTGCAGAAATTTCCCAATTTTCATCTTTGCCATTTGCATAAGCATTCCATCCTGCTAATTTGAATTTCTCAAATAAAGGATTTACTTTTGCTACATGTTCGTCTATAAATTGCTGAAGTTTTTGTTCTTGTTCATTAAACATTAATACCACCTTTTTGATGGAATAGTTTTAGAGATTATAAACTTTATTGTAAAAGAAAATAAAAAAATTAATCGCACTTTTTCAGGATATAATCATTGTACGCTTCTATTTCACCATATTTGCCTTTCCAATACTTCCAGAGTATGTACTCATCGTTATCTTTAAGCTTCATTACTCTATTTTTGGCAGTTTTACAACTAGGTTTGGTTATTTTCAACTCATACTTAGTTATTTCATAGGTTCCTTTATTTGCGCACTCTCCTAAAGAAGCTCCAGACAATCCAATTACGATTGTAGGCAGTGCAATTTTCAATGTTGCTCTTATTTTTCCCATATTTTCACCTCAATAGGATTCTTTAAAAATCGCTTTAAAATATTAACTAAAAAAAACATCAATTATTTATCCAGAACTCGTAAATTAGATAGTATAATCTCGAAAATAATTTAAATAACCTATATATTATTTTTATCATGAAAATTCAATTAAATTTTGATACCGAAAAAGATAATCTGGATGATATAAAGAAAGTTTGTGCTATTCTCCAAGAGGTAATTAGAAGGAGGGAAAATAAAATGCCTATTTCTGAGATAGATTTATGCAATGTTAAGTATAAAGAAGAAAATAAAATTCAACCAGAAAAAAAACCTGTTTCCGAACAGCCTAAAAATACTAAAACGTGTGGTGGCTGCAGATTTGTGCCTTATGAAGATCTAACTGAAACAATGAATTCTATATTTAAAGGAAAAAAAAGGTTTTAGTTGTCAATTAAACTAACATTAGCTTTTTCATCTTTTACTTGAACTTCAGCAACAGTACAAGTTGGTGTAAATGCAGCATTACAATCTTTCACATAGGCTTTGAATAAATAAACTCCATTGCCCCATTCTTTTGTAACACTTCCAAGATAAGTTTTTAATTTTTTTTCGTTATTTATATGTTCTTGTAAAAGGTATACTGATCTGTATCTATTATAGGGTTGTGTACAATATTTGCCCTTTTTTAGGATTAATAATGGTCTTGCAAAATTAATATTTTTTTTCATATTTAGTCTCCATCTGCTACTACTAGAAAGTTACAAATGGTATATAAAGGTTTTGATTGAATTCCCTTATTTAACCCATTATAGCCTCAAATTTTACCGAAACCTTTATATACAAATTCTAAATAATATTTTTTTTAAAGTAAAGGTGTAACAAAATGAAAGAAGAATCATATGAATTTGATGAAGACGATTTTATATCTGAAGAACCTGAGTTTGAACAGTCACATTGGAATACTGAAGAAAAGGAAGATATTCTTGATGAAATGGGTGTAGATTTTGATGATGACTAATTAATTTTTTTTACATTAATTATTGCACCCTTATATTCTGGCGTTTTTGAGACATCAATTAATTTTTCTGAAGTTAACATATTAACTCTAGCTTCTTTAAAATTCACTGGCACAAAAACATACTTTCTTTTAACTTCATCTGAGATCCTAGCTTTTGCTCTTATACTTTCTCCATTTGGTGCACTTAATTCTAATAAATCTCCATCTTTAACATTAAGTTCTTTAGCATCTTCAGCATGAATTCCAATGAAAGGTTCATTAGCTAACTTATTCAGTTTATCACAATGTCTTGACATTGTTCCAGTTTGAAATTGTTGCAAAACTCCTCCTGTAATCATTCTATATGGAAACTTATCATTAGCTTTTATACTAGGTGGATAAATTCTAACAGCTGGAAACAAAGCTTTCTTAGATTTTCTATAAAAATAATTTTCATACATTCTACTTTCATTACAAACTTTATCATTTCCACATTTCATTGAAAAGCAAGGAAATTGCACACCATAATTATTTTTCATAGCTTCATATGTTATTCCTGAGTATAATGAAATATTTTTTCTTATTTGTTTCCAGATTTCTTTAGTATTTTTATAATTAAAATTATTTTTGTCACCCATAGCTTTACCTAATGCACAAATAATTTCCCAATCAGGTTTCCCAGCATAACTTACGGCTTTTTCAAGCAACTGCACTCTTCTTTCAGCATTAGTAAACGTTCCATCTTTCTCTGCAAAACAAGCGCCTGGTAAAACCACATCTGCAAACTCTGCTGTTTCTGTTAAAAATATATCTTGCACAACCATAAAATCCACTTTTTCAAAAGCTTTAAAATTATTTCTTAAGTTTGGATGACTCATAGCAGGATTTTCTCCCATGATATAAAGGCACTTAATCTGATCAGTTAATATCCCTTCAATCATTTCAGTTGAAGACAAACTTCCATCAAACTTCTTTTCAAAATAACAAGCTTTAGTTTTAGCATCATTTTTTAACTTTCTAAAATACATAACTTGTATGTCTGATGTTCCTTGAACATTACTTTGCCCTCTTAATGGCGCAACACCAGCCCCTTCCTTACCAATATTACCAGTCAACAACGCCAAACATCCTACTAATTCAACATTAGTAACACACCCAGCTGATTCAGTCAAGCCTAAACCATTAATGAAAACAGTTTTATCCTGAATCAAATCACAAATTTCTTTCACATACTTCACATCAACTCCAGCATAATCACAAAGAGCATCAACATCTCCTAATGGCCTTAATTCTTCAACAAAAAAGTCATAATCTTCTGTTCTTTTAATCATATTTTTATCAATCATTCTATTCTTGATTAAATATTTACACAATGCAATATAGAAAGCATCATCTTTTCCTTCTTCAATCCCTACATGTATGTCTGCTTGTTTAGCAGTTTTAGTTTTTCTAGGGTCAATAACAATTACTTTAGTACCATTTCTTTTAGCTTCCATAATCCAATTAAAAATTATTGGATGTTGTTCTGCAGGATTAGCTCCACAAATCATTATTGTTTTAGCTTTAAGCAAATCTTTGTAAGAACATGACATTGCACCTATACCAAACATTTTTGAATACGCTATACCTGAAGGCATATGGCACAACCTTGCACATTGATCTACATTTTGTGTTTTAAGAACTTTTGTTGCAAACTCATACATTAAATAATTCTCTTCATTAGTACATTTTGAACTATTAAAGACCCCAATAGATTTACTTCCATGTTTTTTAAGAATTCTTTTAAAATTATCAGCAACGAATGATATAGCTTCATTCCACTCAACTTCTACAAACTTTCCATTTTTTTTAATTAAAGGTTTTTTTAATCTATCTTTATGTTGTACAAATTGATAACAATACATTCCTTTAACGCAAAGTTGTCCTCTGTTCGCTTGACTTTCCTTATTTCCTTCTACTTTTATAATCTTCCCATTATCTACATGAAGAAATAAAGAACATCCTGTTCCGCAGAAAGGACAAATACTATGCACCTTTTTCATTAAATTCACATAAGCAGTAATATCATTTAAATCTTTCCACTATAAACATTACAGAAAAAAGCATTAAAGCCATCATCCCTAGTCCTATTCCATAAGTTATACTTTCTCCTGTTATCCACAATTTGATTATATGGTATCCTATAAATAATATCAACATATCTTTAATTAATCCTCTAGGTCTCATGGACGAAGTAAATCATTATGAATATATAAAATTATTTAAATGGCAACAATATTCTAACATAAAACTATTCAAAGGAGTATAAAAAAATGAGAAAATTATTAGCAACATCATTATGTGCAGTAACAATGGCATTATCTGGTTGTACTACACACAAACCAACAAAAGTTCCTGAACCAATAGTTCAATCACAACCTAAACAAACAAGGAATCCTGCAAACTATCCTATAAGTCAATATGTCAAATACTATGGTAGTAGGCACAATTTTACTTTAGAGGCTACAATCAAAGATGGTTATCAAGTATTTGTTCAAAGCAATGGTACAACAAGATTATATGACCCATCAGGAAGGCTTGATGAAATAATTTTAAAAACTAATAACTTTAAATTAGATAATATCAAGAATAAATCTAAAGGTGTTGAATGCAACATTGATTTAGGTTATGAAATGTGCACACCTGAAGAAGTTAAAGAAGGCAACAGATTACTTCAACAAGCTTTAGTTGTAACAAAATTCAAAGAACACTTTAAATACTGGGAATCTACTGATGCTAAAGGTATTCTTGGTGGTTGGAGAGGCAAAGGCTTAAAGTAAGTTTATAAAGCCTTAATTATTCTTTTATTCCATGGGAAAGAGATTTTGGGAAGTAGTTAATGAAGTATTAAGGGAATCTGATATAGTTTTGGAAGTTCTAGATGCAAGGCTAATTGAAGAAACTCGTAATATTGAAATTGAAGAAAAAGTACAAAAAGCAAACAAAATTTTAATTTACGTTATAAATAAATGTGATTTGGTATCTCAAGCAAAATTAGATAAAATTAAATTACATCCATCAGTTTATGTTTCTTCTCATAAAAAGTACGGTATTACTAAACTTTTACATTTAATCTTAAGATATGCTCATGAAGAAAGAAATATTGTAGGGGTAATGGGTTATCCTAACACTGGAAAATCCTCAGTAATAAATGCATTAAAAGGTAGAGCTTCTGCTCCAACATCTTCTCGGAGTGGATATACGAAAGGTAAACAATTAATTAAGATAACTCCAAAAGTTTATTTGTTGGATACTCCTGGTGTTCTTCCCTATAAAGAACAAAATCAAATGAAACATGCTTTAATTGCTTCATTAGATGCATCTAAAGTTAAAGATCCTGAAGCTGTAGTGTTTGAAATAATGGAAAATTTCAAGGGCAAAATTGAAGCATATTATAAAGTGAAGCCAACAGGAAGTTATGAAAAACGTTTAGAAGAAATTGCTATAAAAAATAATAAACTGTTAAAAGGTGGTACACCTGATATCAATACTATGACTAGGATGATTTTACAAGCTTGGCAAAAAGGAAAAATAAAATTATAATTCTACAACTTTAATTTTTTTAATTTCAGACCCACTTGCTTCTTTTAAATCAACAAGCTTAAACTTTTTAATTCCTTGTTTTTCAGCCCAACCATTAGCTGCATCTTCTGTTTTAAAAGTTCTAGGTCTTTTAGCCCTTAATCTATTAGCGCCTCTAATATTTTTTAAGTGAGTAGGTGACTTAACCATTCTTTTTTGCTTAGTATGAACTTTTTTTGCCATTTTAATCTCAAAAATCGTAATTCATTTATAAATGTTGCTACTTTTGGACCTAATTTACCCTATCAATAGCCTTATCCATGTCATCTAAGTGATTATTTAATACTTTTATCTTAGAAATCGTTGTACTACCTAATTTTTTATCTTTATAATAATTGAATATATGTTCTCCTAAATCTTGAATATCTTCTAATGATTTCAGTATTGGGGTAGTTCTCCAATCTTTTTCTTTCGTATTCATTAAATTAAGGATTTCAACAATTTTAGAAAATGAAAGATCTATACTATTTAATATTAATTCTAGTTTTAATTCATCAATGTCCATTGTAAAATCTTTTTGAGTTTTAGGGCATAGCAATTTTTCAATATCTTGCATTGTATTTTCTAATGTATTTAGTAACATCTTTAAATTTTGAAATTTTCTTTTACTTAATTCTTCTATTTCAATTTTATCCATGAGTCTTACAACATCTGCTCTAAATAAGTATAATGCTGACCTAAGCCTATTGATTTTTTCATCAAATGAAATCTCATATATTTCTTCAAGGATAATCTCTTGTTTATATGAAACTAATTTGGAAATAAGCATACCGAAGATGGTTAATCCAAGAATAACTTCTAATGTTGCAAATCCTTTTGAGAATCCATGTGGTAATAAATCACCATATCCAGTAGCTGTTGCTGAAATAACACTAAAATATAATGCATTAAGGAATCCATTAACATCTTTGGTTAATGGTTGATTTTGTTGGGTAATACTATGTTCTCCTCCGGACAAACTAAAATAGATTCCTCCAAATAATATTATTACAATTATCCAGAAAGCAAAAATGTGCCTAAATTTAGTATTAGTAAAGAAGTTTAGAGGGTCAAACCTTTTTTTTGTATCTTCAAAAAACTGTTTTATGTCAGCCCCATTTTTTTTATTCATGTTATTTAAATAAATTCACATACTTTAAAAATCTTTACTTTAGTTAACGACATAAGTAAGTTATAAATACTAGTATGCTTTTCATTATTTTATGATATCAATAAAAGAAAGGGAACTTATTGTAAAATTACACCTAGGAAGAAAAAATCAGCAAGAAATTGCCGATT
>Ga0210057_1005637_pt1 | contig 16004 bp, 17 predicted proteins | sample CryGeyCG2114_010_2_FD_183968 | JGI IMG/M metagenome (GOLD analysis project Ga0210057, IMG submission 183968) | Groundwater microbial communities from aquifer - Crystal Geyser CG10_big_fil_rev_8/21/14_0.10 (SPAdes) (version 2) | ecosystem: Environmental > Aquatic > Deep subsurface > Groundwater ...
GAGGCGGGGATGATTTTACATTTTGGCGAAACGGCTGAGTTACCAGGTGTATATCGCGAAGGTGAGTTGGATTTAGTCGGCACTGTACGCGGAGTAGTGGATTTAGATAATGTGATTACAGGAGATTCGGTTATCCCCGGGGACGTATTAATTGGAGTTGAATCAAACGGCTTGCACACCAACGGTTTTTCGCTCGCACGTAAAGCATTGTTTGATGTTCAAGGTTATAAAGTAACAGACGAAATTTCTGAAATTGGCGGAGTGCTTGGCGATGTGCTATTAGCGCCACACACAAACTATTTAAAACCGCTCAAGGAATTATTTCCTCAAAGAATAATTCATGGCATCGCGCATTTAACCGGCGGCGGATTTAAAAATAATATTATTAGGATTTTGCCACAAAGTTGCCAAGCTAAAATAAAGCTTAACAGCTGGGAAATTTTACCGATTTTTAAGCTGATTCAAAATGCAGGTGAGATTGAGGATGTTGAAATGTATAAGACATTTAATATGGGCATTGGAATTGTTATAGCTTGCGATTCTGAAAATGAAAATACTATTAATGAAGTATTTACAAAACATAAAATGAAAACTTATAGAATCGGTAGCGTGGCGGAAGGTAATAAAGACGTTTTATTTGAATAGTTATGGTGCATCGAGTTGAAGTTGCAACCAAATCAAATTTTTTAGACGCAGAGGGCGAGGCGCTGAAGCAGGCGGCCGCCCATTTTGGTATTACCGGTCTTGAGGTGGTGCGGGTGGTAAAAGTGTACAAATTGGAAGGGCTAGACGCGGATGAAAAATTACACGACATTAAGGATCGATTACTACACGAACCAATTTGGCAAGACGCTGCCTTGGATCAACGTGTGGTTCGCGACGAAGAAAATTATAAAACAGTTGAGATTGCCTTAAAGCCAGGCATTATGGATACTGAAATTGAATCGGTTATGAGGGCTGTAGCTGATTTAGGGATTAAAGGTTTATCTATGGCGGGTACCGGCAAGCGGTTTTTATTCCAGGGCAATATTTCGCATGCGGATTTAAGTTTGATTACCGAAAAGCTATTGATGAATAAAATAATTCAGCGGGTGCTAGATAAGCCAGAAGAAACGTTGTTGATTGATAGTGAGCCAAAACCAACTGAAATAATTACTTTGCGAAGTATGAATGATTCAGAGCTTATCGCCTTGAGTGATAATCGTTTATGGTTGAATTTAGAGGAGATGAAAGTTATCCAAGAGTATTTTCGGAAACTGGATAGAGATCCGACCGACGTGGAACTAGAAATGTTAGCCCAAACTTGGTCTGAGCATTGCGGGCATAAGACATTTAAAGCCAAGCTAGTGATTAATGGCCGAGAAAAAGAACCTTTAATGACTCGCATAAAAAAAGCAACTCAAGAAATTAATTCGCCTAATGTGATTTCGGTCTTTGAGGATAATTCAGGGGTGATTAAATTTTTTAACGGCCTGGCAGTTTGCGGTAAGGTGGAAACGCACAATTCACCGTCAGCGATTGAGCCGTATGGCGGAGCGATGACCGGGTCTGGTGGAGTGTTTCGCGACGTGGTTGGCACCGGGCAAGGCGCAAAGACAATAATCAGCACAGATATTTTTTGTTTCGCACCGTTTGATACAGATCAAGCTGACGTTCCCGTTGGGTGCATTCATCCGCAGCGGCTAGGTTCGGAAGTGGTGCGCGGTGTAAAAGATTACGGCAATCGCATGGGTATTCCGACCAACAACGGATCATTACATTTTCATCCTGATTTTGTGGCCAAGCCCTCCGTGATTGTCGGGGCTTTTGGAATAATGCCTGAAAAATTTGCCCGGAAAGGAAGGGCTAAGCCGGGCGATAAAATTATTACCGTTGGCGGGAAAACCGGCCGTGACGGCATTCATGGTGCGACTTTTTCTTCCGGGGAAATGACGGCCGAAACTGAATCGATAAGTTCATCTGCCGTGCAAATTGGTAATGCGATTGAGGAGAAGCGCATGTTTGACGCGATTTTAGCCGCGCGCGATAAAGGGTTAATACGGGCGATCACTGACCTTGGGGCTGGCGGATTTAGCAGTGGCATTGGCGAGATGGGCGAAGATACCGGCGCGCGAGTGGATTTAGATAAAATTCCGCTTAAGTACCATGGCTTAGCGCCGTGGGAGATTTGGTTATCAGAATCACAAGAGCGAATGGTAATGGCAGTGGATGCTAAAGATGTGGCTCAAATCAAAAAAGTATTTAAGGATTTTAATGTTGAAGCCACCGAAATTGGTGAATTTACTGATGATAAAAAATTAACGCTTAACTATAATGGTGAAATAGTCGGAAAGCTGGAAATGGAATTTTTGCATGGTGGCTTGCCCCAGCGCGTGATGAGCGGCGAGTGGCACGAGCCAAAATTAGTTGAACCGGAACTGCTTGAACCTAAAGATTATAATGAAACGTTGAAACAAATTTTATGCCATTGGAATGTTTGCTCCAAAGAACCGATTGTGAGGCTGTATGACCATGAAGTGCAAGGCACAAGCGTTTTGAAGCCTTATTCTGGCACGAATAAAGATGCGCCCAATGACGCCGCTATTATTGAGCCAGTGCTTGGATCAGGCCAAGGTTTGGCTACCGCCCATGGCATGAATCCAATTTACAATAAAATTAATCCTTACTGGGGCGCAGCTTCAGCGTTTGATGAGTGTGTGAGAAATTTAGTGGCTTCGGGCGTAGACCCTAAAAATATAGCATTACTGGATAATTTCATTTGGCCATTTCCGGACGCCGAAGAACTTGGCAAACTTGACCGGGCGGTTGATGCTTGTTACGACATTACCACTACTTGGCAGATGCCGATAGTCAGCGGCAAAGACAGTTTATCCAGTACATACCGCGGGCCTGATGGTACGGTGATAAAAATTCCACCGACGCTTTGCGTTTCTGGATTTGCCCCGCTTGAAGATATTTCTAAAACTATTTCTGCCGGGTTAAAGCAAGCTGGCAATTGGCTTTTTATTGTAGGCGAAACGAAGGCAGAACTGGGTGGTTCGGTGTATTACGACTTACATACTGAACTTGGTGCCAGCGTGCCGCATGTTGATATACAACAAGCAAGAGTAATTTTTGAAAAAATGCATAGTGCAATTACCCAAGATATTATTCAAAGCGCGCATGATTTAAGCGAGGGGGGATTGGCTGTGGCTTTGGCCGAGATGTGTTTTGGCGGCAACAAGGGCGCGGCGGTCACAATTGATAACATTTCAGAATTAGACCGAGCCGACAAAATTTTGTTTTCAGAATCTAATACTCGGTTTGTGATTGAAGTGGCGCCAAAGAACGAGGATAAACTTACGGCCTTGTTTAAAGATTTGCCTTTATTTAAGTTGGGTCAGGTCAATGATTCTAAAAGTTTAACCATTTCTTTTGGCGGAAAAGAAGTTATCAATTCAGGAATAGATGAAATGAAAAAAGCATATCAAGCAACGATGAAGAGATATTTTTAATATGAAGCCGAAGGTTATTGTTTTAAAAACTGATGGAAGTAACTGCGAAGAAGAGATGAATTTTGCCTTTAATTTGGCCGGAGCAGAATCTGAAATTATTCATATTAACGAACTTTTTGCCGGTGATAAGAAATTGAAGGGTTATCAAATTTTGGCGCTGCCCGGCGGTTTTACCTATGGCGATGACGTGATGGCCGGGAAGTTATTGGCTAATCAGTTGTTGTATAAACTTGGTAAGGAGATAAAGCAATTTACTCAAGCCGATAAGCTGGTTTTGGGAGTGTGCAATGGTTTTCAAGTGTTAGTTAGAACCGGGCTTTTGCCATTCGGCGGAAAGCCAGCAGAGGATGCGAGTTTAATTATCAATGATAACGCTAAATTTATGTCGCAATGGGAAGGTTTGGTTATTCAGGATTCAAAATGCGTTTTTACAGTTAATTTAGCGGGGCGACAAATTGAATATCCAATCGCGCACGGTGAAGGTAAATTTATTATTAAAGACAACGACGTCTTGGAACGTCTGAAAGAAAATAATCAGATAGTTTTTAAGTACACAGGCAATCCGAACGGTTCAGTAGAAGATATTGCCGGGGTGTGCGACCAAAGCGGAAAAATTCTTGGGTTAATGCCGCATCCGGAACGATTTGTGCAAAAGACGCAACACTATAATTGGCGGGGACAAGAAATTGAAACTCCCCACGGCTTGCCAATCTTCCAAAACGCTGTGAATTATTTTAAATCTTAATCGTGCTATAATGATTTAAGTATGTATTTAAAGCCTTAAAAATTAATTTATAAATATGACTGATGTAGCTAAAAATATTTCGGTTGCTCTTTTAAGAATTTCACTGGGATGGATATTTCTTTGGGCGTTTTTAGATAAAATGTTTGGTTTGGGTTTTGCAACGCCTGCCGAACGGGCTTGGCTTAATGGCGGCTCGCCCACAGCCGGCTTTTTAAGTAATTCCCCAAAAGGGCCGTTAGCTCAAGTTTTTAATGGTTTAGCCGGGCAGGGATGGGTGGATTGGTTATTTATGATTGGGTTACTGTGCTTAGGCGTTTCGTTAATTTTAGGTGCCGGCATAAAAATTGCGGCCACAGCAGGAACAATCTTATTGCTGTTAATGTGGTTAGCCGTTTTGCCTCCTAGCAACAACCCAGTCATTGATGATCATATTGTTTACGCCCTAGCTTTAATAGTACTGCGCCATTTGAGAGCCGGACGCTACTATGGTTTGGGGACATGGTGGTCTAGTCAGCCGCTAGTTCAGAAAAATCGTTGGCTTGAATAGATATGATTTTACTTTTACGTTGGATAATTAGTGCTTTAGTTTTATTGCTGGTTGCCTACATTGTGCCTGGAGTAACAGTAGGGTCAATTTATATTGCTTTAATTGCCGCATTGCTTTTAGGGTTGGTCAATGCCGTTATTCGACCGATATTGATTTTTTTAACTTTACCAGTAACATTGTTAAGCTTGGGTCTTTGGGTGCTAGTCATTAATGCGTTAATGTTTTGGTTTATCGCTTCTTTTGTTCAAGGGTTTTCAGTCGCAGGATTTGGTTCGGCGTTTCTGGGCGCCTTGTTGGTCTCAATATTTAGCTGGATTAGCAATTCATTTTTGAAAGAATAGTTACATGCAATTTACAACCGCCAAACAGATGGAACGGCTGGATGAATTGGCCGTGGCTAACGGTTTGGAAATTCGCCAAATGATGGAGCTTGCCGGTTGGCACATGGTAGAGTTATTTCGCACACTAAAGATAAAAAAAACGGCACGGGTAGTGGCGGTAGCCGGAAAAGGCAATAAGGGAGGAGATGCGTTAAGTGCGGCTCGGCACTTGGTTAATCACGGTTACAAAAATGTTGCAGTCGTTTTAATTTCTTCTAAGCTTAAGCCAGATCCACTTCACCATTTGCGCTTGCTTAAAAAAATGAAAACGCCAACCATTTCATGGACTGAAGGGGCTGAAGCAAAATCGGCGATTTCTAAAGGGGATGTAATCATTGATGGACTAATTGGCTATCACCTAGATGGAGCGCCGCGCGGAGTATTCGCTAAAGCCATACAATCAATCAACCAGTCAAAGGCGACTGTCATTGCTTATGATTTGCCAAGCGGTTTGCATGCGACGACCGGGAAATGCTATGAGCCGTGCGTCAAATCCTTGGCAACGTTGACTTTAGCCGCACCCAAAAAGTGTTTTAGGACACTGACCGGCAAGCGACATTCCGGTAAGGTGTTTATTGGAGACATTGGTATACCTCTTTTTTTGTATCGGCAGGTGATTAAGAACTATAAGCCTATTTTTAAGCCTGGCAGCGGACTGGTTCAGCTTGAAAAATAGGTTAATTAGGAGTATAATGGATCAAATAAGGTGTTTGACAACACGTCCCCTCATAATTTAAGAGGGGACAGGGGAGTAATCCTGATGTCATCTCGAGCGAAACGCAGTGGAGCCGAGAGATCTCACACGTGGCATGATGTAATGAATGAGATTTCTCCACTCGCCTGTGGCTCGGTCGAAATGACCAAATTAAGTAACCCCTCCTCACCTCCCCTTAAATTAAGGGGAGAGTAAAGAATTTATGTCAGAAAAAAAGACAATCAAGCGACCGGAAGACTGCTATGACTTTTTAATTATCGGTGCTGGCGTGACCGGGCTTTCCGCCGGAATGTATGGCGCGCGATTAGGGTTGCGGACTTTAGTTTTGGGGGCTAATTCAGAATCAGAACTAGCTATTGGCGGGGTTATTACTTTAACCGATACGGTGGAGAATTATCCCGGGTTTATTCATTTAACTGGCCAAGAGTTGGCTAAAAAAATTGAGGATCACGCGAGAAGCTACGATAATGTGGAGATTAAAAATGAGCGCGTAACTGAAGTTAGCAAAAAAGGTAAAAAATTTAAGATTGTGACTGATAAAGATGAATATGAAACTAAAACTTTACTTTTTGCGACCGGCACAAAATGGCGCAAGCTACCGATGCCCGGCGCCAAAGAATTAGAAAATAAAGGCGTGGCGTATTGCGCTCTGTGTGATGGGCCATTGTTTAAGAATAAAGAAGTGGCCATTATCGGCGGATCTGATTCGGCCGCTAAGGAATCATTGTTTTTAGCCCAACACGCGTCTAAAGTTTACATTGTGGTTCGAGGCGTCGAGTTAAAAGCTGAACCGATTAACCAAAAGTTGGTGGCGCAAAATTCAAAAATAGAGGTTTTGCTTCAAACTAACGTGACCGAAATTATTGGCGAGAAGTTTGTTGAAAAAATTAAGCTGGATAAAAAATATAAAGGCAAGGATGAAATTCAGCTTAGTGGCGTGTTTGGCGCGATAGGCCACATCCCGCTATCAGGTTTGGCTCAAAGCTTGGGCGTAGAATTGGACGAGAAAAAGGAGATTAAAATTAATCGCAATTCAGAAACTAATATTGAAGGGGTTTATGCCGCGGGCGACGTCGTGGATACGGCTTTCAAACAAGCCATTGTTGGCGTGGCCGAAGGGGTAGTGGCATCCTACCATGCCTTTAAATACGTGCAAGCCAAAGAAATTGAGTGTTAAGGTATGTTTACCGGGATTATTGACGGCGTCGGGGAGGTTAAGGCAGTTGAGGATATTAAAGGTGACGGTAAGAAGATGACGTTACAATCGCGCGATTATGCATTTGATTTAAAAATTGGGGGGAGTGTAGCATTAAACGGAGTTTGCTGCACAGTAGTCCACATAGACAATAACCGATTTAGCGTTGAGCTTATGCCTGAAACCTTGAAACGGACTAATTTAGGCACGGCCAAGGTTGGCGACGAAGTAAATTTAGAAAAACCGTTACGATTAAATGACCAACTTTCTGGCCATTTTGTTTTGGGGCATGTAGATGGAGTGGCAGAAGTTGTGGCCAGTAAGCATAATGGTGAATTTCAAGATATTGCGCTGCGGCTTAAAGATTTCAGTTTGAAGAAATTTATTGCCCGCAAAGGATCAATTGCGCTTAATGGCGTGAGCTTAACGGTCGTAGATGTAAAAGGCGATACTTTCACAGTCGCCTTAATCCCCCATACGCTTATTTCAACCAACTTGAGATACGCTGATGCAGGTAGGCTTTTAAACGTTGAAATTGATATGTTGGCGCGATATGTTGAAAAACTAAATCAAAAATAATGAAATCTAGTGCAGCTAAATTGCCAAAGATAAATGGCGCAAAGTTTAAGATAGCGATAGTGCAAGCCTTATTTAATCCAATCGTTACCGACGGTTTATTACAAGGCTGTTATCAAGGGTTGCGTGAGTTTAATGTTGTAAAGTCTAATGTCTATCACACTACAGTACCGGGTTCCTTTGAACTTGGCCTGATGGCAAAAAAATTAGCCGAGACTAAACGCTTTGACGCGGTGATTTGTTTGGGTGCAATCATCCGCGGTGAAACAGCGCATTTTGATTATGTGGCGCTCGCAGCTACGTATGGCACCATGCTTGCTGGTATGCAAACGGGTGTGCCGGTGATTTTTGGCGTGATTACTGCCGACAATCTCAAACAAGCCAAAGCGCGCTCCGGAAAAAACCCGGCGAATCGCGGGTACGACGCGGCCAAAGCAGCGGTGCTGATGATTAGCAATTATAAGAAAATTAATCAAAAGAAGTAATATGAAAAAATGGTATTTTATTCTCGCTGTAAGCACACTCGTGCTCGTTGGCTGTACCGCGAGCAACCAAAGCGCGCCATCTCGCGATGTGAGCAAAGTAACTCCGGCGGAAAGCAACGCGCAAAGTACCGTTCCCCAAACGCCCAATGTCACCTTAGTAACTAATGAAGAAATCCCACGCTATATGGCCAAACAAGCAATTATCAAAACTAACACAGGAGATATAACCGTTGAATTGTACGGCGCTGATTCGCCAAACACAGTGGCTAACTTCGTAAAATTAGCTGAAGCCGGATTTTATGATGGTATTAAATTTCACCGCGTAATTCCTGATTTTATGATTCAAGGCGGCGATCCTAATTCAAGAAGTGATGACCGTTCCACGCATGGCCGGGGTGGACCGGGCTATACTTTCCCAGACGAAATTAACCAGCATAAAATTGTCCAAGGGTCTTTAGCTATGGCAAATTCTGGTCCCAATACCAACGGCAGCCAATTTTTTATTGTGACTGCCGAGGCAACTCCTTGGCTTGATGGCCGACACACTAATTTTGGTCATGTGACCAAGGGTATGGATGTGGTTTTAGAAATTGCTCAAGTGCCTACGGATAGCAACGATAATCCATTAACCCCGGTAGCCATTGAATCGATAGAAGTTTCTCCCTAATTCGCAACCAGTTGATTAATTTGCTACAATAGAGGCATGGCAGGGGGAAAACATAAAACCACAAAAGTAAAAAAACGAAAAGCGACAAAGCGTAACCATGTCCAAGCTTGGGTGGTTGCCGTGGATATGGGTTATGGTCATTTGCGCGCGGCTCACCCGTTGCATTTTTTAGCCAGTGGCGGCAAAGTAATTAACGCTAATAAATATCCAGGCATTCCAAAATCAGATAAAGATATTTGGTTAAATAGCCGACGTTTTTACGAATTTATATCACGTTTCAAGCGGGTGCCTTTTTTGGGCGATAAAGCCTTTGATGTTTTTGATTATTTTCAGCGAATTAAGAAATTTTATCCGCGACGCGATCTGTCACGTCCGAATAGCCAATTGATTTCCATGTATTATTTCATTACTAAAGATCATTGGGGGGAACACTTAATCCAAAAATTATCTAAAAAGCCGTTGCCGTTAGTGACCACATTTTTTACGGTCGCTTTTTTTGCCGAGAAGTACAATTACCCGGGCGATATTTATTGTATTGTGACCGACGCTGATATTTCCCGCACTTGGGTACCGCTTAACCCTAAAGGCAGTAGAATAAATTACTTAGCGCCAACTAACCGGGTAGTTAATCGCTTAAAACTATATGGGGTTCGGCCTGAGCAAATATTTTTTACTGGCTTTCCTTTGCCTCAAGAAGTTATAGGCGATAATTTATCAAAACTTAAACACGACCTTGGTTGGCGGTTGCCAAATCTAGATCCGGTCGGCAAATTTCGGGCTAATTATCAAACTACTATCACTAAACATTTGGGTAGTAAAAATGTCCGCAAACATTCAAACCATCCCCTCACTTTAATGTTTGCTGTTGGCGGCGCCGGGGCGCAACGTGAGTTAGGCATTGAGATTGTGGAAAGTTTGGCTAGTAAAATAGAAACCGGAGACCTCAAGATTAATTTAGTGGCCGGAATTCATAATTCAGTCAAAGATTATTTTCGTTCGTCAGTTGAGATGCTCGGGCTAGGCAAGCACATCGGTAAGAACATAAACATTATGTATGCTAATACTAAGGAAACTTATTTCAAGAAGTTTTCCGAAGCTTTGCGAACAACTGATATAATTTGGACTAAACCGAGCGAAATTTCATTTTATTCGGCATTAGGATTACCCATTATTATTGCTCCACCAATAGGTTCGCAAGAACATTACAATAAGCGGTGGTTAATTTCCATGGGCGCGGGATTACCCCAAGAAAATCCAAAGTACGCCAATGAATGGCTATACGATTGGCTAGATTCTGGGTGGTTTGCTGAAGCCGCGATGGAGGGGTTTTTAGAGGCGCCAAAATATGGCACCCAAAATATTTTAAAAATTTTAGCTAATAAAGCTGAAGAGGCTAAAGAACAGGGGACAGTATTGCTCTACTAGTGCCTAAATGGTAAGCTATGGGGTGATGAAAAATAGCGTTTTTACTATTAAATTTGGCGGTGAAGCTGGGCAAGGACAGGGAGTTTCTGGTGCGACTTTTAGCAAGGTAGCTCAAAGATCGGGCTACCACGCTTTTGTCTATACTGAATTACCGTCGTTGATTAGAGGCGGTCATGTGACTACCCAAGTGACTGTCAGTGAAGAAGAAATTCACGCGGCGCACAAAGAAGTAAATGTTTTAGTTGCGCTTAACCGGGAAGTCATTGATTGGCACCTTGATGAATTAACCGACAACGCAGTGATTTTGTTTGATAGCAGTCGCGGTGACATCAAAGACATGAGCTTTCTAAAAGGCAAAAAAGTGACATTGCACCAACTGCCCTTAAGTGAATTAGTGCAGCAGGTCGGGTCTAAGCCGATAACGGCTAATGTAGTAATGACGGCAGCCATTTTTGCTTTAGTTGGATTTAAGCTTGAGCCTTTAAATGATTTAATTAAAGAAACTTTTACCCGTAAAGGTGAAGAAATTGTGCAGGATAATTACCAGGCGGCCAAGTTTGGGTATGCTTATGGTCTAAAAGAATTTGACGTTAAAAATTTTCCTTATAAGTTAAAGTCGGGTCGGCCGGTTAAAGGTAAAATTTTAGTCGACGGTAACCAAGGCATTGCCTTAGGTGCTATGGCGGCTGGCTGTAAATTTTACGCTGGATATCCAATGACGCCATCTTCCTCAATCTTACATAACTTAGCTGGCTGGGCGGAGAAATCGGGCATGATAGTCAAACACGCCGAAGATGAAATAGCGGTGGTACATATGGCGATTGGCGCAAGTTTTGCCGGAGTGCGGTCTATGACCTCAACTTCTGGTGGCGGCTTTGCTTTAATGTCAGAAGCAATCGCGCTTGCCGGCATTACGGAAACTCCGCTGGTGGCGGTACTTGCCCAACGCGCTGGTCCAGCGACCGGACTGCCAACTTGGACCGAGCAAGGCGATTTGCATTTTGCTTTACACGCTGGGCCCGGAGAATTCCCCAGGATTTTATTGGCGCCAGGTGATCCAAAAGAAGCTTTTGAGCTCACTATTTTGGCGCATCACATTGCCGAAGTTTTTCAAGTACCAGTTATTTTATTGTCAGATAAATACGTGTCGGAAAATCCTAAGAGTGTGCCGGAATTTGATCAATCTAGGGTCAAAATTGATCACGGTAAATTTTTAGATGCAAAAACCGTGGCTCAAGTAAAGGATTATAAGAGGTATGAGTTGACCAAAGACGGAGTCTCTGCGCGCGTGGCGCCAGGCACCCCGGGGGCAGTACATTTGGCTAATTCAGACGAACACGATGAGCACGGTTTTAGCATTGAAGGTTGGCAGCCGGAAATTAGAAAGAAGATGGTAGATAAGCGTTATGCCAAAGTGCCGGCAATCACAAAATTGATGCCTAAGCCAAAATTGTACGGCGTAAAATCGGCTGATGTGACGCTTGTTGGTTGGGGATCAACGAAAGGACCGGTGCTAGAAGCGATGAAAGAAATTCCAGCTAACAAAGTTAATTTTATTCATTTTACCGGCTTAAATCCACTCGATAAGGCATCAGTCGAAAAGATATTACAAGGCCGCAAAAAGATTGTTACGATTGAAAACAATCATGATGGACAATTAGCGCAGTTGCTGGGCCAAGAAATTCAATTTAAACCTGACAATCAGTTACTGACATATTCCGGCCGACAATTTTATCCAGAAGAAATTATTGACGCAGTGAAGAAATTGTAATTTTAATAATCTCCCCCTTAAGGTAAGGGGGAGCGAGCGGGGGTTATGAATTAGATATTATATATGAATTTATTAACCTAACCCCTCCTCACCTCCCCTTACACTAAGGGGAGGAATAGAAAGAAAACTATGGCTGAGCGTAAAGATTTCATGAATCAAAATTTGCCGACATGGTGCCCAGGCTGCGGTAATTTTGGTCTATGGCAGGGGTTTATCAAGGCAGTTTCTGAGTTGGGCAAAGAGCCGCATGAAGTATGCATGGTATTTGATATCGGTTGTGGCGGAAATGGCGCGAATTGGAATCATACGTACGCTTTTCATAGTTTGCATGGGCGCACTTTGCCGGTGGCAAACGCGATTAAAATGACGAACCACAAATTAACGGTTATTGCCGATGCCGGTGATGGCGGGGGATACGGCGAAGGCGGAAATCACTTTTTGCATGCCTGCCGGATGAATTCCGATATTACGTATTTGGTTCACGATAACCAAGTATATGGGTTAACGACCGGTCAGGTCACGCCAACTTCTGAAAAAGGCATGAAAGGCAAATCCACGCCCCAAGGGTTGATTGAAACGCCGTTGAATCCTTTACAAACTGCGATTGTCGCTGGCGCGACTTTTGTCGCCCGGACCTACACTGGTAATATAGCGCACGAAGTAGAAATTATGAAAGCGGCGATGTCACATAAAGGTTTTGCCGTAGTTGATATTTTTCAACCGTGTGTGACTTACAATAAAATTAATACAAATCAGTTTTTTCAGCAACGTACATATGAATTAGGCGACGATTGGGATCCAAGCGATAAAAATAAAGCCCTCATCAAAGCCGGAGAAGTTGGAGAGAAAATTCCGCTCGGTATATTTTTCAGAGAAGAGCGGCAAACGTACGAAGAGTCATTATCACAAATCCAAAAGAAAACGTTACTGGAGCAAAAAGACGATATTCCAAATATTTCTCAATTTTACCAAGTTTTCAAATAAAGATAACGCTTCCCCGGCAAGCCGGCGAAGCGTTGGGGAACTTTTACGTCTTGGGCTGGCCTGGTCATGATAACTACTATGAAAGTTTTCTCCTCGGTGAAGAAGACCTCATGATCCGTGACCACATGGCCGGGCAGGGTCATAGACACTGCACTCTCGCGTACGCTTTGCCATATGATTTCTTTGGTGACATCACGATGTTGCCGCCAAAGATAATCATAGTATTCCAAAGTGTAGGAGTCGTTAAATTCAATCTGCACACCCACACCCCACGCAAAGCGTTTATATTTGAGGGTTGCTGACGGAAAAGCCATTTGAGCAGTTAGGAGAACTAGCAATAATCGACGCATCCTTTCCTCCTTTCTCTGACCTGCCCGCGTTGCTTTAGTTAATACTATGGGATTAACAATGAAGTAGTCAAGAATGTTGAAAATAATGTTTATTTAGGTTAAAGTATGGTCTATGGAAAATGAACATCAAAGTGCCTTAGAAGTTGAGCAAAACAACTCCAGTGTGGCCATGATTGATATGGTGCTCAATTTGAAAGCAGGTGATTACGCTAGTTTTGTAGGCGAGGGCAGCGGCCAGAATCTATATAAGTTTTTTGGACAAACAACCCACGCCGAAGCCAAAAGTTTAATTTTAGAAGCATTGGCCGATAAGGTGGTTTTGCAGTATCTAAACGGTTTAAGTTTTGATGTAGATGTTGCGGTTAATCGCATCGTTTCTTTTATTGAATTTTTAGAAATGCAAATAGAAATTTATGCTCGTCGTCAAGAAACTCCAAGTTTAGACCCTGACGAAATTGTCAAGAATTGGGCAAAAAAATATGGCGAGAATGCCAGGGCTGATTTAAGAAAACAAGTCCAGGAAAAATTAGGCATTACTGGCGATAATGAAAACGATGAGTAGCCAATTGGATAATCAGGTGGTTATTATAACCGGCGCGGCGAAGGGGTTGGGCCGGGCGTTGGCTTTGGGGTTGGCAAAAGAAGGTGCGATTGTGGTTGGACATTATCATAAAAGCAAAAAGGAAGCAGGGGAATTGGAGAAAGAGTTACGAGAGTTTAATGATAAAAGTCGGATTTCAAAAGCTGATTTGATATCGGCTAAAGAAACTGAAGCGATGTTTAAAAATATTTTTAAACAATTTGGTAAAGTGGACATTTTAATTAATAATGTTGGCAATTTTATTTATACGCCAATTGAAGAAACGACAATAGAGCAATTTGATGATGTTTGGCAAACCAATGCGCGTTCGACATTTTTATGCAGCCAGCTTGTCTTGCCGGAAATGAAAGCGCAAGGTAGCGGCAAAATAATTAATTTTGGCTGTGTTGGCGCTGATCGGATGGTTTTGCGTGAAAATACTACGCCTTATTATATTGCCAAAAGCGCGGTTATTCAATTGACTAAAAAAATGGCCGAAAGCTACGCGCCGCATGGCATTAATATCAACGCTATTTCGCCGGGCATTTTGGACAGTAGCGAACATAAATTAGATGTGCCAGCTGGACGATACGCCAATTTTGATGATATACTGAACGCGGTTTTATTTTTATTATCTAATAAATCTAATTATATTAATGGTGCCAATATTGAAGTCGCTGGCGGTTGGGCGCCCTAACTGTCGTTCCAAACTTGATTTGGAATCCAGATAGTTAATACCTGGATCCTGAGTCAAGCTCAGGACGACAATCAGTGTTAGGCATCAATATTAAAATATATTAATTAATATGAAACAAATGTCTAAGTTTTTTAACCATGAGAATTTGTGGTTTGTGGCAATTTTTACCGTTTTGGGATTAATCGCCTTGCAAGTGCCGTTCACTAAGTTGGTCGGATCACAGGTCAAGTTTACCCTGTTTGACTTTTTTGGTCCGATTGCGACTGGTTTTATCGGATTAATACCGGGCGTGGTGTCAGTATTTTTGATGCAATTTGTTAACTTTTTAATCCACGGTGCTGAAGTCATTGATGTCGGGACTGTGATTCGGTTTTTTCCGATGCTTTTTGCCGCCGCTTATTTTGGCAAGAAGGCCAGTTGGAATATCGTCGTGCCTGCCATCGCGATCGCTGCCTTTATTGCCAATCCGATTGGTCGGCAAGCGTGGTATTTTTCGCTTTATTGGCTGATTCCAATAATAATGTATTTTTACCGCGACAAATTTTTATTGGCCCGCAGTCTTGGCGCCACTTTTACCGCGCACGCGGTTGGCGGAGCGGCTTGGGTTTGGGCCTTTGGATTAACTAAAGAAATTTGGATTGGCCTAATTCCCATCGTAGCGATGGAACGGTTGCTAATGGCTGTTGGCATATCAGTATCTTATGTCGTAGTCAGTAATGTTTTAGCTTACTTATTGAAAAAGAAAATTATTAGTTTACCGTTCAATTTAGATTCAAAGTATTTATTGAAGCCAGTACAGTAAAAAATTGTCATTGCGAGGAGCGATAGCGACGCCACAATCTCATGACCAGCCTTCCGGCAGGCGGGGATCGCGACGCTCACAATGTTCGCTCGCGATGACACTAGGCCGCGCTTGTCGCGGCCTTTAAAGTCTATGCGTGAATACTATCAAGCCTTAAAATATCTAGAAAAATTATCTAGCCGGCCGAAAGCGAAAAAGTACGAAGATGATCCTAAATTGAATCCGGATTTTTTTATTCAGCGCACTCGTTATTTGCTTGACGAAGTTGGCGATCCAGAAAGAGGAATTAAAATAATCCATATTGCCGGCACCGCCGGGAAGGGTACAGTCGCGACAATGCTGCATGAAGTATTGCAAGCCGCTGGATTTAATGCCGGTTTATTTACTTCACCATATGTGACTTCAGCGATAGAGGAGATTAAAGTTAATGACAAATATATTGCGCGCAAAGAGTTTACAGTTTTAGCCAACAGACTTAAGCCACATATCGAAAAAGCATTTGAATCTGGCCCTTATGGCGGGCCATCGTACTTTGAAGTTTTTTTTGTCATGGCTATGCTTTATTTTAAAAAACAAAAATGCGATTGGGTC
>Ga0210057_1005638_pt1 | contig 16003 bp, 19 predicted proteins | sample CryGeyCG2114_010_2_FD_183968 | JGI IMG/M metagenome (GOLD analysis project Ga0210057, IMG submission 183968) | Groundwater microbial communities from aquifer - Crystal Geyser CG10_big_fil_rev_8/21/14_0.10 (SPAdes) (version 2) | ecosystem: Environmental > Aquatic > Deep subsurface > Groundwater ...
AATGAAGACGATGATAAAGGTTTCATAAAAGTTGTTATGACTGGCTCAGCTTCTGATCCAAAAGAATGGCAACAACACATAAAAAACAGGAAAAGAAGAAAACAGATAGGTGATAATCTCAAAGATGATAAGCACGAGTTAAAACTAATGATTGTTAGAGATATGTTCTTAACTGGGTTTGATGCTCCATCTCTCCATACCATGTATTTAGACAAGCCAATTAAAGGGCATACGCTAATGCAGGCAATTGCCAGAGTAAACCGAGTTTATCCTGGAAAAGAAGGCGGTTTGATAGTTGATTATATGGGCGTTGGAGTTGAACTGAAAAAAGCATTAATGAATTATACTGAAAGTGGCGGAAAAGGAAAACCTACTTTTGACCAAGAGCAAGCAGTTAAGCTAATGGTGGAAAAGTACGAAGTTGTAAAAGATATGTTCTATGGTTTCAATTATAAAAAATTCTTCCAGCTTAGGCCAGAAGAGAGAGTATCGTTTGTTCCGTCTGCGATGGAGCATATTCTAAAAGAGAAAGACAAAAAAGAAAGATTTGCAAGAGAGGTTACTGCTCTCCTCAAAGCGTTTTCTTTAGCTGTTCCGCATGATAAAGCAATGAAAATAAAGGACGAAGTGGGACTTTTCCAAGCAATAAAATCTGCAATTACGAAAACAACAGAAACCAAGAGAGAATTACAGGATAAATTTGATTCGGCTATTAAACAGATTTTGTCAAAAGCGGTTATCTCTGATAGAATTATAGATATTTTTGAAGCAGCAGGAATTCAAAAGCCAGAACTTTCCATTTTATCTGAGGGTTTCTTAGCAGAAGTCAAGGAAATGCCACAGAAAAATCTTGCATTTGAGGCATTGAAGAAACTGCTCAACGATGAAATAAGAATCATGTCAAAGAAAAATATGGTTCAGGCAAAATCATTTATGGATTTGCTCGATAAAACCATTAAGAAATATACAAACAGGAGTATAGAAGCTGCCCAAGTTATAGAAGAATTGATTGAATTGGCAAGAAAAGTCAGAGATGAGAAAGGCAGAGGCAAAGAGCTTAATATGAATGATGATGAAGTTGCATTTTACGATGCTCTTGAAGTCAATGATAGTGCAGTTAAAGTTTTAGGCGATGATGCTCTGAGAAAAATCGCATTAGAACTAACTGAGATGATTAGAAATAGTGTAACAATAGATTGGACTCAAAGAGAAAGCGTGCAAGCAGGAATGCGTTTGAAAGTTAAGAAGATTTTAAGGAGATATGGTTATCCTCCAGATAAGGAAAAGAACGCAATAGAAACAGTTTTGAAGCAGGCAGAATTAATTGCTAAAGGTTGGGCTGAAGAAATTTAATCTAACTTCTTATCCTCTCTAAAGCTATAATATTTATTTTTTCCGATAATAATATGATCTTTTAATTCTATTTTCAGAAATTTACTTCCTCTTCTAAAATCTTCTGTGATATATTCATCATCTTCAGAAGGATTAGCATCTCCGCTAGGATGATTATGAACCAATATTATAGAGTAAGCACTTTCCTTAATAGCATCTTTAAATACTTCCCTTGGATGTATTAAACTTGAATTTAAAGTGCCTACAGAAACTTCTTTAATGGAAATAGGAACATTCTTAGTATCTAATAAAATAACCTTCAAAACCTCTTTCTTGTAATTCCTCATCTCATCAACAAGTATATCATAAACATCCTTGGCTGAATTTATTGGCTTCCTATTATACCCCCCTTTCACTAATTTGTTGTACCTCTTGCTTAATTCTATAAAGCTCAATAGCTTCATTACTTTTAAAAAATCAGAATATTCCGCTTTTTTCTTATCACATACTAAATTAACAAGCTCGTTATAGCCCACTTCCTCTATTTTGTTCAGATTGTGCTTCTTCAGAATTTTATTGCTTAATTCAAGCACATTATCCTCTTTATCCTTTGTCAGAAGAATGAGGGATAATAATTCAGGATTGCTCAGCTTTTCTGCGCCTTCTCTTGTCAGTCTAAATCCAGGCTGGTCATACCATGGAATGTCTTTTATCTTCATTAATATCTATAATATTATTTTATTTAAAAAGATATAACTTTTGTAGTTTCTATATCATTTATATATTATAAAGTATGAGTGTAATTATGGAAAATAACAAAAAAGATGTGAATTATTTTCATTTACAAAGAACATTTGTAATAAAAAATGCTATCAAGAATGGATTAGATACTAGTAGACTAGTTAACTTAATTATTTGCTTTGATTCCCCAAACGATTTTAGAATAGAAGGATTTTCTTTTCCTCCAAATCTGTTTTATATTCATGAGATCTCATTCAATGAAGCCGTTGGTATATTAATTGAAAAATTTAATTTTAATCAAAAACAAGCAATATTTAAAGTCAAGGAATGGAAAAAAGAATTTGGAACTAATGAGATAAAAAGAGATAAAATTTCTGAGCAATATGAAGAAATAGTTCAAAAAACAAATGAAGAAATTGTTGAAAATAAAGGAGAAGCTTATAAAATAGGAAGGAGTGATATTAAAATTATTGCTGGATTCTTAAAAGAAAAGATTAATATCGTTCATGTAAAAGATAAGGGTTTTGAAGAAACTTGTAAAAAGCTCGGGATAAATATTATTGAAACTCCTGAAAAAGATTTAAATAAAGAAATTGGATTAAAGAAAAAATTAGCTAAGAAACTTTGAATATCTTAAATATATTTTATATGCTTTATCCTTATTGCCCTTAGCTTCTTTCAAAGCTTTATTCCAATATTTTTCTCTATAACCCTTAACTGCACTTGCAGTCTCTTCTTCTTGCTTTTCAGAAACCTTAGAATGATAAATTACATTGAATTTGAAGGTTTCTATTAAAGATTTTGATATATTAACTACCTCATTTAGAATATTTTTCTCCATTTTATCAAAGTTTTGAATGTTTGGCATTGTATTGTCATAAGAGCCTATGCTATTCATCAATAACACCCCCCTTTTATTAAATTAAGCATTGATTCTTATTTAAAGGTTTTTATGTTATATTTACCATTTTAAAATAATATATAAAACTTTCTAAGCAGCATTATAATTTTTTATTAATTAATATTACAATTATGATCCATTTTATATATAACTAAACAATATTTGATTATATGAGAATAACGCAATCAACTTTACAAAAGACATTTGCAGTTAAATACAAAAATAAAAATTATTATATTAATTACTTAAACTCAGATGGTCAAGTTTTGGGATTATTAAACAGAGATTATTGGGAAATTACTGATGAAGATGGAGAAGAAGTTGATATATACTTATTAAAAAATGAAACTAAAAAACAAAAAGAACAGATTAGGAAGAATGGGATGTTAGTCAGAAAATTGATTAATTTTTGTATTAGGCACTTTAATGATTATCAACCAAGATTATAATAAAGTAAAGATATTTGTGTTTTTAATCAGTGAATCTTGTTAATCTGAATCCAAGACAATCATACCATGGAATGTCTTTTATCTTCACTGTTAATCACCTATTTTGTAATTCTGCCGGTTTTTATAGGTTTTTATTTCATTATTTGCTTTTTAGAAAATAAACAATCTTAAATACAATTCATTCCTTTTAATATTATGCCGGACTGTGATAAATGCAAAAATCAGGAATTAGTTGACTGGAGTCCAAAAGGAGAAAATCCATTAAACCCGGAAGTTACTTACACAGAGAAATACTGCAGATTAAAGAAAAAGTGTTTACGATTTTTGCCAGATAAGGAAAAGTTTGGCTGCAAATTATTTAAGCCAAAAAATTAAGTTTCACAGATTCTCAAAACTACTTTTAAGAATAGGAGATTTATATATAACATTAGAATCTTAGATATTAATATTTTGGTGTTAAAAATGAAGGGACTTTCAAAAAAAGAAATTAAGGTAGTATCTAATTTAGAATTTAATAAAATGTATTATTTCACTATTTCAGACATTAAAAATCACTTTGAAAACAAACGCCAGATGATTAATACAATATATACTCTTAGGAAAAAAGGCAGAATAGTCAAGCTGAATAAATATAAATATTTCCTTGTTCCAATAAAAGCCAGAACAGGAAAATGGACAGATAATCCTTTTATTATTACAGATGAGATATGCAATAGTAAAGATTATTTTATAGGGGGATGGTCAGCTGCTAATTATTGGAAACTCACAGATCAGATTCCTATGCAAATAGATGTTTATACAACAAGAAGGCAGGGAAAAATAAAACTGCTAAATATCAGGATTGTATTTCACAGGACAACAAAGAAAAGAATAGAAAATGCTATAACTAAAAAGATTTGGGGGCATAATTTTAAAATTCAAAACAAAAGAGAAACAAAAAAATGGATGAAATCAAGAGAATAAACCATGATAAATTTTTAGAAATAGTATCTAACAGTGGTTTATTTCCAAATATCTAATTAAAGATTATTATCTAACAGTAATTTTATACCTAATTAAAGATGTGGAAGGATTATATTTCAAGGGAGGAACAGCACTTGCTTCTGTAATTGATATCCCAAAAATGATAAATTTTAAGCTATAAAATTAATGATATTATTTATGGATAAAACGCTCAAATTACATGGAAATACTTGGAACAACAACTTCTGAATTTTTTAAAGGATGTCTTGGATCTCCAGGCGCAATAATTTGTTGGGTAAAATTTTGTTTTTGGGAAAAAATTGGAATTAATCTATTTCTGACATTTCCAACAAATTTGAATAGGACAGTAATCACGTTGTCTTTAATAGAAGCTTTGAATTCACCGTGAACAAGATTTCTGAAAATAATCTTGCTCATGCCAGTAACTCTTGATGCATCTAGAATTCTAATTCCAGTTACAAAGTTTTTAGTGTCTATATCTATAACAAAGTTCTGAAATTCAACCGAATTTTGATAATCTCTATCTTTAACTTTAAATGTTAGGGTATCATACTTATAATCATACAAAAATTCGCCTTTATCTTTTGCATTTAATAGATTCTCTTGGTTCATTTTTCAAATTTTATTTTTGGCAATTCTAACACATCTATAAAAGTTACTATTTTCTTATCCATAATATCTAATATTAATTTTCTATAACCATCTGATTTACGATGGTATGAAGCGTATCTGCCGTTCTTTTCATAAAATTATATTGGGATTATTCCTATTTAAACCTGTTTGTTCATTGAAAATATTTAGTTTTTTTTATGTGGGATACTGCAGATATTATATGATTTCATTTCATAATTCTGTTTGATATAATAAATAAACAACAAAATTTAGGCTTAACAGAGTATAATTTTATTTCTTAAATATATTCAAAAATGAAAGCAAAACATTTAAATACTTTGACTTATTAAAAAGTCATATGAACCAAATTAAAATCAACTATGAATATGAAGTCTTGCTTCTTTTGTTAAAAAAGGAAACGCATGGAAGGGAACTAGCCAAAGAGATTGGGACATCGCTTACACGGGTGCAGTCAATACTGAATGAATTAAGAAAAATAAATGTTATTGACTTCAGGGTAGAGGGTAAAAACCATGTTTATTTTATCAAGAAAAATATATCCTCAAAATCCTTCGTATTAAATGCCGAGAATTATAAGCTTGCGAAAATATTGGATAAGCACCAAAATTTGGAGCCGATATTCCATGATATAATTCAAAAAAGCAGATGTAATATGATTTTGTTGTTTGGGAGTTATGCAAGAGGAAACGAAAAAAAAGACAGTGATATTGATGTTTACATTGAAACATCAAGCCCTAAAATAAAAGAAGATGTCCGGAAAATATATGATTTAATAAGCGTAAAAATTGGAAAATTCAACCGTGAAGACCTGCTCATCAAAGAGATAATCAAGAACCATATTATCATAAAAGGAGGGGAAGAATATTATGAAAAAATCAAATTTTTTAGCTAAGCTTAAAAAAGAGGAATTGTTAAGGATTGCAGAGCCATCTGATGAGATTTCAAAAGCATACCTTCTAAAAAGCGACAAATGCATTCAAGTTGCAAAATTAGCATACAAAGCGGGAATTTATGAGAATGCCGTATCAGAGTCATATTATTCCATCTATAACACAGTAATGTCCTTATTTTACAAATGTGGAATCAAATGCGAGAACCATTCTGGAGCAGTAATGTTGCTAAAAGATATTTTTAATCTCAACGAATTATATATCATCTTCTCGGAATTTAAAAAGGACAGGATAGACAATCAATATTACATTCCAATACTAAATACTGAACCAATAAATAAAGAGAAATGCAATGAAAGAATTAAAACTGCCCAGAGATTCAATGTTGAGTTAAGGGCATATATTGGAAAAATAACAATTCAGGAAATAGGCAATATAAGGAATAAATTTGAGGAAATTTAGATTCTAAACTAAAGATTATAATCTCTAAATTTCTTTCACGCCGTCTTTCGTGACAGCCAAAAACCTCATTCCCACGCCTAATTTCAGGATAGCGCCTAATATGGCCATGTGCTCCTTCCCTGCTCCGGAAATGATATTTACAGCAACCTCTTCCTTGATTTTGTTCTTCAGGCTGTTGTAGATTTCATCCCTTAATTCCATCATGCCCTGGTTGAAATTAAATGCAATCAGCTCTGTGTTTTCCTTCTTCTGGAAGTTCTCTTTTCCGAAATCATTGGTGATCAGAAATACTTTTTCAAATTTCTCATCTTCAATTAATTTGGAAACATGCCCCCATGTTCCTTTCCCTGTGGATAAGCAGGCAATTAAGGTAGTCATGGTAAAACCGCATGCTGGATAATATATAAATCTTACTGAGAAAACCCATTGTTACCTTAAGGGGACTTATGGAATTAAGATTCAAAAGCAAACTCCTCTTAAATTTTCAAGAGAATTAAATCTGAAATAAGCGATTAATTAAAAATTTAATTTTAGTTTTTCCTTAAAATCCTTATGTATTTGTGATGCTTTTGGTCCAATACTATTTTGATATTTTCCATTGTAAAGAATTATTTTTCCTTTTGGAACCCAAAAACTTACCTGACCTATAAGCATATTTGGATAAATCCTAATATCTTTTGTTGAATATAACTGAAATGTTGTGTTTCCTATTGAACCAACATCAATTATGTCTGCAGTTATATGAACAAATAAACCTAACCTTGCAATTCCAGATTTTGCGTGAATTAAAGGAACAAATTTTTTACTTCCTATTATCTCTTTACTGTGTCCAAGAATAAAATCTCCCTTTCTTAATAAAAGTCCATTTTTGGGAATTTTTTTAATTTTATATTTATTTTCCCTAGCAGGATCTAAAATCTCATCAGTATAAACCAAATAATCTTCTCCCAGGGTTAAATCATAGGAATTTGTAGTAACATTCTTCTGATTAAAAGGTTTGATTATAATATTTCCTCCTTTAACTTGTTTTTTTATCTCTTCCCCAGTAAGAATCATCTTAATCTCCTTATTTTTGATTGTTTAGGTTTGTTATATTTTGAGTAACTTTTTCTATAATGAAGAATTTTACCTTTGTTATCCCAGAAAGATATTTGCCCTATAATCATGTAGGGATAGATTCTAAGCGGTTTAGCAGAAACCAATTCTAGCGTCCAAGAATGTTTAGAACCGGTATGCCCAAGATTTGCAGATACTTGTAAAAATAACCCCAATCTTCCCAATGAGCTTCTACCAATTAGACTCATAGCATATTTTTCGCTTCCAAGAATCTCGTATGTGTTTGCAAGATATATTTGATGTGGTTTTAAAACAAAACCTGTCTTTGGAATTTTTATTTTTTTAGTTTTATTATCTGAAAAATCAATTATCTCATTATCAACTCTATAATTATAACTATTGGGGTTTACCTGATTTTTATTAAAAGGGATAATGGTTATATTTGATTTCTTGACCTCTTTTTCTATCTCGCTTCCTGTTAAAATCATTTTAGAATAACTCCACATACCTACTTGGGTAAATATTTTTTCTATATCTTAAAACTAAAACAGAATATCTTTGATATGGTCTCAACTTGTTTGACATTCTTTTTATTTCTATTAACCTTTTGTACATAGCACTATACAATTCTTTATCATTAATTCCCTTCTCTTTGCAAACCCTATCAATTGTGCTCTGGCAATAATGCTCCAATTCTTCATTTGTTTCTTCTATTAAGTCATTTCTCTCCTCATAAATCACCTCTAACCCCCTATACATTTTCATAATATCTTTGTAGGATTCAGTAGTGGGAGTAATTCCAAAGACTTTCTTGAACTCAGAAATTAAACTTTCTGGAATCGGAGATTTGATATAAAATGGTGAGGTCAAAATAAACCCTCCATCTTTTAGATGTTCTAAACATACTTTTAGCATTTCTTCAGGTTTTGGAAAAAATTTTAAAGATGCTCCTATAAGAATATGAGTAAATTTTTCTTCTGATTTGAATTTATATCCATCCTCTACAAGGTAATCCATTTTGATTTTAGAAGCATATTTCTTTTTATTCTCTATAGCAGATTTAATTGATTTTTCAGATATATCAAAGGCTTTTCCAGAACAATTAGTCATAATCGCTAATTCTCTTGAAGAAAACCCTGTTGTGCAGGCAATTTCTAAAATCCTAGAATTTTCGTTTAAGTTAGAAAAAACCTTCCATTTCGATAAAGTATTAAATGCCCCTGGCAAAACATTCCATTGATTAATAAAACCAACAAAATCTGTATAAAACATATTTTCTATTGTCTCAATTGTTATGTTTTCCATTTATCTAACCCCAGACCCAATTATTTCTATTTTTTTATTCTCTGCATCTAATCGCACTTTCGTCCCGTAAGGCAAGGTTATCATAGGCATTGTATGTCCAAAATGCAATTGTGTGGCTATAATTAAGTCTCTTCTACCATACTCTTTTGCTACCTTCAATAAAACTTTTTCATATTCTTTAAAACTCTCTAAATGTTTTTTTAGCCTCCCCTCATAATCCGGAGCGTCAAATTCTATATCCCCCCCAGGAATTCCAAATATTATACCATTAATCTCTTTTAATATTCCTTGAGTCCCGTAATTTCTCAACCAACGCTTGAACTGGTCTGGCGAGGGAATTTCTTCAGAAGTTTCTAAAAATAAGACCGCATCTTTCCAAAATAAATTATCAGGCCATAAGACTGTTCCCTTCATAAATTCTAAAGCATCAACACAACCGCCAATCAATGCCCCCTCTTTAATCCCCATCCCCTGAATAAAATTTATCTGCAGCGGGTTTTGCATCTTTCTTTTTTTATTTTGATATTTTTTCTCCCAAGGCACTCTATCTAATGTCCATCCCTCTTTGCTGTTTTCTATTTTTTCTATTGGTTTATCCGAAAAAAGAGATTTTTTAAAATATTCTTTTGTGTAATTATCTATTCCTCCATTTTCTGCCAAACCAAATAGCACAGATGGACCATAAAAAGATACAATGCCAGCTTTGAGACATAAGAAATTAATAGTTGTTGTATCAGATAAGCCTACAAAAATTTTTGGATTTTCTCTGATAATGTCTAAATGCTCCTTTTTCACAAAATCTAGCAACCTAATTGAATCATCTCCCCCAATAATAGAAATAATTGCCTTAATTTCTGGATTTTTAAATGCCCAAATTAAATCATTTAATCTTTCTTCAGGATGTTCATAAATCCAGTCAGCAGATTTCAAAGCATTTGGAGTTTCAACAACTTTTAATCCGAAAGTTTTTTCAATTTGTTCTTTCCCAGCAAGATATCTGTCCTTACACTCTGCGGCTCCCCCCCAAGATAGCGTTATAAGTGCTACAGTATCTCCCTTTCTTAATTTTTTTGGTTTGATTAATTTAATCATTTTATATCGAATTCCTAGCATTATCTAAACTAGAGTGAATATAAGCTTTATTATCTTGGTCAAATTCTATATTAATAAATTTATTCATTGCATCTTCTAAAATTGTTGGAGGAATATTGAATACTCTCTCCGCAAGAGCTATTCTTTTAGCAATCCTTTCAATTTCCTTATTATGTTTGATTGTTATTAGCTCTGGATCTATTGTAGATGTAGCTCCTAAACAAGAGGTTAGATCTAAAAGAGTTTTGAATCTATATTCACTTGGCAAGCAATGATAGATTGTCCATGCACTATAATCATATCTTGATTGAAGCCTAGAAAGAAAAGTTTCGATACCAAATCCAAATTCAAAAGTTTCTACACCTTCTGAATTTCTTATTTTTATTATTTGCCCAATCTCCTTAAATTGGCCATCATCTTGTCTAAGGCAAAAAGTTGCACCACGTCCGTAAACATTCTCTATTCCATAATTCCAATGATAAAATGATTCCTGTTTTGTGTCATATTCTATATTAACCCGGCCTTCCAATGTTTTGATAAAACTATCTTTTTTAGATGATAAAACCTTTATTCTTTCTGTAGGGATTTTATACCCTTTAACTAATAGGTTTATTACTTCGCCTGATAATTTTTCTCCATTTTCTGGGTTTGTTAATAATCCCACCATATTAAAATAACCTAGAAATCTGTTAAACGATGTTTCATAATTAACTCCTATTTGTAGAGGATCATTTATGGCATGCAATCTTAAGCAGGGTTGATTCATGTAAACTCCTTCCTTAGGAATTGCTTCTCCAAGAACATATCTTTTCCAAGGGATAATTGTAGCATTAGTAAATAAAACAGACTTATCCTCTGTGACCAATGGAATGGGAGGAGTTATAACATAATCTCTTCTAGAAAAATAATCTGTAAACATCTCAGTTATTTCCTGCTTTAGCTTTTTATCATGATCAATGATATATTCCATGTTAATTTAGAGAATATCTTCATTTTTAAGTTTTACTACTATATAATTAACACTATATAGAAAAATTTATAAATCTGAATAAGCCATTTAAGATTATGAAAAAACCTTACTTTACAACAATAGTTGCATTTTCAACGCCCTCTGGAAGGCTACATATCGGTCATGCTCTTGGACAAGTAACTGGAGATGTTGCTTCAAGATATGCAGAGCTTCATGGTAAAAAAACATTTTTTCCTTTTGGAATTCATTCTACAGGGAAAGATTTAATTAAAATACTTGAGGAAATAAAGCCGGAAACCAATGGTTTTACAGAAAAGAGAAGAAATTATGATTTGACTGATGAAGAAGCACAAGAAGTATTATCAAGAGGGACACAAGATTCACAGGTTAATTCTCTAATCCAACATTTTAGAAGAAAATATACGAGCGATTTAATTAGTTTAGGAATTGGGGTAGATGAGGATTCTTTTTTTGCTACTGATGATTCCTCGTTCCACAAATATACACAATGGACAATGAGAAAATTAGCTGAAAAAGATTTAATTGTAAAGACAAAATTTCCAAGACCATACTGCCCACAATGCGATGATATTAAGGCAATAGAAAGTGACTTTTCAGAAGTTTCACCTTCAGGAAAAGTAAACCCCGACGACATAAGGATACAAGAAGGGAATGTTTTACTTTTTCAAGATCAAGATTTAATAGCACCTATTTATACTACAAGACCTGAAACTATCTTTGGAGCAACAAACCTATTTTATAATCCTAACAGAACTTATATTGAAGCAGAAGTTAATGGCAAAAGGGTAATGAGTGAAGCAAGTAGCTTAGAAGACATTATCTATTCTTTATTTGAAAGCCCTTCAATAAAAATTAAAGGAATCGTAAATGATTTAGAAAAACGAAGATTTGTTAACCCAGCAACTCAAGAAGAGCTTCCTGTTTTACCTGCTGACTTTGTCAAGTCAGATGTTGGAACCGGGATGGTAATGTCTGTGCCAGTTCATGACCCTTTTGATTATTTCTTTTTGAGAAATGTCTCACCAGAACGACTTGAGAAAGCAAAAACTGCAATAGTAGACTCCAATGGAGATCCAATTTCCTTTAATTCTGATGAATTATCTATGCATAGGTTAGAAGAAATAAGAAAACTAACTTATGCTCTTCAAGAAGAAGGAACAATGAGTAATAATTCTGGCGAATATACTGGTCAAACCGTTTCAGATGCAAGAAATAGATTAATGAGGGACCTACAAGAAAAGGGTTTGGCTGGACAAGTCTTTAAAATAGTTGGTGGAGAATTCTTTTGTAGAACACATAAAAATCAAAGAATTGTTGTTAAACCATCTGAAGAAAATAGTATTAATTATGGAAGCCAAGAATATCAAAGAAGAACTCTTAAATTAGTGGAAGGCATGAAACTTTTTCCGTCAGCATATCGCTCAGAACTTGAAGAAATAATACTTACAAGAAGAGCAAAACCTTGTGAAAGAAAGGCTGAAGGAAATATTGGGGCATTGTCTCCTCTTTCGAAAGGAAAAAGAATCGAGGCTTTAGCAGATAGTAATATTTATATGGAATACTATGGAATTGCAAACGCTTTGAGCAGAGGCTTAATAAATCCTGAAAATTTAAATGATTCTTTGTTAGATTACCTTTTACTAAGCAAAGGAAATCCTGAGCAGGTCGCCAAAATATCAGGGTTGGAAGAAAGAAGAGTTCTTGAATTAAAACAATTAATGGACGAAAGATATCCTATCGATATCAATATCGCTGCAACAGAGCATAAAGATGTTCATTTTCCTTTTTCTTTATTTACTCATTCTGCAATTCTTCCAGAGAGATTATTCCCAAGAGAATATCTTCTAACTTCTCATGTAATGCTAGAGGGAGAAAAAATGTCTAAAAGCAAAGGCAATGTTTTATATTTAGAAGATCTTGTTAATTTTGTTAAAGATAATCCAATAGAAGGAATATCTCCAGAAGCTTCATTAGATGCCATCAGATTTCTCTTAATGAGTTATCAGTCCTTAGATAGAGATTTTGATTGGTCTCAGAATTTGTTTGTGTCATCAGGATTAAATCGTCTTAAGAGATATGTTTCTCTTGTTAATGATCTTGGGTTTGAAAATTCTGAGCTTGGCGTTCCTAGATTAGAAACTGATTATGATAGATGGATGATGACACAACTGCAAAGGGCAATTACCGATTCAACCTCTGCAATGGAATCAAGGAGATTTAGGGAAGCAACAATATATTTTGATGGAGTAACAAAAGATATCCAAAAATATAAATCAAATGAGGATGTTGATGAAAATATGGTTAAATTGACTTTAAGTAATCAGCTGAGTTTATTGTATCCATTTGCCCCAAGAATATCTAATGAATTACACCAAAGGTTTTTTGAAATGCCAGTATCAAATTGGCCTGTTTATTTTGCAAAAATGGAGTTTCCAGAAGAACACGATCAAATCGAACATAAATATTTGGGCAAGAAATATGCTGTATCTCTTATGGGGGCTTTGAAAAGAAGTATTGGCGTTGCTAAAGGAAGAGGAGTTTATGATGAATCAAAAGCGGAAGCAGTATTTCCATCAATTTATTCGTTAGGACTACTTAAACAAGAAGGAAATTTACATAAAGTTTTAGGAGATTGTAGATTAAAAGTTGATAGGGGGGTAAGGGTCCCTTATGTTAGACAAGAAGGATTTGAATTTTAATCTATCTAATTTTTGCTCATCTTAATCAACTCCAACCATTTATTCTCAGAAGTTAATATTAAATTGGGAATAGCAAGTTCATAAGGACATTTCTTAATCGCTTGATGTTTTCTTATAAAGTTATAAAATATTTCATAACCTCTTATTATTGCTTCTGCACTTTCTACACCTCCGTGAAAACCTCTAAAAGTTTTTGTTCTTTCTCTGATTGAGTTGTGCAATCTTTCAATCATAATGTTAAAGCCCTCACCCTTTGAAGCTGTAACTTTATTGTGCCTTATCAAATATTTCTGTTCTTTGTTGCTCCAACCAAAAGTTTTCTTAATGAGATCTTCATAAGCAGTATAGCCATCTGTTGTAATTGTTGTTACATAACCCTCCGTTTTATATTTTACTTTATTCATAACTTCCCTAATCTCTTTTTGTCCTCGTGATTTAAAATATTTTGAGCTAACCATGTAACGAGTTTTACAATCAACAGAATCAATAAACCATTCTTTGCTAACTCCTCTCTTTGTTGGATTTGTTCTTCTATGATATTCCATTTCATCAACTTGGACTTCTTCTCCTGAATTAATCTTTAATTGGTCTGTGAAATTAGAAATCATATCTGCATATTTTACAACCCATTTATAGACAGATTTATGTGATGAGTTATGGGGATAAAATGCTTTGAAATGTTCTTGGACTTTTCTTGTAGAAACTCCTCTGTAAAACAAATCCAAGGCGCAAGTTATTTTCTTTGGATGATTTCTCATTCTAAAGAAACCCCCGTCAATAACAAATCTATGGGAGCACTCTTTACAAGAATATCTTTGTATCTTTCCCCTATTATCTGTTTTTCTAAATCCTCTCTTAATTATATTTTCAGAATTACATTTAGGACAGGAAAGTTTTTTATAGTTCTTTTCAGTTTCTTTTATTGATTTCATTTGTTTGACGACGGGTGAAATTGGGGCTCTTCGGAGCCCCTTATTCATTTACTTATTAGGTATACTTATTAGGTAATAAAACTATATAAATCTTTCGGTTATTAGGTTAACCTAAATAGTAAACTTTATATATCTCAATTCTTTATGATAATTATGGCAATACAAAAAGTATTCGGAGATAAAGAAGTCTACAAGTGTGAAAAATGCGGACACACTTGGATGAAAAGAGGAGATGAAACCCCTCTTATCTGTCCCAAATGTAAAACTGCCAGATGGAACAAACCAAAGAAGAAATAATTTTTTAGTCATCTCAAGTCCCGCTTAGGTAACAATGATCTGAGAAAACCCATTGTCAAATCAATAGATTTAAATATAAATTAATTCTTAAAAATTATATGAAAAAGAGCGTGGTGCTATTAGTATTTCTATTAAGCATTTCCTTTGTAAGTGCAGCAGATTGTGCAGTAAAAACTTTTTGCTCGGCAAATGAAATAAATGTTCTTGACATCTCTTCTGTATTCAATGCTCATGTATCCTCAGAGAATCCGAATTATATGCAGTTATGCTGCCCTGATAATTTAGTTAGTCCTGGTAGTGTTGTTACAACGTGCTCCCAGACTAACCCATTGAATCTATATTCATTGGATAACTCCCATATGGCAATTCCCCCTTCAGATATATATCTTAATGAATTATGCATAAACAGCGAGGTTCAGTGCCAGGCTTCTTTATTGCCTTGCTCTAATCTTGGGGCAGGTTATTTCTGCCTGTTGAAATACAAGGAAGAGCCTGGATTTACAGACACGAATGCCCATGCTTATGACTGCAGCTTTAGTCTAAGCGCTAAAAGCATCTGCTGCATAATTGGAGAAATTCAGGGAGAATGTCTGGAAGAAGCAGAAGTATGTTCAACAGACAGTGAATGCTGTGATATCTCCCAAGGATATGGTTTCGACCAATATTGCTCAACAGGGCAGTATGAAAATTTAGAAGAAGGGCATTGCTGTGAAGAAGGAACATTCTGGAATTCAATAGATTTAACTTGTGAAAGAGCAGAAACTTGTTACGATCCAGAGAATCCTTTAGGAGATCCAACGATATGTAATTATCTCCCTTCAAATCCATATGGTTATTTTCATTTAGATGAAGAGAATTGTATACAATTTAACCCCTTATTTGAGTATTATGAAGCCTGTTGTAATAAAAACATATATGGAGGAACCAATAATTTTTATTTCTGTGAAATAGAAGCTCTTTAATTTGGATTTGGATCCTTATCAGGTGCTTTATTGTTTGGAGGTCTGGAATATAGCCATTTTCCAACTTTTAAATCATGTTCTAAATACTCAATTGGACCCCCATTAAATATGCTTGGTAACAATATGCTTGAATTGTGTATTGGACCTGTTGTTTGTGTTATTTCCTGCAAATAAGTACTATAGCCCACATCAAAATTCCTAATTCTCACATATGCATAATAAACTTCATTATTGTTTTCACTATAACCTACTCCTCCAGGATTTGGTGTTGAATAAT
>Ga0210057_1005642_pt1 | contig 15989 bp, 21 predicted proteins | sample CryGeyCG2114_010_2_FD_183968 | JGI IMG/M metagenome (GOLD analysis project Ga0210057, IMG submission 183968) | Groundwater microbial communities from aquifer - Crystal Geyser CG10_big_fil_rev_8/21/14_0.10 (SPAdes) (version 2) | ecosystem: Environmental > Aquatic > Deep subsurface > Groundwater ...
GGTTAATCCTAAGGGGGAGGTGATCGTCGTGGACTACAAGGCCACGAGCAAGGACGCCGAAGTTAATCTCGACGCCGAGTGGCAACGCGGGTATAAGAATCAGATGGAGATCTACCAATGGCTCGTGGCCAAGAACGGCCTTCGAGTTAATCCGACGGGCTACTTCGTCTACGCCAATGGCCGTCGCGATCTGCCGGAGTTCGACGGTCGCCTGGAGTTTAACATCAAAGTAATTCCCTATCTGGGAAAAACAGACTGGATTGAACCCAAACTCGAGGAAATTAAGAAATGCCTGCTATCAGAACAATTGCCTCCAATCTCCCCAAGTTGTCCACTCTGTGCTTATCGTCAGACGACCGTAGAAACCCTTAAAAAGCGCTATCCCCAGAATGGGCAAATTGCCTTTTGGTAACGGAAGGCCTATCATGCAAAGTAATGAAGCGTCTACTATGGTTCTTGGTTGTTATTGTTTTAATTTTTGGAGCCTTTCATTTCTGGGGGGGTGATCAATCGTCGGCCGAGGCAGTTTCCTTACCTTGGGAAGTGCCGCTCTTGGCCCTCGGTAGTGATTTTCCGGTTGGTACGGCAGTGATCAGCGAGAATGGTCGACAGACTCTAGTCGAAGTTAGTCTGGTTTTGGGCAAACTTGAGCCGTCGGCAACGCTCGCTTTGCACTTGAAGCGCGGCACTTGCTCGGCCCTCGGCGAATCACTCCTCGTTTTAAACCCGTTTGAAAATGGTTTGTCGAAGACAACCCTGGACCTATCTCGACGAGCGCTTGAAGTTGGTCTACCTCTGACGGTGAGTGTGCATCACGCCGGCATGCTCAATCAGTCGCGAGCGCTTGGTGCGGAGATGTATGCGGCTTGTGGCACCATAGAGGAATGAGCCGAATCATCACCCTACTGTCTTGGAACGTTAACGGTATACGCTCGGCCGTAAGGAAGGGATTCGATAATTTCCTCACCGTGGAAAAGCCGACCATCCTCGGCCTCCAAGAGATTAAAATAAGCGATGAAGCAAGGGTCAAGCACGGCCTGGCCTTCCCTGATTGGAAAGAGTATTGGCACCCGGCCAGCCGACCGGGTTACAGCGGCACGGCGGTGCTAAGTGGGCTCGAACCCGTCTCGGTGAAAATGGAGTTTGGCGATGCCATCCTTTCGGCCGAAGGCCGGCTTGTGGAATTAGATTTCGAGTCCTTCGTCTTCCTTAACGTCTATTTTCCAAACGGCAAGTCGGGCCCCGAACGACTGGAGTACAAGATGGCCTTCTACCGCGCTTTTCTTAAACACCTCCTCTCTCTTAAGCGCGCGGGACGCGCGGTGATCTTCTGCGGTGATGTGAATACCGCCCACACCGAGCTCGATCTTGCCCGACCGAAGGAGAATGCCAAGGTCTCGGGCTTCTTGCCCATCGAGCGAGAATGGATTGATGAGGTCGTGTCTGCCGGTTTTATCGACACCTTTCGTCACTTTTTTCCGGAGAAACGTGATTGCTACAGCTGGTGGGATCAGAAATCCCGCGCGCGTGAGCGGAACGTCGGCTGGCGGATCGATTACTTTTTCATAAGTCAGGATCTCCTCCCCAAGCTTGAAGAAGCGATGATCCTCTCCGAGGTCGAAGGCTCAGATCATTGCCCGGTGGGGATCAAACTAAAGTTATGATATACGTTATCTATGGCGCTTCAGATTTAACTCTAACCGAAGAAAAGCAGAAGATTCTAGCGACTTGGCTTAAACAGAATCCCAGCTCGCTTTTGGAAGCTTTCTCGGTTGAAGAATACTCGCGTGAGCGTTTGGAAGAGGCGATTGTCGGGCAGAAACTCTTTACCCAGCGAAGCACTTTCGTTTTCAGAAACCTTTGGTCGACGGAGACAGCCCTGTTGAAAAAGCATTTAGCCGAGATGGTCGCCTCGCCCGATCTCTTCCTATTAATTGAGGCAACGTTATCGGCGCCAAACTCCCGAGCGATCAGTGATGCCGGTGGCAAAGTTAAAAAACTCGTCGAGAAGGAGAAGGCCCCCACTTCGGTGGTTAACCTTTTCACCCTGGCGGATGCTTTCGGTGAGCGGGACAGGCGCGCGGCTTGGCTCCTCTACAGCGAAGCCCGTTACCGTGGCATAGCCGTGGAAGAGATCTTCTGGAAGGTGGTGTGGAAGTTGAAGACCCTACTCCTCGTGGCCACCGCCAAGGACCCGAAGCTTGTGGGCCTCAAACCCTACCCACTTCAGAAGGCACTCAAGCAATGCCGGAAATTTACGCCAGTCGAACTAAAATTCCTTTCTACCCGGCTGGTAACCCTCTGGCGCGACGCGCGACGCGGACTCATTGACTTCGACCACGGCCTCGAACGTCTGCTCTTGGAGGTGTGAGGATGGGTTGTATAAAATTCCTCGTTTTGTGTTATAAAGGATACGCGTTGCAAGATGTGGACCGCCCATAGCTCAGTCGGTAGAGCAGCTGCCTTTTAAGCAGACGGTCGTAGGTTCGATTCCTACTGGGCGGATTTGAGCAAAGCGAAAAGACGACCGGAGCGAGACAACTGCTTGGCTCGCGTTAGGATGAGAACGCCGGAGCGATGTGAGGCTAGTAAGCCGAACCGCGAGGCGGTGTCCAGCCCGAGGCGCGCGGCCGGCGCGCCGAGAGGCGAGGGAGATTCCTACTGGGCGGATTTGACTGGGGTTTCTTTAATCCTCCACAATCTACGCAGTGCCCACAATGTGGGTTCAATCTTCCGGACGGCAGATGCCGTCGGAGTTGGTAAAATTTATCTCACCGGTTACACGCCGGCACCGCGCGACCGCTTCGGTCGGCCGAACAAAGAGATTGCGAAAACCGCGCTCGGGGCGGAGCAATATGTGGCTTGGGAGAAGCTGAGTAGCTTAGGAAAGTTGCTCGAGAGGCTAATGGCTTCTAGTTTTCAGCTTATAGCTTTGGAGCAAGCTAAAAATTCGGTTGATTATCGTCAAGTTAAACTCACCGGTTCCGTCGCCGTTATTGTCGGCAACGAAGTACGCGGTCTCTCAAAGCAGGTGCTGGCAAGGTGTGACACGATCGCCGAGATCCCCATGCGCGGCAAGAAGGAGTCACTGAACGTGGCCATAGCGACCGGAATCTTCCTCTTCTCGGTGAAATAATTATCACCCCGTTATAGCAGTGCTCTCTCAGGGGTCACCCCGCCTTTTCTACTTGACTTTTAAACCGTTTGGGTATATACTACGTACAGGCCTTTGAAAATTGGATTGGTGGTTTGTGGGCCGTGCGGCCCTCTGCTTTAACCCAAGAAATTGTCGCTTAACCGAGCGGCCTCTCATCTAGCTGGTGGGGTCGTGCTAGCGGGTTTGCTTTCGCCGTGTCGCAACTCTCTTCATTTCTCTCTCGTCTTTATGGCGGGAGAGTTTTGTTTATTCCGAGCTTGGTCGGGGGCTTTTGCGAGTTGCTCATACCAACCGCCGAGCATTCTCCCCACCTCGTCAATTGGCAATAAGATGGCCACATACTTCTTCTCTTCTAATGATTTAGCTTCCCACAGTACCATCAGTAACACTTTCAACGTATCCATTTTCCTAATCGCCAACCGCACAAAAGGTAATTTACTTTCTTTCGGTAAGAAGGTGGCCACGGTAATCGACTCAATTGCTTCGATAAATAAATTGTCAATTTTTAAACCAAGAGAATAGCGATGAGTCTTCGGTAAAATTTGGTAGAATTGACACCAAGATAAATAGACACCCTTCAAACGCTCAAGAACCGGTAAAAATTGCCGTGGGGGGGGCTTACCGGTAGAATTTTTATGCGACCAATTATTCATACCTACAACCATATCATTTCAATCGAAAATTTGCTCGCCTCTTGGCGTCAATTTACGGTTGGTAAACGGAATCGGCTTGATGTTCAGGAATTTCAGTATCGTCTGATGGATAATATTATTGCTCTACATCGAGATTTAAAAACCCGCACTTACCACCATTCTCCCTATCATCAGTTCATCATCGCCGACCCAAAACCTCGCCTCATCCACAAAGCCACGGTGCGTGATCGCGTCGTTCATCGCGCTGTTTACCGCGCTCTATACTGGCACTTCCACCCGCGCTTTATCCACGATTCGTACTCTTGCCGCTTAGGTAGGGGAACGCACAAGGCTCTTTCGTTTCAGGTCCTTAGCTTACCAAGCGAGTCAAAATCACACCAAAACTCTCTGGGTTTTAAAGTGTGATATTAAAAAATTCTTCACCAGTATTGATCAAACAATCCTTCTTAATTTACTCCAAACCCACGTCACTGACCCGGACTCAATGAATTTAATTAGAGAGATTATCTCCAGTTTTCACTCTACTAAACCAAACGTCGGTCTACCACTTGGTAATTTAACCTCGCAACTCTTCGCCAATGTTTACTTAGACGAACTCGATCAATTTATTAAGCACGACCTCAAGCAAAAATTCTATGTTTGCTACGCCGACGACTTTCTTGTTCTTTCTTTAAGCGAATCATTCCTAACCAAGAACGCTTCCATATATGGAAGCGTTCTTGCGGGATCGATTGAAGCTTGCCCTGCATCCGAGGAAAGTCACCGTTAGAAGTTTAGCTTCGGGAGTTGATTTCTTGGGCTGGATGCATTTTACGGATGTTAAGAATTACCTCTGGCACTTTGGGCAATAGTGCGTCCCGCGGCTGGCGAGTTTAATTTTCACGATCGGGGTGTGGCATTTTTCGCAACGAGTTCCGGCTCGACCGTAAACTTTAAGTAGGCGAGTGAAGCCGCCCGGGTTACCATCACTCCGCCGGTAGTCGCGGACCGAGGTGCCACCCTTAGCCACGGCCAACTTTAATATCCGTTTGATTGCCGCATGTAATTTTTTAAGCTCGGCCGGTTTCAAAGTTTTAACTTGACGAGTTGGCAGGAGGTCGGCGGCGAAGCAACTCTCATCGGCATAAATGTTACCCAAACCGGCGATAAGTGTCTGGTCGAGCAGGGCCGCCTTAAGTTTACGATTGGGGTAACGCTTGAGGGCCCGCATAAAATTTTCAAAACTGAACTCGCTCGAGAGCGGTTCGAGGCCATGCTTGGCGGTTAGGACTTGATAATCCGCAGTGTCTAAAATTTTCAACCAGCCAAACTTGCGCAGGTCGTTGAACTTGAGAATCGAGCCGTCGGCGAAAGAGAAGACTACTCGCGTGTACTTCGCCAGATCTTCGGGGTGGCCACCGTTAATTGTCTTCTCACTTCCCACGTAGATTAATTGCCCGGTCATTTTCAAGTGGATGGCGAGAGTCTCACTGTTGTCTAACTTGAAGAGTAGAACCTTAGCTTGACGTTCAAGGCCGATAATCCGCCGACCTTGGAGCACGCGCGCGAAGCGCGCGCCGGAGAGTGGCCTCACACTTTTCGGCCACGAAACTTGCACCGACTTAAAGCGCGCATTAATCAATACCGGCGCTAACTCTAGTCTCAATGTCTCCACTTCCGGTAGTTCAGGCATAAAAATTAGTACAGGCCTTTCATTTTGCTAGCTCTTCGCGTACTACTTGAGCGTCGTCCCAGGGGATCCTCGAGCCTTGCGGGCCCATAATGTAGGGGTCAGTGCCTTTGCCGGTGATGATCACCACATCCCCGTTACCGGCCGCGCGGAGCGCGGCCTGGATCGCTTCGCGGCGGTCAATCACCGTTTGGTAACCCTTCAAACCAATGCCACGCGCGATGTCTTCCACGATTTTTCCCGGCTCTTCGTCGTAGGGATCCTCATTGGTTAGGAAGATCTTTTTACAATGTTCGCTTGCAATCTTACCCATCACCGGGCGCTTCCACTTATCACGTCCACCGCCGGTTGAGCCTAAGACACAGATCTTGTGCCTCTTGGCGAATGTTTCATAGACTTGCTGGAGCGAGTCGGGAGTATGAGCGTAATCCACTATTACCTCGAAGTTGGGCCAGTGGTCGTTAATCGCTCTCGCCTTAATTTTCTCCAGCCGCCCACGCACGCCGCGGAAGCGGTGGATAGCCGTTCTTATGGTTTCAGTTTCAATCCCGAAGCTCGAGGCTGCAGTCATAGCCGCGAGCACATTGTAGAGATTGAACCGCCCACTAAGCGGAACGATAATCTTTTCTCCCTTGAAGGTGAGCTGGATGTTGTCTTCATTAACCGACCATGGCACGGCATCGTCGGCGCGGTAGGGGACGGGCTTGGCTTGATCGGCCTTCTCAATGAAGCGAAGGGCCTCTTTGTCATCCGTATTTACGATTATAAATTTTTGCTTCTTTCGCGAATGGTTTAGGGTGGCCGCAATCTCCAATTTGGCCGCCAGATAATCTTCATACGAACCATGAGTCTCAATATGCTCCGGTGCTAAATTGGTGAAGACAAGCGCATCCAGGCCGATAAATTTTTGCCGGTATTGCTTGGCCGCCTCCGAAGTAATCTCAAGGATCACATACTCGCACCCCGCTCGAACGGCCTCGCGCAAGAAGCGCTGGGAGAAGAAGCGCCCGGGCAAACTCATCTTCGATAAGTTACGCCGCGATTCCTCGCCAATTTTAATTCGCCAGGTGTTTGAAACGGCAGTTTTACACCCCGCTTCCTCGAAGATGGAGTTGATGAGTTCAACCACTGTCGTCTTGCCCTTGGTGCCGGTTACGGCGATAACCTTGAGCCGCCGGCTGGGGAAGCGGTAGGTAAAGGCCGCGAGGAGAGAAAGTAGATAGTGGTAAGTGGGTTGGAGCGCGCGGTAGAGACGCTTGGGGATTAGTCGTTCAACCCTGCGGAGGAAATTATTTAAATTAGCCATGAGCGAGATGTTTAAGTGCTTCTTTGATTCGATCTTTTGTCTCGGTTAATCCTTGCGGCACCCTTTTTACCGCTTCGCGCGCCTCGCTCAAGGTATAGCCGAGTGCCTTAAGTGCGTCAAGTGTCTCGGCGTCGGCGGCTAGGTTGATCCCTTCATCACTTGATCCGGCTACAATTTTATCCTTAAGGGTGAGCACGATTTTCTCGGCACTTTTCTTCCCCACACCGGCGACGCGGGTGAGGTAATTATGATCACCGCTTGTAATGGCACGGCGCAGTACCTCCGGCGGCGCGAGCGACAAGGTCGCGAGCGCGCTCTTCGGACCGATGCCTGGTACGGAGAGGAGGAGATTGAAGTACTCAAGCTCCTCCTCTCCCTCAAAGCCGAAGAGCTCAAGCGCGTCTTCGCGCACGGCAAGATGGGTGAGGAGGGTGAGTTGTTGGCCCACGCGCACTTTCTTAAGCGTGGTGGTGGTGGGTTGTACCCGATAGCCCACACCGCCAACGTCTAAGGTGAGCGTGCGCTCATCCTTGCGGACCACTTCGCCTCGTAGTTGGCTGATCATCTTGCCCTTATCTTAACCTAAGATGAAGAGAAGGGCACGAGTCCCCGTCCTTGCCGTAAATAGGGATTAGTGCTAAGGTTACCTCCGTGCCAATTACTAAATCAGCCAAGAAGGCCATGCGCGTGTCGGCTCGCCGGCGCGTCTTCAATCTGCGCCGTGCTCGAACGATGAAAGAGGAGATCAAAGATTTTAAAAAACTAGTCACCTCGGGCGATAAAGCCAAAGCCGAAGCTTCTCTTCCTAAGGTTTACCAAGCGATTGATAAGGCCGCTAAGCGTGGAGTAATCAAGCTCAATGCCGCCGCCCGCTATAAGTCACGTCTCACGCACACGCTAACCGCTAAAACTGCGAAGTAGTTTCCTTTTTTCCTCTCGGCAGGAATCGAACCTGCATTACGGGATCCGCAATCCCGCGTTCTATCCGTTGAACTACGAGAGGTAGATACCTACTCTACCATTTACTCAAATTTTTTCTACTAGTACATCGATAAGGGTCGGCTCATGTGGCTCCTCCTTCAGGTGTTCGAGAAGGAATTCTCTAAGCGCCTCGTGGTCGACATCGTCGGGGATGGGCAAGTGCCAGTGCTGGGCGAAGGCCTTGTCGGAATGCAGGATTAACTTCTTCTTCGGTAAGTGGTCGTGGATCCAGAATGAGCGTAGGGAGTTAAAGGGGTGATGAATGTGCTCCACTTGTACTCCCCGCCGATTAACCGTTACCTTGACCTTCTCCGGCTGGCGACTACTGTAGAGGAAGAGGACAACCGTTACTAGGATTGCCACGAGAGAGAGCAGGATGTTGCCGAGCAGGAGCGAGGCAAGAGCAATGACAGCGCCACCAATCCCAACTACCCAGAACCAATCCGGACTCTTTTCAGTGTACTCATGCTCTAAGGTTTCCCAAGAAAATTCCATTTTAGTTTCACCCTACATAGTATCTTGTCCACGCCCAGTTTTCAATGAGAAATTAATTTATCGACCCAGTACTCCAAGTGACCTTTTTATACTTACAAACACATACGCCCATAAGAATGGTAGCCACAGAGGCATAAGGCCGAAGAGACTATTTCTTATAAACTAAACGCAACACCTCCATAATTATCGGAGTTATCGGAGGGTAATCCTCGGAGTAATCCTCGGCGCGACCCAGTTTTCGCTCCCGAAACCCATTCTGAAATTTTGCGGAGGGAGTGAGATTTGAACTCACGGTGCCCTTGCAGACACTCCGGTTTTCAAGACCGGTGCATTAAACCACTCTGCCATCCCTCCTAAAGTCTATTGTGGGTCCTCTTCGCCCGGGCCCTTCGCCAGCTTCTCCTTCTGATCAAGCCAGGGGATCACGAAGAGTAGGTAGATTATTTCAAGTAGACCAAGGGTGTTAATCACCAGGATGGCGACGAACCACCACTTGTCGCGCCGTCCGCCGGCTTGCCAGAGGGCCCAACCCTTCCACATCACGATCCAAATTAAGGCGATAGCGAATATTTTGGGGTAAGTCTCTACGAATTTTTGTAGTCCTTCAATATCTTGGGGCATGTTTCTATCATAACAGGATTAAGGTTATTCGTGCTAGGATATTCGGAATGCGTCGTTTAGGCATCGACTTTGGTCGCAAGCGCGTTGGTCTTGCCCTCACCGACGAGTTGGGGCGGAGCGCCTACCCCCTGTCAGTGCTTGCCAATGATGATAAGTTGCTCCGGCAGATCGCTTCGATTTGCCGGGGGGAGAAGGTCGTAGAGGTTGTTCTGGGCGAATCGCTTAATTACCGTCGAGCGGGTAATCCGATCATGCGGGCGATCTTAAGGTTTAAAAGAAAGCTCGAATCCGCGATCAAATTACCCGTTGTTCTCGAAGATGAGACTTTGACCACGCGCGAGGCTATCCGCGATCCGGAGGGGGAATTCCTCCCAACCTCCGACCCGCTCTTAGACGCCCGGGCGGCGGCTATCTTACTCCGGCAATATCTGTCGCGTCTTAAGTAAAAGCACCATGGTCACACTTTCAAGTATTACGGAATGGTGGCAGAAGCTCAACGACTCGTTGATCAGCCACGCGCGCGGCCGCGCGGGCGAGTGGTGGTTGGCGGTGGTCGCCTTTGCCGAATCATCTTTCTTCCCCTTACCGCCGGACGTTTTGATCATGGCTATGGTTTTATCGGGCGTGGAGAGGATCGTCCGCACCGTCACCATTGCCACCACGGCCTCGGCTTTCGGCGGGGTCCTCGGGTACCTCATCGGCTGGTCCCTCTTTGACCTCATTGGTGAACCACTGGTTAACTTCTACCACTTGCAGGTTCAGCTGGCTCATATTGGTGAGCTCTTCACCGGTAATGTCTTCCTCGCCATCTTCACTGCGGCTTTCCCCCCCATCCCTTATAAGGTTTTCACTATTGCCGCGGGATTGTTCAAGGTTGATCTCTTAACCTTCCTTGTCGCTTCGATCATTGGCCGAGGATTGCGTTTCGCGGCAGTGGCTTATCTCACTAAGACCTTTGGTAAACGTTTGGCGCCAGTCGTCTATCGTTACTTCAATTGGCTCACTTTAGTCGTCGTTTTGTTGGTGATTGGCATAACTTTTTATTTTCTCTAACCTGACTTCACGGTATAATAGTTAGCATGGCTCTTCTTGATTTCAACCGGCTGTTCCCAACGCCGAAGTACCTCTTGCCACCGGTGGCCGGACTCGATATCTCCGACCAATCGATCAAGTTTATTGAGCTTAGACGTCGTCGTCGGTTCGAAGTGGTTAAGTACGGCGATCAGTCAATACCGGCCGGCATTATTGAGTCCGGAGCCGTGCGAGACGAGAAGGGCCTCGTCGATGTGCTCAAGCAATTGAAGAACGAGCATGGCCTCAGCGACGTGGTGGCCTCACTGCCCGAAGAGGAGGCCTTCGTGGTGCAGTTGACCTTGCCGGCTGATCTCCATCCATCGGAGATCAGGGGGGCCCTGGAACTCCAGCTTGAGGAGCATGTGCCACTGCCCATCTCCGAGGCTGTTTTTGACTATGAGATCTTGTCCGGGCCGATCAAAGGGCGGGTCAATGGCTACGAAGTCGGAGTCTCGGTCTTCCCTAAGAAGATTGCCGGCGCTTACTCCGAGGCCTTGGCCAATGCCGGTCTGCGGCCACTCGCACTTGAGATTGAGGCTCAAGCCATTGCTCGCTCGGTGGTGCCAGCCGGTGACGAGCGACTTGTGATGATCGTCGACTTCGGCAAGACGAGGATAAGTTTCTTCATCGTGAGTGGTTCGGCTATCCTCTTTACCACCACCGCCGAGCAGATTGGCGGTGATGACCTCACCAAGGCCATCCAGAAGGGGTTGAATCTTAGCCACGAAGAGGCCGAAGAGGTTAAGATCAACGAGGGGTTACTCGTGGGGCGTCGCCGGCGTGACCTTTTCTTCTCTCTCTTGCCGATTGTGTCGGTGCTTCGGGACGAGATCATCAAGCACTGTGGCTGGTGGAATAGCCGTCGGGGTGGGTCGGGGGTTTTTGATCGGCCGATTGAGCAGGTAGTGGTCTGCGGCGGGCAAGCCACCTTGCCGGGTCTCATTGATTACCTTAGGCTCAATCTGGATTGGCCGGTTGAGCTAGGTAACCCCTGGTCGAACATCTTCTCTTTCGAAGAGCAGATTCCCCCGATTAATCTCAACCAGGCCCAGCGTTACGCCACATCGCTCGGCCTTGCTCTAAGAGGTCTAATTTCCGGAAAATGATCAACTTACTTTTGCCAGAAGAGCAGAAGAAGAGGCGAGTGGAGTATCGCCACCGTCTCTTTGTGGTGATGGGTTGGCTCTTCGCCTCGTGGCTCATCATCTACATTGTGATCATCGGCACCTTGTACTTCATCATCAACTTGAAATCGAGTGATGTTAACCGCGCCCTCACAGAAGTTGAGAAGCAATTATCAACTCAAGGTATCGATAAACTGGCCCTCGCGATCGAAGAGGCTAATGACCAGCTCGATCGATTAAATTTGGAGAAGAAGTCCTCTACCCCCTCTTCGGTTCTGCGTCATCTTACCGACTCTCTAACTGGTGGAATCAAGCTGAGTAAGATTGGTTACGCCGGCGGTGAGAGTGAGACGAAACTCGAACTCTCCGGTACAAGCTCAACGCGGCAAGCCTTCCTAAATTATCTGGAAATTTTGCGGGCGGATAAAATATTCAGCAAAGTCGAATCGCCAATCGCCAATTTGATCAAAGAAAGGGACCTGGACTTCAATCTAACACTATGGGTAACAAAGGTTTAACCATTCTCATCGCTTCCAATATAGTTGCCATAACCTTGGCGCTTGTGCTGTCTTGGTTGCTCTGGAGCAGTGTCACCTCAAGCATTAAAGCCTACGAAGATCTCTATCTTGCCAGGCGGAAGATCGCGGTCGCCGAGACTTGGCGTGAAGCGTTTAAAAACAATGAGACGATCATGGCTCACTTGTCCGACGTTTTTGTTACCCCTAATTCTCTGGTCTCCTTTATCGAAGAGATGGAACACTTGGCGCAGAACCAGGCGGTGTCGTTAACCATCTCGGAGCCGGTCCAAACCGATCAATCGCTTGAGCTCAATCTCGGGTTGCGGGGAGGCTTTAGTGAAACCCATTTATTTTTAGAACAGTTGGGAAATTTGCCGTATGATCTTACAGTGGAGAACCTTTCCCTTCAGGGCTCGAATGGCGCCTGGTCCGGAAGTGCGCACCTTGCGCTTAAAAGTTTTGATGGTAAAAAATAGTTAAAATGTTTAAATACAAATTTCATCGTCCATCAACCAAAGGTCTAACCGATTTTGACCCCCATCGCGCTTGGCGGGTGCTCCTGGTTCTCTTTCTGATCGTAACCTTCGCTACCCTAATTGCCGGGTATTTCCTTTATCGGAGGATTGATTCTCTCGAAGAGATTAGTCAATCACATCTCCGTGAACAAAATGCTAAGACCGAAAATTTAAACACCGGTAAGCTTGCCAAATTTGGTCTTTGGTTTAGCGGGAAGAGTGGCGTTAGTCCACAGGAAAACCCTGCTTCGTCTACACCCAGTGAGAGTTGATTCTGCAAATCAACCAGAGTTTTCTAACTCAATTGGTAATTTCAAGTTTTTCTTTGGCGGCAAATTCTTTATCTTTGTAAATATAAATAAAGAAAGAAGATGACAAAAATTACGAATCCGACAACATATATCACTGCTCCAATTGCACTTAACTTCGAGAAAGTGCTAAAACCAGATTTTTCAATGTTCGCCAGTTTTTCTCCGTATGCTCCCGTCTGTTTATGTTTCTTCATAAAATTCGCGTAATACATCATCATGCCAAATACCAAAACTGGTGCAATAAATTCTAGATAATACAATTTTTTAATAAAGTAGAGATAAATAGAGATGATCAACATTAAGAACAAGGTTATGCCAGCAACCACTCTAACTTTAAAGAAGTCTGGAAGTTGGCGAGCTATTTTTGCAGCTTCTTTGCTTTCTTCTTGTTCGGCCAAGTATTCTTTATTTTTCGAAATTCGCGGATAAATAAGAAAGAAAAAAATTACTAAACCAATACCAATAAAAATGCCAAAATATTTCGGGTTAAATTCAATGCCCATCAAAATAAATGCTATTGACGAAACAAAAAGAACGAATACGAATACAACGACCAGCAACTTATTAGGATTTATTTCTAACGGAGATTTCATGAAATCAATGATTAAAAAATTTTCTTCCCCCAAAATTAAAATATGGTTTGCGTCGATGTTTTTCTCAGGGTTCTTTTGCGGTTTTGATTCGTGCGGCTCCGCCGCAAATTCTGAATTTTTTCGCGGGGGGATTTTTTGCCGAAATGCGTCCAGACTATTTCAAGAATACTGGGCACTTTAGGAAAAGGCAAGTGGATAACAGTCGCCGAGCGAAGCGAGGCGAACCTTTCAAACTTGCAATTTCCTACGTGGTGTAGTATTCTTGAATTAGTCCGAACCCCAGTAGTAAAGCAAAGCTTACTACGGGGCACAGCGCATTTCGCCGCCTGCGGCGGCGAGGAATTCCCCCCGTTCACCCGCCTAAATTTTCTTTCAGAAAACTTTGGCGGGCAAGAATTCGGAAAGGCGGCGGAGCCGCACCGCTGACAATTTCAAGTTTTTCTTTGGCGGAAAATTCTTAAAATTATGAATTCAAAAAGCTATCAAACAACTACGGCCCTCTCTGCTCATATTCTTTCGTTTCCACAAACCGGATTTCTTTCTCAGTTTTTGGGATTGTCCAGAGATTTAAATCACTTGAACCAAAATCCGAATAAAAAGGAATTACATGAGCTTGTATGAAATCGTCATATTCCAAAGCTTCTTTCATTGTCGTAAAGCTGGCGTTGCTACAACGATCAGCATACCAGATTACAGAATGTTTAGAAAAATCGATTATCGGCATTACTGGCTGGTTTTCGTGTTTTTTCTCCCAAAACGCTTGCAGGTCGTCATACGCATTTACCATAGACCCCCAAACTTTTTTGAATTCGTTTTCATTTCGAAAAATACCCTTGCAGGTCGAGTAATTAAACGATGATTTTAACCACCAATCACTATGCAAATTAACTTTTTCAAACTGCACTGGCCTTGGCTCGCTCACCGGCTCTTGCTGGTTAGTAGCTGTTTCAATAGGTTGCCAAGTTCCTATCTTTGGCAAACAATCTTTCAAAAATTTTTCATTTGCCTCTGCTTCACTCGGGCTTTGAGCTTCCCCAACCTGACACAAACCTTTGAAAAGATAGCATTGCTTTCCGGTTTTTTGTTCACATTCTGCTCTCGTTTCGTTTTTAACAAACACAAAATAAGCTACCGCGCTAACGACAACTACTATCAAAAGAGTAACAAGAATTATTTTTCGATTCATATGATTAAAAAATTTTCTTCCCCAAAAATTAAAATATGGTTTGAGCCGATGTTTTTCTCAGGGTTCTTTTGCGGTTTTGATTCGTGCGGCTCCGCCGCAAATTCTGAATTTTTTCGCGGGGGGATTTTTTGCCGAAATGCGTCCAGACTATTTCAAGAATACTGGGCACTTTAGGAAAAGGCAAGTGGATAACAGTCGCCGAGCGAAGCGAGGCGAACCTTTCAAACTTGCAATTTCCTACGTGGTGTCCCCGGTAGGAATCGAACCTACAGCCGCTCCTTAGAAGGGAGCTGTTTTATCCATTAAACTACGGGGACAATTTAGTTTTTCGACCAGACTATACTATAGCAAAGCCAAAAAGAAAGAGCGCCGAAGCATTGGCTTGCGGCGCTCGAGGAAGAGGGGGAGATCGGCGATTCAGCTAGACTCTTTGCGGTCGGCCGTTGCCCTTTTTAGTGACCAGACTCGGAAGTTGTTGTTTATTTATCTCGATTCGGACAATTTGCGCCACGACGTCTCTTCGGTGTCAGAGATCGCTTCTCTGGTCGGGTTATTTTACGATCCCGTCGAGCTAATTTAACTAGTGTCTTCATTGTACCAAGCTCGCACCTATTTTTAAAACAAATGATGTCGCACGCGCGGAGCGCGTGGTATCTCTAAATTGGATCGTACGCTCCGAGAAAGCCCCGCCACCGCCTCGCTTCACAAAAAGAAAATCGGACTCGGTTTTGCCAAAACTATTTTCTGAGGGGAAAGGATTTGGCAAAACCTCGACTGATTTTGTTTTTGCATTTGTCCGCGCGGAGGAGGGGTCTGGGGAGGAATCCGGGCGGGCTTCTTTTGGGTTTTTCGGCGGCTGGCGTTGCTCCAACTCGTTGGCAAAAAGTGGAGGGGGTTGGGGGGAGGAAACTTTTTGCCTGCTCGCCGAAGAACGGCGGAAAAATCTAAACTCTCTTATTGAACGCCCACACCGCGGCGCTTACCATTACCGCAGAAAATCCTAAAAGAAATAATGCGTTGATGGGTATGGCATGTAAAGAGAGATGGCTTAAAATATTTTGATCAACTTGATTCCCTAAAAGAATTTGTCTCATCGCGTCTACGCCATAGGTCAATGGATTTACGTACGAAAGCACGCGCATCCATGACGGCACGGCGGTAAGTGGGAAGAAGGCGCCCGAAATGAAAAACATGGGAAAAATCAAAACCTGCATAACAAGTCCAAAACTTTCGGTTGTTTTCATGAGAGAAGAAATCAACAACCCCATGCCAGAAATGGCAAAAGCGAGTAGCAACATAAAAATAATAAGTTGCGGAATAATAGCAAAATTAATCGCCACGCCGATAAGCGGAGCAAGAATTAATAAGATAAGAGCCTGAATTGAAGCAATAGTAGTTGCTCCCAGCGTTTTGCCGAAAGCCACCGCCACGCGAGAGACAGGCGCCACCAAAATCTCCTTCAAGAAGCCGAACTCTCTATCCCAGACAGTGGAGATGGTAGAGAAAAAAGCAACGCTCATAACGCTCATCGCAATAATTCCGGGATACATAAACTGCACGAAATCAACGCCGAAATTTCCTGTCGCAAGAGTTTTGCTCAACCCGGCGCCGAAGATAACAAGAAACATCAGCGGCATAAAAAGTGTGGAAATAATTCGTGTTTTATCCCGCCAATAACGGATTATTTCTCTCTGCCAAATTGTATAAATCGTTTGAATAAATTGCATAGGATATGGTTTATTGATGTGTAATAATTAAGTTCTTCTTCTCATGCGCATCTGCTGAC
>Ga0210057_1005644_pt1 | contig 15985 bp, 14 predicted proteins | sample CryGeyCG2114_010_2_FD_183968 | JGI IMG/M metagenome (GOLD analysis project Ga0210057, IMG submission 183968) | Groundwater microbial communities from aquifer - Crystal Geyser CG10_big_fil_rev_8/21/14_0.10 (SPAdes) (version 2) | ecosystem: Environmental > Aquatic > Deep subsurface > Groundwater ...
TTTTCGGTGGAAATTTCCCGTCCCAAGAAAATCAATTCCTGTGTTTTGCCGAAGGTCATCGGACCGAGTTTTTCGCTCATCCCGTATCTTGTAACCAGAAGCCGCGCGAGCCCGGAAGCTTCTTTCAAATCGTCTGATGCGCCGGTGGTAATCTCATTGAACACTATCTTTTCCGCGGCGTGTCCGCCCAGGGCTACTGCAATATCAGCCAAAAACTGCGACTTGGTTTTCATGTGTTGTTCTTCGAGGGGCAGCTTTAATGTATAGCCTCCCGCGCGTCCGCGGCTTACCACCGATACTTTGTGTACCGGATCGGAATCTTTTAATCCGGCGGCGACAAGCGCGTGTCCGGCTTCATGGTAAGCAGTTATTTCCTTCTCCTTTTCGGAGAGTAGGCGGCTCTTCCTCGCCGGTCCAAGCATCACCTTCTCAATCGATTCGTAGAAATAATCCTGTTTGACTTTATCGCTATTTTCTTTAACCGCAAGGATGGCCGCTTCATTAACTAAGTTTGCCAAATCTGCGCCGGAGAACCCCGGAGTGCGTGTGGCAACTTTTCTAAAATCCACACCTTCAGCGATCGGTTTGCCCCTCGCGTGGATTTTCAATATTTCTTCGCGTTCGCCGATTTCCGGCAGATCTAAGACTACCCGGCGGTCGAAGCGCCCGGGACGAAGCAGAGCTGTGTCTAAAACATCCGGGCGGTTGGTGGCCGCGAGCACTATCACGCGCGAATCGCGCTCAAAACCGTCCATCTCAACCAAAATTTGGTTCAGGGTCTGCTCCCGTTCATCGTGCCCGCCGCCCAAGCCGGCGCCGCGTTCGCGCCCGACCGCGTCTATTTCGTCTATAAATAGGATTGAAGGCGCGGCGCGTTTCGCGGTCGCGAAGGCATCGCGTGTGCGGCTGGCGCCCACCCCCACAAACATCTCCACGAATTCCGAGGCGGAAATATGGAAGAAAGGGACATTGGCCTCGCCGGCGACTGCCCGTGCGAGAAGTGTCTTTCCCGTCCCGGGAGGCCCCATTAGTAGGACGCCGCGCGGGACACGAGCGCCCATTTCGAAGTATTTCTTCGGATTCTTCATAAAATCCACCACCTCTTCCAGTTCTTGCTTTGCTTCCTGCAAGCCAGCCACATCTTTGAAAGTTACCCGATCCCTGAAATTCGCGAACGGTTTCAGGTTAGCTTGACCGAAGGTGAATGCTTGGTTTATACCGCCACGAGCCTGGCGGGTCACATACCAAAAGAGTCCGACGATAATCAAAATCGGCAGAACAGTCTGGATGATTACCCCAACCCAGAAACCAAGCTGGGACTCGTCACGCACATCAATCGGTACTTTTGAAAGCGCATCCGATTGAATGCCGTAATTTTTCAGGGTTTCGGTAAGGCTGGAATCAAGTTCCTTTTTGGAATAAATATGCTCGCCGCTCTTGAGCGTAACATCCAGGTCGTTATTATCCACCACTATATTGGTAACATCGCCTGCTTTTATTTTCGAAGCGACGTCGCTGATGTTTACCGTCTGTTTATTTTGCGTTCCCTGATAAAGAGAAGACGCCATTAATACCAACAGGAACAGGAAAACAAGCGAAAGAAATAAATTCTTATAAAATTTGGACATCAAACCTTCTTTATTTTACCGCGCACGACCGGCCGCGCCTAGCTGGCCTGCTCCTCGCTCTCCACTCCGCCAGCTCCGACGGTGCCGTCGAGGCCAGCCGGCGGAGATGTCGGTTTAGAGGCAAGCTTGAGTACAATCCTTTTCTCCTGCGGCTTCACCGAATCAATAACGAACTTATAGCGCTTGCCGGCCTCAAGCTGGCGTTTTAACTCCTCAATCGAGCCGAACTCCGAAACGTGGATCAAGCCGACGATATTCGGGTCAAGCTCAATGAACGCCCCGAAGGGATTGAAGCGGTGGACTTTTCCTTCAACCGTCGCGCCGGCTTCATATTTCTCGGCGACTTTGTCCCACGGGTCGGCTTTCAGCGCCTTTAAGGAAAGAGAAACGCGCCCGTCCTTGATATCAACGATTTTTGCCTGTACTAAGTCGCCCACATTAACTACTTCCTTCGGGCTGTCAATCAGGCGGTGATCCAGTTCCGAAATGTGAATCAGTCCTTCAATCGCCGGCTCATTAGCGAAGCGCACGAACGCGCCGAAGCTCGCCACGCCGGAGATTATGCCGGAGACAACATCGCCGACCTTGTATTTTTCCAGCAACCCCTTGATATTCGCGGTTTCAACCTCGCGCTCGGAGAGGATTAATTTACTGGTTCGCGGATTCAAGTTAATAATCTTCACGCTGAGCTCCTCGCCGATCAGTTTTTTCAAACCATCAACCATCTTCGCGCGATCACCCTCAGTCTCCTTTGGATAATGGTCGTTTGAAAGCTGCGAAGCGGGTATAAAAGCCGATAAGCCCGCCACTTCGGCGATAAGCCCGCCCGCATTCGCGTCCAATATCTTTATCTTAAGCGGCTCATCTTTATCTTTTAGATCTCTGATTTCCTGCCATGCGCGCTGCTTTCCGGCTTCCGAGAGAGACAATTCTACATAGCCCTTTTCGTTTTCCGGGTCGATTACTCTTGCGCTCACTGTGTCGCCCGTATTCAGGCGCTTTAAAACATCCTTGGCATTCAAGAGTTCAATCCCATAGACGATGCCGGTTCCGATCCTTGGGATCTCAAAGTACGCCACCCGTCCGGTTTTCTCAATCAGTTTCACCTCGGTTAAGTCGCCGGCTTTTAAGACCGGCATCAAGGCCGGATTGTTTTTCAGTTCGCGGGTCAGAGCCGATTCGCATTTAACTATCATCATAGTTCAAGTTTTGCAGAGCTAAGCCGCAGCTTTGCAGGCGGGATTGTGAACCTATCTCATAATATATTCAAGACCGCGTTTCCTGCAATTTTCGCGATTCCGCGAGGCACGACGAGGAGATTAGTAGCAGTAGCCACAACTCCGAGGAGTAACACAGCGGAGCGCGAAAATAGCGGAAACCCTTCGGGATACGGCCAGATTCGCCCGATTACTGCGTCGGCTTCTCCTCAACGTATCGCTTGATACGTTTTCGTCGTCGCTCCTTGTACCGGACGAATCTGGTACGTATCGCGGCTGAAGATATTATGAGACAGGTTCACGAAAAACCTGATTGAAAAGCAACGTCCGAGCGAGTAAAATTAGGGTAATATGGTTATACGGGTCGCTCCCTCTGGGAGCGTAAGTTGTGAAATATCGGACTTTCGCATCGTCGTCGATCCGGGCCCCCGTGAGCGGGGGAACTTAATCTTAAAGACCTCGTCTGAGCTTCCGCTCGCCGCCGCTTCGCGTGAGCTAAGCTCGGCCTCGCCGGACGTAATTAACCATGCCGGAGAATATGAAATCTCCGGAATCAAGATTAAGGGATTGGAGATGGAAAGCGAGTCCCTCGGGCATAGCCCTACGGGCGAGCCTAGTCCAAAGAACATTAAAACCACCTATTTAGTGGAAGCCGACGGAGTCCATCTTTGTTTTTTGGATGGCATCGCGAAGGAGTTGGATGACGCTTTTATCGAAAAACTCGGGAAGGTGGACGTCCTTTTTATCTCGGCCGACAAAAAATCAGCTGAACCTAAAAAACTCGCCGCACTGGTTAAGGAAGTCGAGCCTCATATTATCGTGTCCACCAACGAAACCGCGGCGGAAAGTTTGTCAGAAGGTCTGGGCAAAAAACCGGAGATTTCCGATCGGCTAGTCGTGAAACGCAAGGATTTTGAGGGAGAAGAAGGCACTAAATTCGTATGGATAAAAGAAAAGTAGGAAAACCCGCCGCCGCTGGCGAGCCTCGCCCTTGGGGGCGAGAGGCGGTCGCGGGCCGTGTGGTGCCGGTAGAAATCACCGAAGAACTTCGCAATTCCTATCTGGACTACGCGATGTCGGTAATTGTCGGGCGCGCGCTGCCCGACGTGCGCGACGGCTTGAAGCCGGTGCACCGCCGCATCCTTTGGGCGATGTGGGAATCGGGGCTTACTCACAGCGCGAAGTACCGCAAGTCGGCCAACGTGGTGGGGGATGTGCTTGGCCGCTACCATCCGCACGGCGATGCGGCGGTTTACGACGCGATGGGGCGCATGGCCCAAGATTTCTCGCTGCGTTACCCATTGATTGACGGGCAGGGGAACTGGGGATCGGTTGATGGCGATTCGCCCGCCGCGATGCGTTACACCGAGTGCCGTCTTTCACCATTAGCCGAGGAGCTCTTGGCCGACATTGATAGAAACACGGTTGACTTCATCCCAAACTACGATGCCACCCGTTCCGAACCAAAAGTTCTGCCGTCAGCCGTGCCGCATCTATTAATGAACGGCGCGGACGGCATCGCGGTCGGAATGGCGACTAAAATTCCGCCGCACAATTTGGGTGAACTGGTTGACGCGACTACACATTTGGTCGATCACCCTAAGGCGACCTCGGAGGATTTGATGGGATTCGTGAAGGGTCCGGATTTCCCGACCGGAGGCGTGATTTATAATCGCAAGGACATCGTTGACGCCTATGTTTCCGGACGCGGCAAGGTTACAACCCGCGCTTTGGCCGAAGTGGACGAGGACAAAATAGTCATAACTGAAATCCCGTACCAAGTTAATAAATCCGAACTAATCACCAAGATTGCGGAATTGGTGCAGAATAAGAAAATAGAGGGCATCAGGGACTTGCGCGACGAGTCGGACAAAGACGGCTTGCGGATTGCGATTGATTTGAAAAAGGACGCCGTGCCGCAGAAAGTTTTAAACCAGCTCTGGAATTACACTGATCTCCAGAAGGATTATCACTTGAACATGCTTGCCCTCTCTGAAGGCCTGAAGCCGCGGGTGATGTCCATTAAGGATATTCTCTCGGCTTTCGTTGACCACCGCCGCGAGGTCGTTCGCCGCAGGGCCGAGTTTGATCTCACCCGCGCCCGGGAGCGAGCCCATATTTTGGAAGGATTAGCCAAGGCGTTGGACGTAATCGACAAGGTTATCGCCACCATCAAGAAATCGAAAGATAAGGAAGACGCGCACGCGAATCTAGTCAAGCAGTTCAAACTGTCCGACGTTCAGGCGACAGCGATTCTGGAAATGCGTTTGCAGACCTTAGCTGCGCTTGAGCGCCAGAAGATAGAGGACGAACTCAAGGAAAAGTTGAAACTGATCGCGGAACTTATCCTGCTTTTGAAAAGCCCGGAGAAAATTTCGAAAGTCGTTAAGGACGAACTCCTCAAGATTAAAGACAAATTTGGAGACGAGCGCCGCACCAAAGTCGTCGCCCCAGGCCTCAAGGAATTCCGCGTTGAGGACCTGGTGCCGCAGGAGGAGACGATTATTATGATGTCCCGCGACGGCTATATTAAGAGAATGCTACCCGGAGCGGTAAAGAGCCAGCACCGCGGCGGCAAAGGGCTGATCGGCGGGGAAGTGAGCGAAAGCGACGTGCTGGCGCATCTTTTGCGAGCCGACACGCACGATTCGATTTTATTCTTTACCGATCGAGGCCACGTTTTGCAGACTAAAGTCTATGAAATCCCGGTCGCCTCGCGCACTTCGAAAGGCAAGGCGATCCATAACTTCCTGGAACTGCCGCCGCAGGAAAGAGTTAACGCCATCATCACTTATGGTTCGGCTGCGCTCACCACAAGCGGCGAAAAGATTGGCGCGGCATATCTTGTTATGGCGACCGATAAAGGGATGATTAAAAAAACCAATTTGAAAGACTTCGGAAATGTGCGCCGGAGCGGAATTATCTCCATAGCTTTGAAAAAAGGTGACGCCCTGAAATGGGTGCGGCTATCTTCCGGCAAGGATGAGGTAATTTTGACCACCGTAAAAGGTCAATCAATTCGCTTTAAAGAGTCGCAGGTTCGCCCGATGGGACGCACCGCCGCCGGGGTTCGCGCGATAAAACTAAAAAGCGGTGACGCTGTAAGCTCATTAGACATCGTACCTTCTTCTGAGATGGATAAAGCCCAGTTGTTAGTCGTGATGGCGAATGGTTTCGCCAAGTTCACCGCGCTCAAAGAATATAAAGTTCAAGGTCGCGGCGGGTCGGGGATCTTGACCGCCAAAGTGACGGGTAAAACGGGGCAAGTTGTCTCGGCACACGTGGTCGTGAAAGAAACCGAACTTTTCGCAGCTTCCGCCCGCGGCCAGATCATTCGCACGAAGCTCGCGAGCATAAGGAAGACTGGCCGCGCCGCACAGGGAGTGAGGATTATGAAAGTCGCTTCTGGTGATGCGATCGCCGGCACCGCGTGCATCTAATAATTACCAATTTACAATTTTCAAATTCCAAACACGATAATCGTTTTGTTTGAAAATTATTTCATTGTAAATTCATTGAAAATTGAGAATTGAAAATTGAGAACTTTATCTGCGCTTTAACTTTTGCGCTTTGAGCCTTACACTTTAGATATATGCAATTTACTAAAAATCAAAAGATAATTCTGGGAATTGGCGGGGCAATAATTCTCTTCTTTATTCTTGTGTTTACCGGGATTATCCCCGGCCTGCGCCAAGGGATCGGTCCTGCGGCCAAGCTCCAGTTCTGGGGGGTCGGCGACGATAGCCAAGTTTGGTCAAGCGCGATTGCGGCATATTCCCAATCTCGCCCGAACGCGACCGTCCAATACACGGAGTTCAACTCCTCGGATTACGAGTCTAAATTAGTGGACGCGCTCGCCGCGGGGCAGGGCCCGGATGTATTTATGTTCAATAACTCCTGGCTTTCCAAACACAAAAACAAGGTAACGCCGGCGCCGGCAGATCTCGTTAATATCGTGACCTTCCAAAATATTTTTCCGCAGGTGGCAGTACAAGATTTCACGAAAGGCGGCGTGATCTACGCCATGCCACTTTCGGTGGATACGCTCGCGTTGGTGTACAACCGCGATATCTTTGACCAGCGCGGCGTCGCCGTCCCGCCATCAACTTGGGATGGATTCAAGAATGTGGTTTTGCAGACTCGCAGCCTGTCGGCGAGCGGTAGTATATTGAAACCTGCTGCGGCGATTGGTGGGACCGCTAAGGGCGTTACTAACGCGACCGATCTCCTGAACCTGATCTTTTTGCAGACGGGGACGAGTATGACGGATTCCACAGGCACGCAAGCGACTTTTGCGGACGCTAATGGCGCAAGCGCGCTTAACTTCTATACGCAATTCGGAAAAGCCGGCGGCAAGTACTACACTTGGAACGATGCGCAGGGGAGCGACATTGATTCGTTCGCCGCGAAGAAGACTGCGATGATTTTTGCTTACGCTTCGCAACTTTCCGACATAAAAACCAAAAACCCGTTTTTAAATTTCGCCGTGCAGCCGGCGCCGCAGTTTGATAAGAACAACGCCATCAATTATGCGAACTACTGGGGTCTGGCCGTGTCGGCGAAGAGCGCGAACGCGAGCACGGCTTGGGATTTTATAAATTACGTTACTGCCGATACGAGCACGGCCGGGAGTTATGCGCTCGCGGCTAATAAACCGCCGGCTCTCCGGTCGCTTATCGCGCAGTATCTTACCAATCCAGTCTTGGGGCCGTACGCCGCGCAAGCGCTCACGGCGAGGAGCTGGCCAGAGCCCGATCCAGACGCGGTTTCGACCATCTTCAACGATATGATACAATCTGCTTTGAAAGGAACGCTCTCGACTAGCCAAATTTTGCAGCAAGCCGAGGATAAGATCTCAATACTCTTGATACAAAGATAGAAGATGAAGTGTGTTGCGGAACCATTTGTTTTTAATAGTAGCCAAGGTCTCCTTTCTGGGATCAAAAGTTATGACTTCTGCGGCCTTGTCCAACTGGCGAATAACCTAATAACTTTTGGAGTTAGGTATATAGCTTTCCCTCTCGCGGGGCTATTCATCATAATCGGCGGTTATCTCCTGCTTACCGCCGGCGGCAACGAAGAAAGAATAATAAAAGGGAAGCAGGCTATAACTGCAGCCGTCGTGGGTCTGCTTATCGTCTTATTCTCGTCACTCATAATAAAAGTGGTCTTCAAGCTGCTGGGGGCCGACACCACTTTGCTGCCGTGGTAGCAAGCTGTATAATCTAAGTAATGTGGAGTAACGCCATCCTATCGGTGAGCAAAGTGTTGGCAGAAGGGGCTGAAAGCGGCACCAATCCTGACGCAGGGTCCCAGGGTTTCCAGATAAATAACCCACTGCCCGGCGTTGATAACCCGGTAACTCTGATCAACAAAATAATCGGGGGTCTTCTACCCATCGCCGTTGCTCTTACATCGCTGGTTATTCTATGGGGGGCCTTTCAGCTTCTCTCCTCCAGCGGCAATCCCGAGAAAATTGAGCGCGGTAAGAAGACCATCTTGTGGGCGGTCATCGGCCTTGTTATAGTACTGGTAGCTCAAGGGATCGCCTTTGTTATCCAAGATGTTACGGGGATAAAAGTGACCCAATAAAGGTCGGAGTTACTCTTTATTTAATGACAAACCTACTTAATTTTCTTCAGTCTAAACTGGTGGTTGCCACGGCTATGGCCGACAGGGTTCCTGAGCCGGGCGGCAACGTGCCCACATCCGGCCAAGCGCTTATCCAGACATTAACTAATGTAACCAACTGGGTTCTGGGTGTGTTGGCCCTAGTCGGAGGTATTTTTATTCTAGTGGCCGCTTTCCAGTACTTAACGGCAGCTGGAGATGCCGAGAAGCTTGGCAAAGCCAAGAACACCTTGATCTACGCAATAGTGGCTATTGCAATCGGTCTCTTGGCTAGAGGTATACCTTTTATCATTCAGAGCATCACTGGGATTCAATTTCAGCAGTAAGGAGATCGGACACTAATACGCTAAATTATGTAAAATCCCCGCTTAAAGATAGCGGGGATTTTGGGTAACAGTTGTTACCGTCGTTCAATCGTTACTGCAACCCGCGTCTCTTCTTCGTAAGCGGAAATCCGGAACACACCCCTTCTCACGCCCTCATCATTATGGTCGTTTGCGCCGAGGTATCGGCAGAAACCATCCGAAAAGCAGATTTGTATCTGCTTATCGAAACTTATGTTGTACACAGATCCGGGTGGCGTTGCGATCCAGGGTGAGGTTTCACCTGGAGCGAGAGTGAATCCAACTACTCCATATGGGAGCTGGTATGGATTCGCCGCCGAAGCTTTCTGTCTCACCTTATTGATGATCCACGAGCCAAGTTGCTCTCCAGTTGGGAGATAGTGTGACAAGATGCCCGAGAGTAGTACCAAGAGACCGACTGTAATAAGAGCCCAGGCTATTTTCCAAGCCCAGCGTGGCGCCTTTTGGTGTTCTTGGTTCATATTTGTTTGTCTCCCTTCTTAGCCAGTAATTTTCCGACTATAGCTGCGAGAGCTGGCGAACCAGCCAACGCTTTCACGGCTTCAGCGGCTGCCGGATCAAGACTGATCCGGTGCTCATTGATTGTTTTCGGTACCTTGCACCTTTCAACCTGGACATTGTCTCTGGCCTCGTTTTTGGAGAATCCAGCTTTTTCATTTTCTTTGACCAAGCTTAAGAAGGTTTGAGTCTCAATAGACTCTGCTTTCTTCTCTTGTACCTCTTTAGCTGCTTTCTCCGCGGCTTCTTTAACCGTCCCAACGACCTCTACCTGCTCTATATTTAGAAGGCTGATGACTATACCTAGGGATGGAAGTTCAAACCTGCCATTGCCTCGGCGGCATTCTTTCATCTCTTCTTGTGTAACATCCTTTGCTAGGATGGTTTCCAAGATAGCTTCAACCGTTTTATCTGTAGCGCCTATAGCCTCTTCCCAGGTTTGTGGGCCCTCTTTTGGAGAGCGATGCCATTGGCGGATTCTTTCAGAAACAATATTCTGAAGGATAACTCTGACCCCAGTCTCCCCTCCACTATTAATGAAAGCGATAAGGGCTCCGGGATCGTCTCCGTTTGGATGCCAGGTGATGCTTATAGGCACCTTTAGCTCGGCATTGTCCGGCGTTCTAACTTCGCTGGGAGTGAAGTCTTGGGGGATACTGGTAATCCCAATAGGGATATAGCCGAAGACATAAGGATGGGCGAAGAAGAATCTCCAGCCCTCTCGTTTAACTCTTCGGATACGCCCTCCTAAGAAGGTAACTAGTGCTACCTGAGGAGGTTCGGCTGGAATGCGCCGAAGTCCTTGGAGGATGACCGCAAAACTGACCCCGATTACGAGGAGACAGAAACCAAGTACATAGAACGTACTGTCCCCCGACACCGTCAGCACCATTGCTAACCCGACCGTAAACACTAACCAAGGTAAAACCTTGATAATTTTACGCATAGTTGCAGGCGATGCTTTATAGGCGTTTTGCGCCACTTCAGCACCGCTAATTTATTAACTTCTTAAAGAACAGTCGACTCTGTCCTTTATGCCCAGATGAGACCATAAAACCTTTTATTTGTCAAGAAAAAGCCGTATAAGCTATACTTTATTTGGTTAAACAAGCTCCCGTGGCGGAATTGGCATACGCGCAGCGCTTAGGACGCTGTCCCGCAAGGGTTAGAGGTTCGAGTCCTCTCGGGAGCACATCAATTCTTCCTACGGCGGGTTTAGTCGCCAAAGCCGCCTTAGCGGCGTCGGCGACCGTGGAAGGCGCGATGGACCTCCCGCAATTCTTTGTTAGTGACGTGAGTGTAAACCTGCGTAGTGGAAATATTGGCGTGGCCTAGAAGTTCCTGCACCGAACGCAGATCCGCGCCGTTCATCAATAAATCCGTCGCGAATTGGTGGCGGAGCTGGTGCGGCGTCACGTGTTTCGGGATTCCGGCCGCGCGGGCGTAGTAAGACACAAGTCGCTGCACCGCGCGGGGGATAATCCGCCCAACAACCTTGGGATTTTCGCCTCTCGACAAACTCGGGAATAAAGCCGGCTCCATATCCGCGCGCTTCCCAATGTAATCTTTCAATGCCTTCTTCGCCCGGTCGGATATGAATACCACTCTTAATTTTTCTCCTTTGCCGCGGACGGTGAACTCCCCGCGATCGATCGGGATCGTGCGGTCAAGCGCGCAGAGTTCCGAAATTCGCAGTCCCGTTGAAAACAGCAGCTCCAAAATCGCCCGATCCCGCAGAGCTCGTAAACTTCCGCCTTTTGGGGCAGAGAGCAGCCTTTCCAAGTCTCCGTAATCTATTATTTGGATCTGCCGCGCCGGCACTTTCGGCAGTTCAACCACCTCCGGCTGTACCGCTTCCACCCCGCGCTTCACCAAGTATTTCAGAAAATTACGGAGCGCGATCACGTAGTAGGCCTGCGTACCTTTCTTCATGCCTGTTTCGGGTTTCGCGAGTATCAGACGGAAATCCCGGATTGTTTTCTCACTGATGTCCTTAGGTATCTTTGCACCAGAGAATTTCATAAAACGCCGCAGACATCGTTCGTAGCTGTCGCGCGTGAGCGATGAACGGTTTTTCTCGATTGATAAATAATCGAGGTAATCCTTTAACAGATTGTCTAATTCCGTCACGCTTTTATTGTACATCAGAAGATTATGCGACAGTTACACTGTTGCATAATCTTCTGTGTTTTGACGACATGAAGGTCTTCGTGTTGTCTAAACAATATTATGCGACGTATAAACCCCGTGTGATATAGCATCAAATCTTTGACCGCCAGCCGGAAAGCTGATATAGTGGCCTAAAGAATGCTTACAAATCGTAAGAAGCAGAACGTGATTTCCGAACACCGCGTGCACGAGACGGATACCGGTTCAGCAGCGGTGCAAATCGCGCTCTTATCAAGGCAAATTGACGAACTCACCACACATCTGAAGCGCCATCCGCAGGATAATCACTCCCGCCGGGGGCTTTTGGGGATGGTTTCCAAACGTCGCAAGCTCCTGAAATATCTTGAGGGCAAGAGCCCGCGGAGCTATAACGCGGTTGTGAAGAAATTGGGGCTCAAAAAGTAATGGCTACTCCTCCACAAAAAGACCAACGTCTCGGGGTTTTTATAGATATTCAGAATCTCTACCACTCGGCCAAAAATCTCTATGGCGGCCGGGTGAATTATTTGGAGCTGATGCGCCAGTTGGTCGGCGGCCGCCGCTTGGTCCGCGCGATTGCTTATGTCGTGAAGAGCGATCCCTCGACCGGCGAAGAAACTTTTTTTGAAGCTCTGGAGAAAGCGGGCATTGAACTTCGCTCAAAAGAAATCCAGATTTTTCCCGGCGGCGCGAAGAAGGCTGATTGGGACGTTGGAATGGCGGTGGACGCCATCCGGATGTCCGATATGGTGGATGCGATCGTTCTAGTGACAGGCGACGGCGATTTTGTCCCGCTCGTGGAATATCTGAAATGGGGTTTGGGCCGGAGCGTGGAAGTGGCGGCGTTTGGGCGCACGACCTCCGCGCGCCTTCGGGAGGCTGCGGACAACTTTCACGATTTGGAAACGATGCCGCGGGTGGTTTTTAAGGCGTTGAAGCGGACTCGTCGGTCGTCTAGTAGTTAATTTTCTAACGGGATGGATTTGAATAGAAAAAAGTTTTCGATAGATTTGGCTGGCCGTCCGCTCACTCTTGAAGTCTCAAGGCTGGGCGAACAAGCCAACGCCGCCGTTATGGGTACATACGGCGACACAACCGTATTGGCCACAGTGGTAATGGGCAAAGAAGATCGCGAAGTAGATTATTTGCCCTTGACCGTTGATTACGAAGAGCGCTTTTACGCGGCCGGGAAAGTTTTAGGCAGCCGTTTCGTGCGCCGCGAGGGCAGACCCTCGGAGGAAGCGATTTTGTCCGGCCGCTTGGTGGATCGCGCCATCCGTCCGCTTTTTGATCAGCGTATGCGCCGCGATATTCAAGTGGTCGTGACGGTTGTTTCATATGACGAAGAAAACGATCCGGACTTGGTCGCTTTGACCACTGCTTCGGCCGCTCTGGCTATCTCGGATATACCGTGGAGCGGACCCGTATCGGGAGTGCGCGTTGCCGAAATTGCGGGCGAGCTTGCGGTAAACCCGGTGAATAGCGCGCTTAAGGATGGCGCGGCGAAATTCGAGACTTTTGTGGCCGGCGTAGGCAATAAAGTTGTAAATATGATTGAACTTGCCGGCTATGAGGCTTCCGAAGAAAATGTTTTGAAGGCTTTCGATCGGGCGACCGAGGAGATCGGGCGCCTTAATGAATTCCAGAAGAAGATCGTTAAGGATATAGGACGGGAGAAATCGGCGATAACCCTCCCCGAGCCTTCGGCAGAGTTGAAGAAGGTGGTTCTGGGATTTCTTTCAAATAGGCTTGAGGCGGCGGTATATGAACGCGGTAAAGTGGAACGCGAAAATAAGCTCCGCGAACTCGGCGAGGATCTTAAAGCCCACCTTATCGAAAAAGAATATTCAGGAAGCGATCTCGCCGTCGCCGCTAATGTTATGGAAGAGGAGATAGACAGCTTAGTTCATCGCAAAATTTTGTCTGGCGGCGAACGCCCGGACGGCCGGAAACTAGACGAAGTGCGTGAACTTTATGGAGAAGTCGGATTTCTACGCCGCACCCACGGCTCGGCACTCTTTATTCGCGGCAATACACAGGCGCTTGCGTCCGTGACGATTGCCCCGCCGGGCGCGGAACAACTAATGGAGACAATGGAGGGTATCAGCAAGCGACGCTTCATGCTCCACTACAATTTCCCGCCGTATTCTGTCGGGGAAACTGGACGCTTGGGCGGCCCAGGCCGCCGCGAGGTCGGCCACGGCGCTTTGGCCTATAAAGCCATTAGTCCACTTATCCCTTCCAAAGAGGATTTTCCGTACACCATTCGTGTTGTCTCTGAAATTCTTTCTTCAAACGGTTCGTCCTCGATGGCGACGGTCTGCGCTTCCAGCCTCGCTTTGATGGATGCCGGAGTGCCTATTAAAAAACCGGCGGCAGGCATCGCGATGGGTTTGATGAGCGATGAAGACGGAAAATATAAAGTTCTGACGGACATTCAAGGACCGGAGGATCACTATGGCGACATGGACTTTAAGGCGGCCGGCACGCGTGAAGGGGTAAACGCGATCCAGATGGACGTGAAAGTCCACGGAGTAAGTCTGGAAATTCTGCGCGAGACTCTGGAGCATGCGAAGAAAGCGCGTATCCACATCCTTGATTTCACCGACAAAGTTTTATCAGAGCCACGCGGCGAGTTGTCGCGGCTGGCTCCGCGGGTTCTCATGACTCAAATTGATCCTGCGAGGATCGGCGAACTGGTTGGCCCGGGTGGCAAGATGATTAACGGTATGATAGCCCGGACCGGCGTTACCTCCATAGATATTGAGCAGGACGGCAGAGTATTTGTGTCATCAATGCAGCCTGAAGCCGCGGAGAAGGCGATGGCCGAGATAAAATCAATGATGCGCGAATTTGAAATCGGCGAAATAGTGGAAGGCGACGTAATTAAACTTCTTGATTTCGGCGCGATAGTGGATTTGGGCGGCGGTCGCGATGGGATGATCCATGTTTCGGAACTTAAGAATGGTTTTGTGGAAAATGTGACCGACATACTCAAATTAGGCGATCACGTGAAAACTAAAGTTATAAAAGTTGAGAACGGCAAAATCGGTTTATCTATTAAGCAACTAGAAAGTTTGCCGGAGGGGCAGCCGAGAGAAGACAGACCCCCGCACTTTCGGGAACGCCGTCCCGGTTTTGGGGATCGTCCAAGTTCGGGACGACGTCCGTTTGGACGCGGTCCGCGAAGATAGTGATGAGATGAAGCTCCCTATCCACAGATTGGGGAGCTATTCGTAGTAAGTAAGGTGGTATAATTTTGGTATGAACGGAAATAACTTTTCGCCGGGAGGGTCGCAAGGCCCAGCACCTTTCCCAGGTGGGATACCACAGGGGGGCCAATCGGTCCCGCCGTCTCAACCGAGCGGGCCAGCTCCATCGCCGTTTTCCCCAGTGGGCGGGCCGCCCACGCCTCCGCCTCAACCAGTCGGACCGTCGGTCCCGCCGCCGCCTCCACCCGAAATCGGTATAAGGACGATGGCGAGTGATGTGCAATCAATGCAATCCTCAGGAGGGGCAGGGGTCGCTCCAAAGACATTCAAACCCGAAGACTTCTCTAGCGAGCCGGTTTTCCGCCCTTCCGGCGCAGGGCCGAAGTCGGTGTCGCCGGGAGCCGCGCCCAGCGCGGGGGTTAAAGTTGTTCCTCCAAACCATGCCAGAAAGGCTCAAATTATAACTTTGGTGACCGTAGTTCTGCTTGCAGTAATCGGTGCAGCCACATATTTCTATGTCCTGCCGATGTTTGTTTCTAAGCCGGCTGCTACCCCCGCTCCGGTGGTCCAAACTCCCGCGCCGACTACGACTCCAGTTCCTACACCAGTTGGTCTTACACAACACCAGAGTTTCTTTACGTCTCCGGCCAGCCTCTCGGCTCCGGCATCGCTGGATCTTTCGTTGGTGACTGTTCAGGCCACGGTGGCTTCCGCGTCTTCTGATACCCAGCCTGCCGGCACATTCAAGGAAATAAGCTTTACGGTTGGCGGCAAACCTTGGACGGCGCAGGACTTCCTGGGATTCGCGCTGCCGAGTCTGACAAAAGACTTCCTATCCAGCACCTTTGAGCAGGATTTCACAACGTTCGTTTACTACGACAAGAACGGCGCTTGGCCCGGGTATATTTTTAAGTTGAAGCCCGGGGCTGATGCGGTTGTCGCAAATACAACTCTAAATCCTGCTATAGAGGCATCGCCTGCGGTTTTCTTCCAGACTTCCCCGGGCGCCGCTTCGAAGACTGTCTTCAGCGACGGAGCTCTGCCGGACGGGAAAACAGTGCGGTTTGTAACCTTCGCGAAGAAAGGCGCCGCGTTGGAATACAGCTGGTTCGGCAATTACCTTACGGTTAGCACCTCTTATCAGGGATTGGTTGAAGCGGTAAAGCACTTGGGATCATAACTTGATTCCTAAACCAAAGTGCGCTAGGCTTTGAGTATTGATGAAAGGTCCGCTAATACGGGCCTTTCATCGTTTGTCCCTACCCGGGCAAAGGTCAAAAGTTAAA
>Ga0210057_1005645_pt1 | contig 15984 bp, 15 predicted proteins | sample CryGeyCG2114_010_2_FD_183968 | JGI IMG/M metagenome (GOLD analysis project Ga0210057, IMG submission 183968) | Groundwater microbial communities from aquifer - Crystal Geyser CG10_big_fil_rev_8/21/14_0.10 (SPAdes) (version 2) | ecosystem: Environmental > Aquatic > Deep subsurface > Groundwater ...
TTCCTTCGGGTAGATCAAGAGGAACGACAAATTCCACCTTGTTATTATTCCAATCTTTGATGCCGCTTACCGAACCTTTGCTGGTCTTTAATTGAAAGAATTCATTTTCTTTGAAACCAAAATTGTATCCATCAAGGATAACAGTTTCAGCGATTATCGTCTCTTTTGGTCTAATTCTAGTGATAAGAAACTGTTTATGTAAAAAACTCTGATGCAGTAAATAGACATTAATTTTTGCAAAAATCAATCTCAAAAAAAACAAGCCAACAACTGTAAAAAAGATAGGAATTATTAGGTAGGGAAGCTTTTTAAAGATAAATTTGACGAAATCAATAAAAAGGCCACGCCAGTTAATAGATCGTAACTCAATCTGTTTAATATCGTTTCTAATTTTTATCAGTATCATTCCTAAATAATCAAGTCTGAAATTTGAGTAGAAATTAACCAGCTGTGGTAACAGAAAAAAAATGAGAAAAAAAAGGATTGTCGATAAAATATCCTTTAAAAAGACAAAAAGACTTAAATTCTGTCTTATAAAAGAAACTAAACAATAAGAAGTAAGCCCGTAAATTATTATTTCCTTTTTGTTCAAGGATAAAACGGATATTAATTTGACTTTCTTAAATTTAATAAAAAAAAAGATCGTTAACGCGTTGAGGAAAATTAAAAGGATTACTAATTTATTTAGATCGCTGCTTTCGATATTAAATACTATGTTTTTTTCGGTCATCTCAGGCAGCAGCAAATTTAGCAGATTAATAATAATAAAATAACCGACAGAAATAAATGATATTATCAAAACCGGTAATTTGGCTAACTCAAGTAATAGTTGATTAATGATCGTCAATTTTATCATGATTATTTTTTAAGCCTTAGGATTAAATAGTAATTTTATTTGTTGAAGAACCGATGCGACTAAAAAACAATAGGTCAGAATAGCAAACTTTTCTGCTAATAAATCATTGTGAAAAATCGAAGAAAAAGCAGTTCCCGTCAAAAAAAGGACCGCTAAAATGGTATTTGTCTTTGAAGAAACGCTAAAAAGCCAAAGTATCGGGACTAATGAAAAGAACAGATTGATCACTGGGTCAAAAACCAAACCAGCCAACCACGGCTGACCAGATTTTTGATAAATAAAGAAGGCGGCTAACCAAATATAACTTATAATTAACTTTTTTAGTATTGACGAACCCATATTTTTGACATTTTAACAAAAACTTACTTTTTATTTTATAATAAAACAATGGATAAAAGAACAAATAGCCATTTTCTCACTCTGATTATACCGGTCTATAAACAGGAAAAAACCATTGTGGAGAATCTTAAACAGATAAAAAAAATTCTCGATCAAATTCGTTATCATCACGAAATTATTGTTGTAGTTGATGGTATTGTAGATAAATCTATCGAAAAAATAAAACAGGCAATGCTTCCCGGTGTCGTCACCGTGGGTTACATAAAAAACCAGGGAAAAAGTTATGCCATTCGCATGGGAATGAAAAAGGCCAAGGGAGACTATGTCATGTTTATCGATGCCGGCATGGAAATCGACCCCAACGGCATCTCAATGCTTCTTGAACACATGGAGTGGTATAACGCCGATATTATCGTCGGCTCAAAAAGACATCCTGCCTCTCAAGTCAACTATCCCTTAAACCGTAAAATACTAAGTTACGGATACTATTACTTAGTAAAATTTCTTTTTGGTCTCAATGTACGCGACACACAAGCCGGTATAAAAATTTTCAAAAAAGATGTTTTACAGAAAGTTTTACCCAGACTATTGGAAAAAAAATTTGCCGGTGATCTGGAGTTTTTAGTCGTCGCTCAAATATTAGGGTTTAGACGAATTTATGAAGCTCCGATCAAACTTGATTATTCTCTTAGTCCGATCACCACCGCCGCCGGTATACGAGCGATTTGGGGAATTTTGGTTGATACTCTGGCAATTTTTTATAGAAAGAATATTATTCGATATTATCAACGATGAAAAAACCCTTATTTTCGATTATCATTCCAACACGTCAAATCAATGATTTTCTTCTTCTAGAAAACCTGCCTGCCTTAAACAGACAAACATGGCGAAATTTTGAAGTAATCGTTTTACCAAACAATCTACCGCTCGATTACTCAACTCTCCTAACATGTTATCCTTGGCTAAAAATTATTCCTACCGGTAAAATCAGTCGGCCGGCAGAGAAAAGAGACATTGGAGTAGAGAAGGCAACTGGAGAAATTATCGTTTTTATTGATGACGATGCTTATCCTGAAAAAAACTGGCTAAAAAATGCTACTTATTTATTTAAAACAAAACGGTTTTCAGTACTATGTGGACCGGGTATTCTCCCGGCGGCCGCTAATTTCTGGGAACGGGTTTTTGATCAAATTCTTGTTTCCTGGATCGGTAGCGGTAATTACTGTTATCGTTTTATTCCAATGAAAGAAAGATTTGTTGATGATTATCCGTCGATGAACTTTTTTATCAAAAAACAGGTTTTTAAAAAACTGGGGGGGTTTAACAGTGATTACTGGCCCGGCGAAGACAGTAAACTCTGTGAGGATTTGGTCTATAAAAGAAAGGAAAAAATCCTTTATTCGCCGAAACTGGTCGTTTATCATCATCGAAGGAACAATTTAATTGCTTATCTCAAACAGCACGCCAACTATGGCTTTCACCGAGGCGCTTTTTTCGCCCACGGCGACCGCAATTCCAGAAGAGTCTCTTACCTCATTCCTACTTTATTTATTTTTTACCTCTTTTTCTTTTTATTATTTATTATTTATTATTTATTATTTAGAATAGGTTTTCTTACCTCTTATTTCTTGATTCTTGCTTTTCCTTTACTAATATATTCAATATTAAATTTTCTTCTAATCATACAATCATTCGTTAATACTAAGAAAATAATTGTTTCCTTAGTTGTCTTTCCCGTTCTTTTTTTGACCCATCTCACCTATGGTATAATTTTCGTCAAAGGTTTTTTCGTCGGAAAGGTCAAAAAAAATATCTATGAATAAAAAAATAAAAATCGTTATCGGCTATCCGCCAATTGAATCAAAAAAAGGCGTTCCTCTTTTATCCCAAAACCGTCAGTTTCAATATTTTAACAGCCCCACCTACATCTACCCGATGGTACCGGCCTATGCCGCCACCATGTTGAAAAAAAATGGCTACCGTGTTTACTGGCTGGACGGCATCGCCGAAAAACAAACATACGATGACTGGGTTAAACAGTTGACAAAAATTAAACCAGACTATTTACTAATTGAAACAAAAACTCCGGTTATTAAAATTCACTGGCAGATGATTAATCAATTAAAAATTAAAAATTTAAAATTAAAAATCATTCTTGTTGGCGATCACGTTACCTATCTTCCCCTTGAATCATTTGAGAACAGTCAAGTTGACTACGTAATTACCGGTGGCGACTATGACTTCGTCCTCGTCAATCTTTTAAACCATATTTACAAAGGAGAAAAACTCGAAGGGGGAGTCTATTGGAGAAAAAATGACGAGGCGTTAGGTGGCGTGTCTGTAAGGGTTCCCGACAGCGCTGAGATCTTGGGGCCACGACAGAATCTGTCACAAATTTATAACTCCGGCCCCGCTTCGCTAAAACATGACCTAAACTCTCTTCCTTTCATCGACCGCGACCTGACTAAATGGAAACTTTACGCTTACGAAAACGGCAACTACAAATACACTCCGGGAACTTACATGTACAGCGGCCGCGACTGCTGGTGGAACCGTTGTACCTTTTGCATCTGGGACCAACTGCTTTATCCATTGGGGTCATACCGTAGTTTTTCACCCGAAAGGCTGTTTGCCGAAGTCAAGTATGTCGTTGACAAATACCATGTTAAAGAAATTTTCGACGACGCCGGTACCATGTTTGCCGGAAACAAAATGAAAAGATTCTGCCAGTTAATGATCAACAGCGGTTACAACAAAAAAGTCGTCTTTGGCTGCAATATGCGTTTCAACGCCATTAACCAAGATCTATATTATTTAATGAAAAAAGCCAACTTTCGCTTTATTTTGTATGGGATGGAATCGGCTAATCAAAAAACTTTAGATAAAATCCAAAAGGGAATAAAAGTTAAAGAAATAATTGAAGGCGGGCGGATGGCCGCCAAAGCCGGACTGGAACCGCACGCCACCATTATGTTGGGCTATCCTTGGGAATCATATAAAGATGCCAAAAAAACCATTAAACTGGCTAAATATTGTTTTCAAAAAGGATACTTTAACACAATACAAGCTACTTTGGTAATTCCTTATCCGGGAAGCAAGCTATGGAAAGAATGTAAAGAAAAAGGTTGGTTATTGACTGAAAATTATGAACGTTATGATATGAGAGAACCGGTGATGAAAATACCTTTTGCTAAAGAAAAGATTTATGAACTGGAACAAGAATTATACTCGGCCTTTATGACGCCCCAGTATATTTTTAGAAAGATTGTCAGTATCAGAAGTTTTCACGATTTTAAATATCTTTTTTATATGGCCTGGAAACTGCTGGCCCATCTTTTAGACTTCGATCCCAATCAAACCAGGGTCAATTTTCTTTCCTTTAAATTCTGGAAAAACGCCAGCAAGAAACTACTCAAACATTTTTTTGGTTATAAATAAGGTTTCGTCGCTTATAAACTAATATATATTTTTTTTATTTGTTCATCTTTTGGATTTATTTCCAAAGCTTTCTCCAGCAATTTCTTTGCCGTAATTTTGTCATTGTCTTTTAAATAGACGACCGCCAGGTTGGCATAAAGTAAGGCGTTAGTGGGATTAACTTTGATTGCTTGGTTTAGATAGGCTTCGGCCGAAGCAATCGCACCCTGATAAAAATATATAGCGGCCATATTTTGGTAAGACTGCCAAAGACTGGGATTATATTTTATCGCTTGTTGGTAATTCTTCAGAGCTAAATCAGTCTTTCCCAATTGCTGATAGGTATTGCCTAAGTTATGATAAGCATCGGCATAATAAGGATTTAATTTTATGGCTGTTTTAAACTCTTCGGCTGAACGCGCTAGATCACCTTGACGGCCGTAAACATCACCAAGGTTGTTGTGAGTTTTCGGATCGGAAGACGAGGTTCTACCGGTGGCAATCCAAAGGTTGTCTTCGTTCTTCCAGTCAATATTTCTGACAATGGTCCGCGTCATTAAACCCAAGATGATCAAAATAAATATTAAATAACCAATTGCTTCTGTCTTTTTATTTTTTATTATCGCTCCTAATACGTAACCCACAACACTCAACACTCCTATCGTCCCTAAATAAACATATCGTTCGGCCACAATCCAAGACCAGCCAAAAGGCAGAAGGGTCGGCAGCAAACTAACGATAAAAAAAGACAGCCAGAAAAATATCAGCCGATTCTTTTTCCAGAATATCCCTAATCCTCCTAATAGTCCTAATGTTATCAGAAACCTAATCCCGTATTCCACCTGGCTAAAACTCATCTCCGAGTGATACAGGGTCAGTTTATCCGGCCAGAAGATCAGCGACAAATATGAAGTAAGGGCGATGGGTAGTTGAATTAAGGGATTATAAATCACTGGTTTTTGATAAAATTCATTCTGAAGATTGGAATAGCGCATACCGATTTTCAAAACATATAAACTAATCCAGATGCAGCTTAACAAAAAGAAAGGAATTAACCTTTTCCAGTTCCTGCGAATATCGGAAAAAGTTACCTCGTATAGAAAAAGAATCAACGGAAAAACAATTGCTTTTTCTGAAGCAAATAATCCTAAAGCAGTAAAGGTAAGGGAAATAAAATAAAACTGCTTATTTTTTTTTGACATGATATAGGTAAGCAGTGCCGCTAATAAAAAGAAACTATAACGAACATATGGTCCGCCAGAGATCCAACCGACCGATTCGATTAAAATCGGGTGGACAGCAAAAATTGCCGCCGGATAAAATCCATCCGATTTTTTTCCCAAAGCAGAAAACAACAGATAAATCGTCCACACTGTCCCTAAATGAAAAACAATATTGATTAATCTGTAAATAGCAGGATTTAGAGCCCCAACTTTATAAGCAAACGAATATAATAGTGGTTGGACAAAAGCATATGGCTGGGATAAAAAAGAAGTAACGCTGCCAATGACCGGATTTTTAGGAATCGCTAGAATATCATCGGATACAAAACCGTTATTTAACGAATTTGCATAAACAATCAGCACCAGGAAAAACAGTAAAATAAAATAAGCGAGATTGGTTTTAATAAAATTTTTTAAATTGGACATAGACATTTATAGTACAATTTAATTATGTTATACTAAAAAACTAGCTCAAAAACAATGAAAATAAATCCTTTAGTTTCTGTGATTATCACTACCAAAAACTCTCAGGACTTTATTGAAGACTGCCTTCTTTCGATTGAAAACCAAACCTACAAAAATATCGAAATAATCGTTGTTGATAATAATTCGATTGACAACACCAAAAAAATTGCTAAAAAACATACCGCTAAAGTTTTTAATAAAGGACCGGAGCGGTCGGCTCAAAAAAACTTTGGCGCCAAAATGAGTCGAGGTGAGTATTTGTTATTTTTAGACTCGGATATGAGTTTGAGCAAAAACGTCATCAAGGAATGCATTAATAAGTTTGAGGGTCAAAAATCTATCAAGTCTAATCTTCTTGCTTTGTATATCCCAGAAGTTGTAATCGGTAATAGTTTTTGGTGTCATGTGCGCAATTTTGAACGGAGTTTTTATAACGCCACTGTTATCGACGCGGTTCGTTTTATAAGAAAAAAGGGTTTTCTAACCGTCGGTGGCTTTGACCAATCAATCTGGGGCGGCGAGGACTGGGATTTGGATAAAAGATTAAAACAACAAGGCAGGTTTGAGATTATTACTGCCCCCCTTTATCATAATGAACAGGATTTTTCTATATATAGTTATTTAAGAAAAAAAGCTTATTATATAAAAAGTTTTGACCGCTACATCAATAAGTGGGGAAGAAATGATTTGGATATAAAAAAACAGTTAGGGTTCTATTATCGATATTTTGGTGTTTTTATCGAACATGGTAAATGGAAAAAACTCCTAACCCATCCTCATCTGGTGCTGGCGACGCTTTTTTTAAAAGTTACGGTAGGATTTACCTATCTTTTAACCAAATTTAGGCTGTTAAAATGAAAAAAAACAAAAGAAAAACTGTTTCTCTTATTGTTTTAAACTACAACGGCAAACAGCATCTGGGGGAGTATTTTGAATCGGTTTACCGCCAAACCCTTATTCCTGATGAAGTGATTATGATGGATAATCTGTCAACTGACGGTAGCCGCGAGTTTGTTAAAACTAATTTTCCACAAGTGAAGATTGTTGCTGATGATTCGCGTAATCTTGGAACAGCCACTGCTTCAAACGTTGGTTTTGCTCATACTAAGGGGAATTATGTTATTTTTCAAAGTAATGATATGAGGCTCGACAAAAAATGCATTGAAGAATTGGTTAATACAATGGAAAAAGATAAAGCAATCGGAATCTGCACCAGTGTTTTGGTTAACTATTATAAAGACGAAAAAAGCGGCAAACATCTGATCGACAATGCCGGTGGAATAGCCGATATTTACGGATTTGGCATGCAGAAGTATCCGCAAAAAAGAATTGAAGATATTCCCAATCAAGAGGAGGTTTTTTTTTCCTATGGCGGCTCTTTCATTATTAAAAGAACCTTATATAAAAAAATTTCCGGTTTTGACGATCGTTATTTTAATTTGAATGAAGACTTTGATCTATCTTGGCGAGTAAGACTTTTGGGCTGTAAAATCGTTTATAACAAAAAATCAATCATTTACCACAAAGTCTCGGCTACTCTTGGTCCTCTTTACAAACGCAGTTTAAAACGCTATTGGAGTGAAAAAAACATTTTGAGATCGCTTCTTAAAAATTGTCAGCCAAACCGTCTACTTACTTCACTTTCGGGTTATTTCTTTTTACTCGGAGGGGAGATGATGTATTTTTTATTCCGCGGCCGGATAGGATTTTTTCTGGCCGATTTTAAGGCACTGCTTTGGAATTTATATCAGCTTCCAAATACACTTTCCGAAAGAAGAAAAATTCAGTCGCTTAGGCAAAAAAATAACATCGACGATCTTTTAATAAAATACAGTTTAAAATTAAAACTTTTTGAAAGCTTCAAAAAATTAATTTAAATACATCTAAGATGAAAAAAAAGATTTTAAACTTTTTATATCATAGCGCGATTATTAAAAAATTGATTCCTACTCTGGTTTACTGTCTTCAAAAAGAATTAGCTAACTGCCAAACGGTTTTAGATTTAGGTTGCGGTGCTGATTCACCAGTTCAGTTTTGTAAAAATGTTCGATATAAAGTTGGGGTTGAACCGTTTAAACCTTATCTTGATCAGGCAAAAAAGAAAAAAATTCATCACCATTATTTTAATAATAAAATCGAACAGTTAAAATTGCCAAAAAAAAGCTTTGACGCCGTCATTATTATTGATGTTTTGGAACATTTACCAAAAAAGGCTGGTTTGGAAATATTAAAAAAAACTCAAAACTGGGCCAGGAAAAAAGTAATTGTCACCACTCCTAATGGATTTGTTGATCAAAAAGAGATTGATAGTAATCCTCATCAAAAACATCTGTCGGGCTGGACCAACAAAGAGATGAATAAACTAGGATTTAAAACTTATGGACTGGCCGGGATCAAATGGTTGAGGACCGAAAGAGTAGAGGATACCGCCAATTCTGATTTAACTTCCTCTATTCGTTTTCAACCGAAATTTTTTTGGTTTATCATTGCCAGTTTAAGTCAAATTTTTACTTATCGTTTTCCCAAATTGGCTTTCGAGTTTTTTTGCGTCAAAAGATTAAAAAATAAACCAACTAAATAAAGCCAAAAAACAAGTGTTGTAATAAAATAAAACAGATTGACTACCGTCGGAGTTTTGAACAGCAAAAAATTATAGTGTTTAAGAACAGGTTCATAAAACTGTCCAAGAACATAAAAAATTACTGCAGGAAATCCAAAAAAAGTGTATGTCTTAACTAAATTGGAATCATATAACATGAGAAAAGCTATAACCCAAAACAAGAAATTTGTACCGATACCGCCGTGAATAATAAAAAATAACAGAAAAACTAAATTAATCCCTATAAGAAGATTTTTTTTTAACCGTATTAACCAAAATATTAATAAAAAATAACTCGGTATAAAAATATACTTACTAATAGTTAGTAATATTGGCAATAGATAATTAATGGGAGAAAAGTTAATCGAAGTTTTTCCAATTAAGGCAGACATCGCTTTAAATGAAGCCAACCATCCATAATCAGCCGCTCCCGTATAAGTAAAAAATGTTTTATTTATGCTGTTAAAATCTGAAAAAATAAATGGCAAAATTATCATCAAAAATGGTATTAAGGTAGCTATGGTAAATATAATCCTATTTCTAATGTTTTTAATATTTAGAAAAAAGAATGGAAAAAGTAATATCGCGTAAGTCTTAAAACAAATTGAAGCACTTAGCAATAAACCGGTCTTAATTATTGATGATTTGTTTATAAAACTTATATAGGCTAATAAAAGAAAAAAAATAACGATTGGATCAAACTGCCCTAGAATACTGGAAACAAAAATAACTACTGGATTTAAAACATAAAGCAAAATTTTTTTTTTATCTTTTAATATTCTCATTAATAAAAAAATAATTCCAATATCTGCTAAAACAATAGGAATTTTTATAATAAATACAAAGGGTAGGTGTACCAATTTACTAATTAAAACTGAGAAGGCTTCATAATAAATCCAAACAGGTGGATATGGATAAAAACCCTGAGTATATTTATAAACGGAACCTGTTTCTAAAAAAATTTTCCCTACCGTATGATAATTTTTAGTATCAGCGATTTCTGGAGATATTAAAATTGCAATGATTCTTATCAGTATCCCGACAAAAATTATGGTCGATAAATATTTTTTAACAAATTTTTTCATCTTAATTAATATAACATAAACAAGGAGCCTCTGCTATAATGTTTATACTAAAAAAACAAATAATAAACTTAAGTTTTTTAGTATAAACAATTTGTTGTTTTATGAAAACGATAATTCTTTGTGGAGGAGTGGGGACAAGGCTTAAAGAAGAAACCGAGTTTCGACCAAAACCAATGGTCTTTGTCGGTGGAAAACCGCTTCTTTGGCATATCATGAAAATCTACTCATCTTTCGGCTTCAACGAATTTATTCTTGCCTTGGGCTATAAGTCCGACTACATCAAGGATTATTTTTTGAACCAGAAAGCTTTTACTGCTGACTTCACTTTGTCTACCAAAACTCATCAAACCAAATACTATCTGGAAAATCGAGCCGAAGTCGATAATTTTAAAGTGACTTTTGTTGATACCGGTATGGAAACTTTGACCGCCGGAAGAATTTTGCGCTGTCGAAAATATATTTCTGAGCGCGATAAATACTTCATGATTACCTATGGCGATGGCGTAGCCAATATCGATCTTGATCAGTTGATAAAATTTCATAAAAAACAAAAAAGCATCGCTACCATCACCATCGTCCATCCCCGCACTAAATATGGATTAGTACAGGTTGGTAAAAATAATTTAGTCAGCGGCTTTGTCGAAAAACCAGTACTTTCCGACTGGGTCAACGGAGGTTTTGTGATCGCGGATAAAAGAGTTTTTGAATATTTTAAAGATAATGAAATGGATTTTGACGGATTTAGACGTTTAGCCAAACACAAACAGTTATCTTACTATAAACACGAGGGTTTTTGGTTTGCTATCGACACCTATAAAGAACTTGAAGATTTAAATAAAATTTGGGCCTCTGGCCATCCGCCCTGGAAAATATGGAAATAAAAAATATTTTGGTGACCGGATCCGAAGGTTATATTGGCACAATCTTAGTAGATCTTTTGATCAAAAAAGGTTATCAGGTTACCGGCTTAGACAGCTGTTATTATAGTAATAACCGAAACTTAAAAAAAAATTACCGCCTGCTTAAAAAAGATATTAGAAAAATCGATGATCTTGATTTAACCTGCTTTGATGCTATTATTCATTTAGCTGCTCTTTCCAATGATCCGACAGGTGAATTAAATCCAAAACTTACTAAGGAAATAAACTATCTTGCGAGCATTAAATTAGCCAAGCGGGCAAAAAAAAGCGGTGTAAAACGATTTATCTTTTCTTCTTCGTGCAGTATTTACGGTATTGCTAAAACCGGTATTGTCAACGAAAATTCTCCTGTTAATCCACTTACAGCTTATGCCAAGTCAAAAATCTCCACAGAAAAAGAATTAAATAAATTAGCTGATAAAAATTTCTGTGTAGCGATTTTAAGAAACTCGACTGTTTTTGGCTCCTCACCAAACTTTCGAATTGACCTTGTTGTTAACAATTTAGTCGCAAGCGGCATCGCTTTAAAAAAAATTAAAATTATGAGCGATGGTACCCCTTGGCGACCATTAATTGATGTTCGGGATTTAAGTCAAATTTTTATTAAATTTCTTCGAGTCGAGTCAAAAAAAATTAATAAAAAAATCTTTAATATTGGATTTAGTCAAAGTAATCTTCGGGTTAAAGATATTGCTGATGAGATTAAAAAACAACTGCCTGACTGCCAAATCGTCTTTACGGGAGAACACGGACCCGATACCAGAAGTTACCGCGTTAACTTTAACCGCTTTCACTTATTATTTCCCAAGTTAAAACAAAACTGGCTGCTGTCAAAATCTGTAAAAGATTTAATTCGCAGATTAAAAAATAAAAAATTCAACCAACAACAGTTTCAGTCGGGAAAATTCACCAGAATAGACGTCCTTAAGAATTTGCTTGATAAAAAAAAATTAAATTCTCGACTTTACTGGAAATAATAACAAACTATGATTAAATGCCGCGCTTGTAGTTCTAAAATTATTCCTTTTTTTTCTCTTGGCCAAATGCCCTTGGCAAACTCATTCCTCCAAAAAAAAGAAATAAAGTTAGAAAAGAAATATGATCTGACAGTTGCTTTTTGTCCCGGCTGTTTTCTTGTCCAGCTTACAGAAATTGTTCCGCCCGAACAGTTATTCTCAAACTATGTTTATTTTTCTTCAACCTCCAAAACAATCTTAGAACATAATAAAAAGACCGCTACTTATTTAACAAAAAAATTAAAACTTAATAAAAATAGTCTTGTTTTGGAAATTGCTTCAAATGACGGTGCTCTTTTACAGTATTTTAAAAAATCATCCCGTATTTTAGGAATTGATCCGGCTCAAAACATAGCAAGACTTGCCAACAGCCGCGGTATTCCCACCATTGCCGAATTTTTTAATTATTCTTTTGCCAAGCAGTTTGTCGCTGATACCGGCTACCAAGCCGATCTTGTTTACGGCGCCAATGTTTTGGCCCATGTTCCGTCTATCGTTGACTTTGTTAAAGGAGTAAAAACAATTTTAAAGCCTCATGCGACCGCTGTTTTCGAGTTTCCTTATCTTCGAGGACTTTTGGAAAATAAATTTGACATCATCTATCATGAACATGTTTTTTATTATGGCATCTTGGCTCTCAATAATTTATTTAAAAAAGCTAATCTAAAAATATATGATGTAGAAATAATTCCCATGCAAGGAGGATCGTTAAGAATCTTTGTTTCCCATCCAGAAGTTTTTCAAAAAACAAAAAATTTAATAAATTTAATTAATAGTGAAAAACAAAATCGTTATGACGAATTAGTAACCTACCAAAAAATGAACAAGAGGGTAGAGGACTTGAAAAAACAGCTGTTGATATTATTAAGTAAAATTAAAAAACAAGGAAAGATTATTGCCGCATATAGTGCTCCGGCTAAAGGTAATATTCTTTTAAACTATTTTGGTATTGACAAAAATTATTTTAAGTTTATTGTCGATAAAGCCAAGGAAAAGCAAGGCCTTTATACTCCGGGGACTAATCTTTTAGTTTATTCTCTTGAAAAAATTGATGAAGAAAAACCAGACTACCTTCTTATTTTATGTTGGAACATTTATAAAGAGATAATCGCTATGAAAGAACTTGAACGATTTAAAAAAAGAGGAGGAAAGTTTATTATCCCGGTTCCAAAGTTAAAAATAATATGATCTTTAAACAAACCAAATTAAATGGTGTTTACGTTATTGAGCCGGACATCAAAGAAGATAATCGAGGATATTTTACCCGAATATTTTGTCAAAACGAATTAAAGGAAAATCAACTCTCATTTAACATTGCTCAAATTAATCGATCGTTGACAAAAAAAAGAGGCACTATCCGTGGTTTACATTATCAAAAAGAACCTTTTAGTGAAGATAAAATTGTTCAAGTATTACAAGGAGCTGTCTATGATGTTGCTCTGGATCTAAGAAAAAAATTTCCAAACTTTGGCCTATGGATTGGGGAAAAATTAAGTGCGGAAAATAAAAAAATGCTTTTTATTCCCAAAGGTTTTGCTCATGGATTTCAAACCTTAACAAGTGACTGTGAAGTTTTATATTTGATGTCAGAGTTTTACTCACCAGAGCATGCCAGCGGTGTTCGTTTTGATGATCATTTGTTTAAAATCAACTGGCCAATAAAGAATCCGATTTTGTCGGAAAAAGATAAAAATTGGCCGAGATTCAAACGATGAAAAAAATATTGCTTATCGGACAAACCGGACAGCTTGGACAGTCTCTAATAAAAGATGCTTCCTTATTTGATTTTAAAATTATTTCTTTCGCAAGAAAAGAGCTCGATATTACCAATCCGGCTCAACTAGAGAAAAATATCGCCGAACTAAAACCAAATATACTCATCAATACCTCTGCATATCATGTGGTGCCAAAATGCGAAGAAAAACCGGAGTTGGCATTTTTAATAAACTCAATCGCCGTCCATCAAGCCGCAAAAATCTGCCAGAAATATCAAATTCAATTCGTTACCTATAGCACCGACTATGTCTTTGACGGAACAAAAAGATCACCATATATCGAAGACGATTATCCTAATCCTTTGCAGATCTATGGTTTGTCTAAACTAGCCGGTGAATATGCTGTTTTAAACTATTATCCTAAAAAGAGTTTTGTTATCCGCACCTGTGGTCTTTACGGTGGTAAGGAAGGTAGTCCACAAAAGGGTGGTAATTTTGTCCTTTCGATCATCGAACAGGTAAAAAAACAAACTGTCACCGAAGTCGCCTGCGAACAGATAATTTCACCTACCTATGCCGGCGATTTAAGTAAAGCAACCCTAAAATTATTAAAGAAAAACACCAAAGGAGGAATTTATCATCTAGTCAACGAAGGACACTGTAGTTGGTACCAATTTGCCAGAGAAATTTTAAAGTTGGCAAAAATAAATAAAAAATTAATTCCTGTTGACCGGAGCGGTAAAAGTGGCAATATGAATCGACCACTGTTTTCTGCTTTAAAAAATACCAAGGCCAAAAAATTAGGAGTTGTCCTGCCTCCGTGGCAAACAGGATTAAAAACCTATCTTTATGAAATGCCCAATTTGCAGTAATAAAAATCTTGTTTTTATTATTTCTTTTAAAAATACTCCGATAATGCAGCATAAACTTCATAAAACATTGAAAACCGCTTTATTGGAAAAAGGAGAAAACATTAATTTATATGGATGCAATTTATGCGGTTTTGTTTTTAACCAATCATTTGATCCAAAAAAAACAAAATATTCTGAGGACTATGACAACACACAGGATTATTCACCATATTTTTACAAATATCTAACTAAAAAGGCTATTTATCTCATTAATCGATATCAATTAAAAAACAAAAAAGTAGTTGAAATTGGCTGTGGTAAAGGACATTTTTTAAAACTATTATTTGATTTAGGTGTAAAAAATATAAGGGGTTTTGATCCCGCCTATGTCAACTACGATCCAATTATAGATCGGCTTGTGTTAAAAAAGTTCTTTAATAAAAAAAATGTTAAAGAGCCTGTTGACTTCATAATTTGTCGTCATGTTTTAGAACATATTACCCAACCGAAGGATTTTATTAGTTCTATTATTGATTGTTTAAAAAATAAAGGAACAATGTATTTTGAATTTCCTAGTCTAGAATGGATCGTAAAAAACAAGGTTTTCTTTGATTTTTTTTATGAACATTGTAATTATTTTACAAAAAATACCGTTGTAAAACTATTTAGTCAGCTTGGTTTTAATAATCTCGTTTTTAAATATGGACTTAATAAACAATATTTTCAATTGGAAATTGGACGAAGTAATAAAATATGTCAAAAACAAGTAAACATTAGTCACATCTCGAATTTTATTAATAAAGAAGTTGTTGGCTATAAAAAATTAATCGATAGTTTAGGTAACTTCGTTGTTTGGGGAGGTGGCGCTAAAGGCGTTACTTTCTTAAATCGGCTTAAAATTGATTATAAAAAATCTCGCTATCTTATAGATATTAATCCTAATAAACAAAACAAATATATTCCAATCACTGGACAAAAAATAGTTGCTCCCGAAATTTTAAAAAAAGTCGATTTTGATGCAATTTTAATTATGAACCCAGTTTATGAAAAAGAAATAAAGTCAATGGCCAAAAAATATAATTTCATCGGTCGGTTTATCTTAGTATGATCGAAAATCATAATAAATTGGTAAGTGTAGGTATGGCCACTTATAATGGTGCTTCTTATATAAAAAAGGCTATCAAATCTCTTCTTACACAAAGTTACAATAATTTTGAATTAATAATCTCTGATAATGCCTCGACTGATGATACAAAATCAATCTGTCTTGAATTTGCCAAAAAAGACAAAAGAATCAGATATATCAGACAAAAAAAGAATATGGGAATGGTCGCCAATTTCAACTTTGTACTAAAAAAAGCAAAAGGAGAATATTTTATGTGGGCCTCAAGTGATGATTTCTGGCATAAAGAATTTATAAAAAAACTTTACTCGCTTTTGGAGAAAAATAAAGATGCCGTTTTAGCCGTTTCCAACTTCGATAATGTCTATGGCGACA